>WNGK01003834.1_pt1 | contig 32872 bp, 36 predicted proteins | sample 5400601 | NCBI WGS metagenome assembly WNGK01 (sample SAMN13153376, study PRJNA577476) | soil metagenome | isolation source: 60 cm soil or saprolite under Garry oak tree replicate 1 | place: USA:California | collected 2016-06-15 | reverse complement strand
AATTTCACCAGCGGCATCGATCCGTAGAAACGCACGTCCAGCGTGGCGTAGAAGGGATAGTCGAAGCACTCCATGAAGGCGAATGACGGCGCGGTGTTCGCAGGAGAGCCGACCGGCTTTCCCCAGAACGAGCCGCCGTCGGTCAAAATGTACATTTCATTGAACAGCTCGCCACGACACCATTCGGGCTTGCTCTCGTCGTTTACGTATGGTGCCTGCCAGGCGTCGATCTCGTCGCTCCACTTGGCGGAATTCTGCAAGCCATCTTTCGCGATCTTCCAGGCATTCATGCCTGTGGTGCCGTAGAAATCGGTGTAGTGCTTGTGCCATTTTCGGCCCGCGCCGAATTCGACGATGGGCATGTCCCAGGCGATCGTCATTGGAATGGTGCGCTTTTCCCCAGCTTGCAGAGTGAAGCGGACTGCTATTGCCGCGGCCAATGGCTCTTCGCTGCTGGTCCAAGCTAGATTATCGTTCGACAGCCGACCATCTTTCGAAAACGGTGCCCAGACTTCCTGCCCTCTCGCGGGAGTAAAGGTGGTTTGATAAGTGATCTCGACTCCAGGAGATTCAACGGAAGCGATTGCCCATTGGCCGTCCCAATCGTCTTCGACGTTCTTCGGGCGCACTCGATCGAACACCATCCCTTTCACGCGTCCATTGACCGCGGGTTCGTCAACGAAGCGATTGCGGTTGCCCGCGTTAATCCCGTTCTTCATGTCACGTTGAAAATCGCGGAACCAGCCCAGCATGTTTGTCCACGAAAGCAGGACTGAAACGGTGACCGATTTATCCGTGGGGTTCTCTGCGTGCCAGCGATAGACCGCGACCGGATAGCTGCTCTCACGATAATTATTGGGTAGAACGGGAGAGAATTGCTCGAGTACTACATGCGCAGGGAATTTCTGCCAGCGATAGTCGTACCAGGACTTGGGATACAGCGAATAATAGTCACCAGCTCCCACGGGATAATCCCAGTTCCAGGAATCGAGCGTTCCCTTCTCCGGATGCGCAGCTGTCAGGACCTGCGCGACACCTTCTCCACCTTCGGACTTCTGATACATCGCAAACTGGTTCGCCCAGACGGTTTGGTATTTATGCACGCCACCCTTGATGTGCCAGCGCGCGAAATCCCCGCGATAAGTGCGGGAGAAGGTCCCCGACCCGAAGCCGCCCACTGGAGCGCCCTGCCAGTAGCCGTCATCAATCATTCCCGTGGCAGCCAGTGCCGGCTTGCGTCCGCCCGGGTTTTCCAGAGTCTGGCCAATGCCGCGCTTCCATGCCGCTTTAGGGATGGCGTCGCCAGCGAGGAGCCAAGGCGTGCACGAGACAACCAGGCAAAGCACGATGCTGACGCTCAGCGAATGCGCGGACGATTTCATGCAATTCCCTCCGTAGCCAAGAAAAACGTTATTCTACATGGGTGCAGCCGGAATACAAGTTCCAAATCAAAGGCGCAGGACATTACCACAGAGGCCACGAGGTACACGGAGGAACACACAGAGGAAGACTCTTCCTCGTTTTTACTCTGTGTTTTCCTCTGTGTACCCCTGTGCCCTCTTGTGTTAAGTGCTTCTTCTTTCCTTCCGCGGCCCATGATTTCCCTGCTCTATAATCTGACTATCTCATCGTGCTCCGAAGAATCCTGTTTCTGTTTCTGATTTTTTCTTCCATTGCAATCGCGCAAACTATCCGACTCCCGCATTTCAGGGACGTCTCGCGAGAGGTAGGTCTCACAATCCCACACATCTCAACTCCGGATAAGCAATACATTGTCGAATCCATGAGTGGAGGAGTGGCGTTGATCGACTGCGATAACGACGGCAAGCTCGACATCATCGTGGCAAACGGCTCGACGATCGAGCACTCCCGGCAGGGCGGAGATCCCATGATCACGCTGTACCACCAGGACGCTGGATTCAAGTTCACCGCCGTCACGCAATCCGCCGGACTCACCCGCAAAGGCTGGGGAATGGGCGTTGCAGTCGCAGACTATGACAACGATGGGCTGCCCGATATCTATGTGACCGGATACGGTGGCAATGTGCTCTATCTCAACCTCGGCAACTGTAAGTTTGAAGACGTGACGGAAAAAGCGGGGCTGGCGGGCGGTGGCTTCAGCACCGGGGCGGCCTGGGCTGACTACGATCGCGACGGTCATGTCGATTTATTCGTATCGCGATATGTACATTTCGATATCGAGCATCTCCCTACGTTCGGCAGCGACGAAAAGACGTGCCGGTTCAAGGGAATCCGCGTGCAATGCGGGCCGTGGGGAATGCAGGGTGAAAGCGATCTTCTCTTCCACAATCACGGCGACGGCACTTTTGAGGAGGTTTCAAAGAAAGCCGGAGTGGACGATCCCGACCATTATTACGGACTCGGAGTGGAATGGGGCGACTATGACGATGATGGCTGGCCTGATCTCTACGTGGCCAACGATTCTGGTCCGAACTACCTCTACCGCAACAAACATGACGGGACCTTCGAAGACGTCAGCATGCTCTCCGGAAGCGCGGTCAGCGGCGACGGTTTGCAGCAGGGCTCGATGGGCGTGGACTGGGGCGACTACCTTCACGATGGCCGCGTCGGCATGTTCGTAACCAACTTCACGGAGCAGGCGGACACCTTGTATCGCAATCTGGGTAAAGGTGAGTTCACCGACGTTGCGATGCCCGCCAAAGTCGCCCAGCCAACATACTTGAACGTCGGCTGGGGGACTGGTTTCGTGGATTTTTCCAACTCCGGATGGCTTGACATTTTCGTAGCCAACGGCCACGTTTACCCGCAAATGGACCAGATCCCCGGAGCGGCGCGATACGCCGAGCCTATGCAGCTCCTCCGCAATAAAAGCGACGGCACGTTCGATGACATTTCAAAAGTATTCGCCGGAATTCCAGATGCTTCTCGTCGTGGCGCAGCTTTCGGTGATCTCAATAATGATGGGAATGTGGATATCGTTGTGCTGAACATGGATGGCCCGCCGCAGCTCTTGCTCAACGATAGCGGCAATCGCAACCATGCGCGTGCTGTTTAGACTGATCGGCACCAGGAGCAACAAGATGGCAATTGGCGCGAAGGTGGCGGTCATCGCCGGAAAGCTGGTCCAGACTGCTGAAGTGCGAGCAGGAGGAAGCTATCTTTCAAGCAACGACCCGCGTTTGCATTTTGGACTTGCGACAGAATCGAAGATGAATGAAGTCACAACGTTGGCCGGGCGGCACCAAAGAGATACTGAAAGATCTCCCCGCAGATTTCATTTATACGATTGTGGAAGATAAGGGAATCACGGACACGGTCGCACTTCCACCTGTCAGGTAGGAACGGACGGAAACAGGCGCCAACAATATCCAAAGGAATGGCGACTTCTAGCTGGTTGCGAAGAATGATCGACGAACCTTCCGTGATATTTGCGTTCGTATCTCAGAGGCGACGAATCTTAACCGCGCCGCGTGACCCTCTAGTCGAACGGTCTCTCCAGTTCGCGCGCATATTTTGCTCGTGATTTTTCCCACGATCTCCCATCCTCGAACGCCGACACCAACCCCTGTCCCAGAATCGCCGCGCGTGACTGTCAGATCATTCTTCCGTCGCAATACTCTGTGCGTTGTGAACTCTGTACCATCTCGAAACAACACAATGTCCCCAACCTTGACCGATGTCCACTTCACGGGACGCACATCCAGAATCTCTCCATCCTGAATGGTTGGCAGCATGCTTCGCCCCCTCGCCTGAAAGCGAAATCCCAGACCATTCGCGACCAACTCATCCGCAAGCTCCCCGAACGCTCGTGAGTGAGGCCGGTCTTCAGTCATAAATCATCAGCCGTTAAAACCCAGCACCGCATCAACGGCACTAGCTTGCGGGACAAATCGAAACTCATAACATGGGACAACCTGGAGAACCCGATCCAGGAAATCGAGAGTGTTTCCCAGGCCAGCCGCGCTGTGGAACGACGGGAAGCAGCGCGCGAAAAGTTCCCCCACGGCCCGTGAACGCGAAATCTCGATTATTTCGTTTTGTTCCCCATGCTGCAGGATGAAAATTTTCTCTAGTCTGGCATTTCCTGCCGAAGCAAACGCCGCCTCTCCATGCCAAGGCGTTCCGTACATCCACAGCTCGTCGTTATGCAGTCGAAGGACGATGCGATCGTCACTGAGAATTTCGCAGTTGCGCCGCGATTTCCAAAGCATTGTGCTCGTACTCTTTCCCGCACCGGAGTGTCCAAGAAAGAGATGCCCGCCGGTTTCGGAGTCCACCAGTCCACACCCGTGGACCTCGACGCCAAGTCCCGAAGACAAATAATTTGTGATCAGAAGTTCGTCGGCGGGGTACTCCAGCGGGAAAACGGGTCGGTGATTCGCCATTGCGTCGCGACTAACAAGTAATTGCGCATGGCGGAAATCTCCGTCGGTGCGAAGACGCTTATATGGGCAATCGCCAAACGCAGGGCTGGTGAAATCGAAGACCAATTCCGGGCCATCACGAAATAGCGTCCAAAGCGCACCCGAGTCGAAAACAGGATTGCTTTGCCACGGTTGCAGCTTCTCAACCCACTCAACATTGACTTCGATGTCTGGACTTTCAGGTTCATCCCGAAATGACTTCAATTCGTGGCTCAAACGCACTTCATTCGCGGAAGTGCCGTTCAGCGCAAGGAAAACTCCGCCGATCCGGACGCAATTCCTGCACCGGCACAGTGCCTGCCTGCCTTCAATTCTAGATGCGGCTTCAGCGAGCATATGCGGCTACGAACCTTGGACGCTGCAGCTTCCAACATGCATGCAACCGCCCCCGCCGGGGCCGCCGGTACTCGCGTTCTTGCAGTGCCCCAACACCGCTTCCTCAGGACGCAAGCTGATCACGGTAACTTTCGGCGGCTCATAACTTTTTTTTTCTTCAGACCCGTTCTGGTCAATCATGAAACGCGCTGCCTCCATAGTTGAAACCGCGCCTGTAAAGAGCCTCAATGAAACGCCCCGCATCCGCCACACGCGGCCGTTGCTTGGGAATTATTCAGAATCGGAAGAATGGATTGAGGCGCGGTCCAAGCTGCGGGGGTGACCTCCTGTGAAGTGATTCTCTGCGCCGAATCCCTCAGTGCCCTGCGCCGCTCTCGATCTGAGCAGAACTCACAATCTCCGTGTTCAGGAATTTCAAAGCCCAGCGCCAGAGCCCGCAGGTGTGCGACTTCGCAGAGAAATTCAACTGGGGATTCTGGATCGCCATTCTCCAACTCCCCGTTTGCTGGACACATGCTACATACCGAGTGGAGCCGGCAGTTGGTACATTTGGTGGCACAGGTTGCCTTCCGCTCGCGAACGCTCAGCAGAAAATGCTCCCGCGCGGACACCGCCAACCCGGATGTCATAAGTGTGCTGATGCGATAGCACGCAGATGCTCATGTGCCCATAGGGGTCAATTGCAAAACTCTTCAGGCCGCCGCCGCAGGAGTACACAGTTCCTAAGTGAACAGGAGGCTTCTCGATTTCTCTAGCCAGCATTTGGCGATGCTCATTCGCAACCTTAGGCCAGTGCATATCTAGCGCAACCACGTCTTCCGGAGACAACCGTACATTTAAGGGGGCTTGCGAACAATCGATACGCGGGTTCATTAGCGAGTCAAACATAAATTCGACTCCCAACTCCTGCTCCGCAAATTCTTTCATGGACGCCACTTCGTGCCGGTTGATCTTGGTTCCAACGGTTTTGAGTTTTAGCGGCAGCCCGCGATCAAGAAGCAACTGGATTCCCCGCATGCAACGGTCATAGCTCCCCGGCATCTGTGTGAGCGCTTCGTAGGTCTCTTTGGTTCGCCCATACAAAGTGATCTCGATCTTGAAGGGTGGAAACTCGCGCAAGTAATCGGCGATCTTTTCATTGATAAGGATTCCGTTAGTGAACAGCGTGATCAGGAATCCTTTCTGCTTCGCGAAGGGGTAAATCTCCAGAAAATCCTTGCGCGCAAAAATCTCGCCCCCAGTAAAAAGGAGCCATATGACTCCCATATCGGCGAGATCGCCAAGCAAAACAAAATATTCTTCCTTGGTTAGTTCCCGATTCCGGGCAGCCAGATCACCCATTGCAAGATTGTTGTAGCAATGCTGGCACTCCAGCGGACAACGCCGCGTGACTTCAAGGGTGGCATCTATCGGCGCACGTTTGTCCGTGAATTTCTCATGCAGCGCCAGACTGAATTCGCCGTAGGAAGCCGAGAGCATGGTCATGGCTGGATCCCGTTTGCAGCCTCGTTGATCAGCCCTGCCGACTGCATGTCAGCCAAGAACGACTCCACCTCCTGTTCGATCTGCCCGCGGTCTCCGGCAAATTCCTGCTCGACCACTCGAACAATATCTTCTTTACTGCACGGACCCGTAATGGTCTGCCAGATGGAGCTGGCAACCTCGTTCAGGCTGTAAATGGAAGCGAGATCGCCCACGCCCTTGCGCACAGGAACGATCAGGGTCTCGCCAGCGATAACACGCGAGACCACAGAATCCGATCGCACATAGTACGGCATATTTTGTTTACCCCTTCGCAGACCTGTCTCAATCTGATTCTGAGACGTTGGGTTCACCTTAGCAGAGGTGTTTTCGGGATTGTGTTAGCTAGGAAGGTTCAGCAAATGCCAAGAACAACTACGCCACGGATTTTCACGGGTCAACACGGATTGTTTCAAAGAAGCCTTGCAGAAAAAATCGATCCGTGTGAATCCCTGCAGATCCGTGGCAGGTTGTTCGTTCAGAAACCGGGGGCCTTCTCCAGATTCTTATTGCAAACACCGTTCGTCGGCTGCGGAGGCAATGTTGGCGGTGTCAGCAATGGCGGCGCGCCTGAGAAGTTGAAAAACTCCATCATGTTGTCAGCGTTTGCGTCTCGCAACGTGAGCGAGGGGACATTAAATGTGTCTTCAATCAAACGCAGAATTGACGTGTAGTCGCGAGCGGTGTGCGACACAAAACTGGGCTTCACCCACGGTGATATCACCACCATCGGAACCCGGAAGCCGCTTTGATTGAAGTTACCGGGCTTATCACCAGTGCGCAGCTTTGGCGCGATCGCATCCGGTTTGACCTCGCGTGCAGGCCGCACATGGTCGTACAGGCCGCCGCCTTCGTCGTAGGTGAGGATGAAAGCGGAATCCGGCCATGAGGGACTGTTGATTAAAGTGTTGATGATGCTGGCGCCATCTGCCGCACCCTTTTGCAGATTGTTCCCAGGATGCTCGTCGCGTCCTGAGGTGCCTGCGCGCTCGATGAAAATCACCGAGGGCAAGGTCGCATCATTCTGCACATCAGTCTGCCAGTTCGTGATTGAGACGACTTTGGCTGCGTCTCGTTTGTAAGTTGAAAACTGCTGAATGAATGCAGAAGTCGCTGCATCCTGATAGTAGTAACGCCAGCTCACTCCTGCCTGGTCGAGATGGTCGAAGATCGTGGGCTGGGTGAATCCTCCCGCCGGGGGAGTCGGAGGAAAGATGTTGCCAAAGGAAGTCGCGGTGAAGAGATACAAACGATTTGGAACGGTGTTGCTGAGCAGGGGAGAGAAGAAGCGGTCGCTGGTGGCGAACCGCGCCGCAAGTTCATAGTAATAAGGAAGGTCGCTCTGGTCATAGAAGCCCATCGCGCGAGTTCCGGTCGGATCGATCGTCGAAGGCACCGAGGTCGTAGTCCGGAGGAAACCATCCATGAGGCCGCCGTCCACGTCGGTGTGACTCTCGTTCCACGAGGGGCTGAGGTTTTCGGTGCAGATTGTCTGATAGTGATATGGGTGAACCGGCTGACCCTGAGTGTTGGGCAAGGTCACGTTCAGATCGAGGCCGTCAACGTCATTTGCAAGTCCGAGCGACGCCTTATAAGGCCCCAGCATTCCGAAATAGTCATCGAAGGAGCGGTTTTCCTGCACGAAGAAGATGATATTCCACCCTTGCCAACGCCGTCGATAAACAGCGTCATCCCCTTGACCGGATTCGAATCCGTCGCTGCCGCGACTACATGAAACGGCTGGCTGACTAGCGAACCGCTTACCAGCGAGCAGATGGTCACAGTCTGATTCGCGGGATTCAAAGCGCAGGGCGGCTGCATCGCCACTGGCACATTGGTCTTGAAGCTTTTGCCAGTGGTGTCCCACGCTTGCACCGTGATCGTGTGATTTCCCACAGCCAGAGTAACGAAGGTATCCAGCGTAGACGCCTTCACCGAAGACGTGAGTTTGTTGTCCACGTAGACCTGCATCGTGGTGACGGTGTTTGAATCCGTAGTACCCGCTACAACATGCACCATGCTCTGAACCAGCGCATTGAGCGCCGGAGTACAGACGGTCACCGACGGGTTAACTTGGCTTAACGGGCAAAGCGCCTGTGCATTAGGCGCAACCAGTAAGGCGAGAACTGTCCCACTCAGAAAAATAGAAGGTAATTGAAATTTCATGGCTCCCCCACCACGAAAGACAAGCAGAACGCAGAATAGAAGAGGAGGATTCTAGCTTCGGAGTTGCCTGTTTTGCTAGCGATATTACTTGCCAATCCTCTGATTCCCCACAGGATCCACGACCGTGAGGTCCACCTATGAGCGGTAAGTATTTGATGATAAGGTGCTTCCACGAATCAAGCCATTGCGGTCGACGGGTCCAGGGCGCCCTTTCACTTTATACTGATTCCGTGTTTTTACTCCGTGGCTTAATGGTTATCGCGCTACTGAGTGCGTGCGCCCTGGCGGGCAGCAAACAGGACCTTACTGCCGTCCGCTGGGCTGAGGATGCGGCAAACTGCACGTTTCGCCAGGCGGATGATGGCCGCTCCTACTACGGAATCTCGTCCGGAGATTTCGATATCACCCTGGCAGTGGATCGGCAAGAACTGGAGAAAATCCCTCATCGGGCGACGCCGATGCTGGGAGTTTTTCTTACATTTCACTACAAGGGCGCCGGACAATTTGAAGTGCAGCAAAACCGGTTCACGCTCGAGTTTGTGAAACATTTTCAGATTACGCCAAGCTCGCTCGATCCAGATGACCTGGTGAAACATTTGCAGGACAACATTGATGCTCTGACAGATGAGATCGAGCGCCACCAGGTCAAGAAGCATCCGGAGCAAAAGGAGCAGAAAGAAACGGAACTGCAAGCCCGGTTGAAGGACTATACAGAAATGATGGATTTCGTGAGCACGCGGGCGTTGCGGCCAATGACTCTGGATTCGTCAAATTCCTCCGCTAGTGGATGGGTGTTCTTTGGAGTCAAAAATAAGAGGATTGGCCCCTGGCGGCGGCCGGAGCAATTCATTCTGCGAATGCCGGTTGAGAATTCCGTGGTCGAATTCCCGTTCAGTCTTCCGCCGCAGGCAGGAAAGATTGAGCTTCGAAAGAGGCCGGAGGAATGAGCAGCACCTCTTCGAGGCGCGCAAAAAGGCTGGAGTCTATTTCCACCCAGGCTTGCTGACATGGTATAAAAGGCCGCTACCGGCAAGGTACGCAGCCAAGTCGAATCTCGACTTGGTTTTGCTATTGCCTGCCGATACTTGGTTCGATTCCAAGCTTTGGGATGGTTCACCCTCATATCCCGCCCGGGCGGGCCGCCTTCGGGCAAATCGGAGTTCGACCCTGTGGAATAAGACCCCCGTCGAACCTTGATGGTCCGCCGACGCCGCGTTCTGGAGTTAACTGGTGCCCAAATTTTTCTGGATTCTGGTCGTCTCGGTCGTAGCTTTCATCCTCGTCGTCAGAATGTTTCGTTCAAGACGGATAACTGTATACGAGTATCAAAGAGGGCTGCGATATCAGAAAGGCCGCTTCACCAAAACGCTGGGTCCCGGCCAATACTGGACTTCAATTTTTTCCGCGATTGTTCCCCTCGACATCCGTCCCGAGTTCATGACCATTCAGGGGGCACGACGTCCTGAGCTCTGACGGCGTGACGCTCAAGGTTAGCCTCGCGGCAGAATTCCAAGTGATGGATCCCGATGTCGCCATCAACAAGAATGCGAACTTTCGAACTAGCCTATATCTCGCCCCTTCAGATGGCAATTCGCGAAATAGTTGGACAAGAAAAGATCGATGTCGTTTTGGAAAACTGAGCTGGGCTTCCAGGGAAGTTAATGGAGCTCACTTCAGAAAAAGCTTCGCAGCTCGGCCTAAAGCTCCTCTCAGCAGATGTGAAAGACATCATGTTTCCTGGTGAGATGAAAGGTAAGTAAAGGCCCAAAAAGAAGGTCAAGCCGCACTGGAGAGAGCCCGCGGCGAAACTGCTGCGCTTCGAAATTTAGCCAACGCGGCCCGGACAATGGACGATAATCCCAACCTGCTCCAACCGCGGGCACTGCAAGCGGCCACGGAGTCCTCAGGAAATACCCTAGTCCTCGGACTACCGAGCGGGGTTGTACCGATTCGGAAGCAGGATGGCAAGACCTCGATTCCGTCAAAGGAGGCGGAAAGCGAGCATTAAGTCCTCCACCAGACTTCGAGTCTCCTCGGCTTACCATGGTTACTCCAGTAATCTCTTTCCGTCCGATTTCCAGCTGACTGCGCCTCCAGAAGAACTTAACATTCAGCTACGGTGGGGACCCTCAGCGAGCAGACCATGGGCCGGTATTTAATCGAGGCCGAGATCGGCCGCGGCGCGATGGGGGTGGTGTATCGCGCATTCGATCCCAAGATTGACCGCATCGTCGCGATCAAGACCATCTCCCTGGCCGGACAAGAACCAGAAGACGAGCGAGCTTACCGTGCGCGGTTTCTACAGGAGGCCCGCGCAGCTGGGCGGCTTTCACATCCCAGCATCGTGACCATTTTTGATGCGGGCGAAGATCCGGAGACTCACGAGCCGTATTTGGTGATGGAGTACGTGGCTGGCGAACCGCTCAGCAAAGTTCTGACGGGAGAAAACCGTAAGTTGCCGTTGAACGCGGCGCTGCAGTTCGCATACGAGATTGCTGAAGCCCTAGATTATGCGCACTCGCAAGGCGTGATTCACCGCGACATAAAGCCGGCCAATATTCTCATCACCGAAGATGGCCACCCCAAAATTGCCGATTTCGGGATCGCGCGATTGAACCAGGAAGCCATTACTCAGACCGGACAACTCGTTGGCAGCCCAGCCTATATGGCACCCGAGCAAATGATTGGGAAGGAAGCTGATGCGCGCTCTGACCTGTTCTCGCTTGGGGTGGTGCTGTACAGCATGATTACCGGGTTCCGTCCATTCCAGGGCAATAGCGCTCAGACAGTTTGTTTCAAGGTGATGAACATCGAGCCGGTGCCAGTCACCAGCTTTCAGCACGAAGTTCCACCTGAGCTTGATGCAATCATTTCTCGTGCAATTGCCAAAAATCCCAATGAACGATATCAAAGCGGGGCTGAGATGGCTGGTGATCTACAGAAATTTCGTGCCAGCGATGACCCTCTGGCAGAGGCAACCGGCTTCTTTGCGCGAGTGGTGAACAAGCGTGCTGATCGCGCGTCACTGAGGCGCGAGGGCGTGAGATCTGTATTCCTCGCGCTGCCTTTCTGGAGCGCGGCACTTTTCATCGTAATGTTGGGAGTCATGGCAGCCGCAGTGCGCTTCGCGCACGAGTTTCGCAGTGCAGCCGCTCTCAACCTGCCGTCTCCGCCAGTGCCATCCGCTCCCCTCGTTCAGAAGAGTCCCAGAGCGAAGATCACTCCTGCCAAGAAACCGCGTTTGGCATTACCTCAAGCTCTATCGCTACCGAGTGCGCCAGATCAGACAGCGGACGTCGAGGTTGAGATTCTCCATCATTTCAAATCTGGCAAAGCTTCAATCTGGCTGGACGATCAACTTGTTTTTGATCGAAATTTGCGCGGCATCGACGAGCGTCATCCGTTGTTCCGGACGGTCGAAATGAACCAGGTGGCCAGTTTTCGCTTTTCCGCCGGGAAGCATCTACTTCAGGTACGGGTCGTGTCGCCCGCCAATGTGTATGACCAGATTGAAACGATTGATGCCGATCTCTCCGCAAATTCGGAACGTGTTCTGGTTGTGAATTGCGATAAGCGCAAAATGCAAATCGCGCTGCAATAAACGTTCCCGTGCAAGCGGTACACAAATTGGACAAAATAAAAGCAGCCGTTGCGGGGCTGCTTTTTTCAGTTGTCTCTCACAACTCAGAACCGCAGTTGCGGTCCGAACGTCACCCTCAGGTTGTTGTACGTACCGTTGTTCAGATAAACCTCATCACCCGCTTCTAAGCGGAGTCCAAACGGGCCCCAGAAGCCTTCAAATCCAGCTCCTGGATACATGGCAAAATGCGTGCCTCCATTGCCCACGCCGGATATCGCGTTCCCAACCGTGCCTGGGGTGACCGCGGCAGTTGTCGTGGAGAAGTTGATGAACCCCACCTTTCCGGTGACGAAGAATTTGAACGGCCCTGGTGTCTGGAATTTAGGGCCGAACAACCCAGTCAAGGGGCGGACCTTGGTCGTCACAAATGATGTAGTGACACCGTTGTTGAATGTGCTGGTGAAATTACGCTCGAAGTCATAGTTCATTTCACCTTCGATCTGCACGTGTTTGCTTGCATTAAAAGCCGCCCGTGCGCCGAAGCCCACGAAATTGGTCGTATTCGCCGATGTAGGGGAAAAGCGGAAGTAATCCGCGAAAATCCCCACGGTGGCGTGATCGTAATCCCCGTGCCCCTCTTGGGCCATGAGCCAAGACGGCGCTGCAATCAACAAGCTTAAGATGGCCAGCCAGATAACGCGTTTCATTGGATACCTCTCTCTCTCTTCAGAATTCACGTCTGCAGAACTAACGTCTGCGCCCGCGCCTCCCCAGCAGCAAACCGATAGGGCAGCAGCAGGTCGACATGTTGGATGCAAGTGAGGGCAGGGTTGGTTGGGCTTTGGACGACCCCGGAAACCCTTAGGAAATTCGCGGTATGCAGATGTCTAAGGCAAATGATAGGCGAACACGAATCACGTCGTTGCAGCGCACGTTTAACTTTATTGGTGTGCCCTTATTTACTGCCGGCCCGCGGCACGCTCACGCTGCTGACAGCGGAATCGCCAGAGTCTCTGGGAACCATCGAAACCACGATGTACTCGCGTTCCTTGTCATCGAGGTCTTCGACACGCAGCAACATCTTGTCTTTATCCAGCCGGAATTGCGCTTTCTCGCCGACAGGCAGCAGCGCCGGATGCTTTTCCTCTTTCGGGCGGATCTTGTACACAAGAGTATCGGTCTCCAACACGTATTCCTGGCAGAGCAACTCGTGGACCTTCATGTGTGACGAGTCGGTCCCGATCATTTCCCCGGCGAGGCTCTTGCCGTTCTTTTCATCGGAGCCACACTTCACCGATTCCATCTTCTGAAGTTTACCGCTCTGGTAATGTCTTGGTTCCCTGGCTTGGGCAATGGACACAAGCAATAAGGCCGCGATCACGAGCTTCAAACGCATCGGTAGTCTCCCGGTGAATTTCGCCGTACAACCCCCTATTCTCCCGGTCTGGGGCAGTTCTAGGAAGATTTCCTCGGTACGATGGACTGCCGTAATCGGGAAATCCGGGTGTTCCATGAGGTGCCAATGAAACTCAACCGGCCAGAATGGGTTGGAGAAGATGGCGATTGACTCGGGGTAAGGTTGACGCGATCTTCGGTACCCTTTAGGCTGCGAACCAGGGTAACTTTGACTTCCTAAGGCGGGCTGCAAACAGTACAACGAAAAGAGGTTTACGCCGCATCAGACTGAGTGCGGCCGTAAAAGGCGACTTGACGGACGCGAAACGACTACAGGGCGACAAGCTCACTGAAGCTGAGGCAATTGAGCGGGCGAAGCAGGGCGATGCGGAGGCTTTTCAATTCCTCTACAACCTGCACAAGCGGCGTGTGTATTCCCTTTGCCTCCGAATGACCGGCAATACCGCCTCGGCTGAGGATCTGACTCAGGAAGCTTTCCTGCAGTTGTTTCGCAAGATTGCGACGTTTCGCGGCGAGTCCGCCTTCTCGACCTGGTTGCATCGGATGTCGGTAAACGTCGTTCTGATGCAGCTTCGAAAGAAAGGCCTTCCGATCGTCCCGATTGACGAGACTATGGAGGGCGAGGACGAGGGCACCATCCGGAAAGAGCCGGGCGCGCCGGACGAACGGTTAGCAGGCTCAATTGACCGGCTGCAGTTGCAAAGAGCGGTTGACGAACTACCTCCTGGTTATCGTACGATCTTTGTACTGCACGACGTCGAGGGGTACGAGCACAACGAAATAGCCGACATGGTCGGCTGCTCGATCGGAAACAGCAAGTCGCAGTTACATAAGGCGCGGATAAAGTTACGTGAGCTCCTCCGGACAAACAGAGCCGAAAAGGCCGGGGCCGGGAAGGCCGGAAAAAGATGAGGAGCCACATCGGGTGGTATCGGGGAGAGAGGTTGTATGAATTGCGTGCAGTTTGAACGCGGCCTGCCAGACTACTTGGAAGGTGGTCACACTTCCGAGCACCAGGCGCATTTGAATTCTTGTTCCAGCTGTTCTGGCCTGCTTGCTGACCTGAATTTCATTTCCTCTCAGGCTTCTTCACTTCAAGCCCTTGAGGAGCCCAGTCCCAGAGTTTGGAACCAGTTGGAGGCCACCCTTCGCGGTGGCGCAGTGCCTGGCTGGTTCCGGTTGCCGCAGCTCTGATCATTGCGGCGGGAATCAAGCTGTATCATCCGCCGAAAGCCGGTGATAACGCCCCAATTGCAAAGCAGACCGCGCCGCCCAAGCCTGCTGCACACACGCCAGCTGTCGTTTCCAACGAGGACAGAGAAATCTTAAGCCGGGTCGCGTCGCGTCCGCCGGCTCAGCAAGCGTCTTACAGGGCCGATTTGGATGCGGCCAATTCCTTTATTCGCGATGTAGAAGCATCGGTTAAGAGTGATCCGAACGATGTTTACCTGCAGCAAATGTTGGTCGACGCGTATCAACAAAAACAGATGCTTTACGATCTGGCTGTAGACCGTAGCCTTGGTGAGCAGTAGGAGCGCAGGAGACGAGCCATGTACACCGGGAAGTGCGCCGCACGAATCGTTGCTGTTCTAACGCTGGCTGGCATGGCATTTGGGGCCCCCGTCCGCAAAGACTTGAGCTTCAAGGTTGGAAAGCACCCGGCGGTCTCGATCAACAATCAGTACGGCCCGGTCTCTGTTACCGCTGGTGCTCCACATCGTGTGGTGGTCACGGCAATCCTCCATTCCGACAAGGTCGAGGTTGACCAAAGCCAGAGTCACAATCGCATTGGTCTGATTTCTCATTTGCTCGCTGGAGCCGACGAGAACAGTGGCGTCGTTGAATATATGGTACAGGTGCCGCCTGACGCCAACGTCACGCTGCATTCCGGTCGTGGGACGATTCATGCGGAGAAACTTCGCGGCGACGTTGCCATGGAGGGGGCCAACGCTGCGATGGAAGTGTTGGATTGTGCCGACGGTCATGTGCACGTAAGAACTCTGAACGGGAAGGTCAGTCTCACTAACGTGCGTAATGGCCATGTCGAAGTCAACTCAATGGGTGGCGATGTGGTCCTGACGGGAGTTAGCGGACCATTCGTCCAGGTCGATTCGAACACCGGCAAAATTCAGTACGACGGTGATTTTGGCGCCGAAGGCGAATACGCATTTACCAGCCACACTGGAAACATTGAGGCTGTGGCGCCGGCCTCTGCATCCATCGAGGTCTACGCGCGGTCGAGCGGCCAGGTTCAAAGCGATTTCTCTCTCGAGCCTAAGCATGCTCCATTTCTCGTGCGAGGCGCGAACTCCTTTTCCGGCACCTTAAACAAGGCTGCTTCTTCGGTCAAACTCTTCTCTCTCAATGGTAAAATCCATCTCAAGAAGCGCTAACGTAGCGCTGGCGGATCAGGCCTCTCCCGCCGTCTTTAACTTCACGAATCAGGAAGTAGCGCAGATGGCCGAAACGGCTTCATCTTCATCACAGGTTTGTTCCGGCATGACGACTATCGCTGCGCCCCACGCGGTGGCGTTGATCGGATTCATGGGCGCTGGCAAGACTAGCGTGGGGCGTGCTCTAGCGGATCGGTTAGGCTGGCGATTCGAAGACCTCGACGACCTGATCGTGCAGGGAGAGAGTCGTACCGTCGAGCAGATTTTCCGCGAGAGTGGCGAGTCGCATTTCCGCCAACTCGAGAACCGGGTACTCCGAGAAGTTACTGCTCAAACCACCGCGTCTCGCCTGATACTCGCGTTGGGAGGCGGAGCCTTCGTGGACGCCGAAAGCCAAGATCTCTTGCGAGAGGCGAAGTTCGCCACGGTGTTTCTAGACGCACCGGGAGAAGAATTGTTCCGCCGCTGCCACGAGCCCGGTGTGGTTCGGCCATTGCGCCATGATCTCGGTCAATTTAAGAAGCTCTACGAGCGTCGCCGCCCTGAATATCTGAACTGTTCGCTGCACGTCCAGACCGCAGGAACAGAGATTAGGGTTCTGGCGGACAAGATTATCGGCGAACTGAAACTGCTTGCCTCTCCAGGAGCATCCGAGTGAAGCTCATTGCGCCAAGTTCAGCCTGGCTGGTCGTACTTATCGTTGTGGGAACTCTTGGACTCTCCACCCCTGTGGCGGGAAAAGAGAAGGACTCTGCAGAAAAAATCGTTGATTCGGGATCGTTTGGCGTTTACAACGGTGGGCACCGCGTCGCCACCGAGACCTTCTCGATCAAGCAGAGTGGCCAGGGCAGTATTGTGTCCTCGCAATTCAAATCAGAACAGGGCGAGCAGAAGGCAGAGCAATCTTCAGAATTGGAACTTACGCCCTCGGTCGAACTCCGGCGATACGAATGGAAAGTGTTGAGTCCGGAGAAGTCCGAAACCACTGTCGAACCCAGCGAAACATTCTTGGTCGAGCGCTTTGTCGGTGCCGCAGAAAAGCAGCGCGAGCACAATTTTCTGTTGCCGGCTTCAACCTCGATTATCGATGACTATTTTTTTATTCAGCGAGAAGTCCTCGCCTGGAAATATCTGGCCACAACTTGCCATCAGGATAGTAAGGCAGGGCTTGGGTGTCCGCTCAAGCAAAAAGTCCAGTTCGGGACGTTGAATCCTCATGCTCGCAGTTCTATGCCTGTCAGTATCGAATTCGCCGGAAGAGATAAAGTCACCATACGCGGCGGAGAACAGGAACTCAGTCATTTTATTCTCAGGTCCGAAAGCGGAGATTGGGCGTTTTGGCTTGACGATCAGTTGAAGCTCGTGCGATTACTGGCCGATGGGGGCACAGAAGTAGTGCGCGATTAAGCGCTGTCGCTTGTGAGGGGGCCTCACCCGCTACCGCTCTTGGGATTGTCCTATGTCGCTGATTGACGGACGCACGACTCGGGTACTGTTCACGGTTTCCCTGTTTGCGGTTGGAGTGGGCTTTCTGTACGTTGCCCGCCGCACGTTAATTGCGTTTCTCTTCGCCGTCTTTTTCGCCTATCTGGTCGATCCGGCAGTCTCCCGCGTGGAAAAATGGACGAAGGGGCGCGCCAGCGCAATTACGGTCATCTATTTCCTGATCATTGTTTTCCTGAGTACATTCTTTTTCTTCGTTGGCCCCCGCATCGGCCATGAAGCTCAGAGGCTCACAGAATCGCTGCCTGCGCTGCTCGATAGAGTGAGCAATGGGCAATTAGTGCAACAGATCGGGATTGAGCACGGCTTGAGCAAAACTACCCGTGACCAGCTGAGCGCGTACGTCAGCGCCCATAGTGGTGATCTGCTGAAACTCGCGCAACGAGCCGGGTTGCGTGTGGCCGAAGCTGCGCAGCAATCCTGGCTTGTGATCCTTGTTCCCATCCTCGCGGGTTTCTTCCTGAAAGACGGGCGTACTTTCAGCCAAGTTGCTCTCTCCTTTGTGCACACCAAACCGCAGCGTGAGTTTATGCAGGGTGTCATTAGTGACATGAATCAGATGCTCGCGCAGTTCATTCGCGCGCAGCTCACACTCGCGGCGCTTTCCTGGGTCGCCTATGCGTCTTTTTTAGGACTCATGAAAGTGCAATATGCACTTATGCTCGGCACTGCAGGTGGAATTCTTGAGTTCATTCCGGTTGTCGGACCGTTGGTCGCATCGCTGCTGATTGTCGGTGTCGCACTGCTAACCGGCTACCAGCACTGGCTCATTGTTCTGATTTTCCTGATTGCCTGGCGTCTGGTGCAGGACTATGTGGTGTCTCCTCGCATCATGGGCAAGAGCATGGAGTTACACCCCCTGGCCGCAATCTTCGGAGTGCTTGCCGGAGGCGAAATCGCGGGCGTTCTCGGAGTCTATCTTTCAATCCCGGTCATGGCGAGCCTGCGGATCGTCTGGCGTCGGTGGCGCATGTATGCGGAGAAGCGTCGCTTCGGCCCGTTGAACGAATACTCCTTCATCAGCGAGGCTTCACCGCGGGAATAGTCCTCCCTAATCTGCTTTCCCGCCCGACGCATGCGAAGCACCTTGAACTCTCACCTGTTCGCTAAGGGTGTCTTGAAGCGAACTGTATACCGCTCACCGCGGAATTCATTACCAAGGTAATCACATTACGCCCATTGTGGGCGCATTCCCGAAATAAACCCCGTAGTATGGAATCCACTTTCGGCGATTCCACTCCCCCCAAAAACGCGTTGGAGATGACTATGAAGGCTGCACTTTGCACAGGACTTCTGTTGTGGATAGCGTTGCTAACCGGCTGCAGTACAGGCGCGGGCTCGAACTCTAATTCCGGTGGCACGCCAACCGTCTCCTCGATTCAGATTTCGCCGGCTTCCATGTCGATCGGAATCGGAGCCCAGCAACAGTTCAGTGCCACAGCACATCTCTCCCACGGAACCACTAAAGATGTGACCAGTTCGGCGCAGTGGAGCTCTTCGGACTCAAACATTGCCAGCATCAGCAGCCCGGGCATGGCCGTCGCCTCTGCATCCGGCACCGTGACCATCACAGCCGTTTCTGGGACGCTTCAATCCACAGCAACTCTCAAGGTGAGCACTGCGGCAGTAAACCTGAGCTCAATTGCAATATCGCCGATCGCATCCTCCATGCCGGTGAACACGACCCAGCAATTCACAGCGACCGGCACCTATACCGACGGGAGCAGCGCCGATATCACTAGTCTTGTGACGTGGGGCTCGTCTTCCACTGCGGCGGCGACGATCGATGGCGCAGGGTTAGTGATTGCCGTGGCCGCGGGTTCTACCAACATCTCCGCATCATTAGGAGCCGTGTCGCAATCAACTACGCTCACGGTTACGGCACCCAGCATCGTTTCCATTGCGGTTACGCCAGTTGGCCTGACGTTGGGTATTGGTATCAGCCAGCAATTCACAGCGACAGCGACTTATAGCGATGGATCTAGCTCTGACTTAAGCACTGGCGTTACCTGGAGCTCATCTTCCGCGTCCGTAGCGACTGTTAACGGCACCGGACTCGTCACAACCGTCGGCGCAGGTTCGACTACAATCACGGCTTCGGTCGGCTCGGTCAGTGATACTTCGACTCTGACGGTGGTTGCGGCGCATTTGACCTCAATTGTCGTAAGCCCGGCCACGCGGTCGATTGCGGTCGGAACGCTTCAGCAATTCACGGCAGTGGGGAGCTTTGATGACGGTAGCACCCAGCTGCTGACTTCACTGGCTTGGTCTTCGTCTTCCACGTCGGTTGCAACCATCGACCCCACAGGACTGGCGACCAGCGTAGGAACCGGCACTACCACAATCACCGCCACATCTGGATCAGTAAGCGGGACTGCGTCCCTGACGCTCACGGCGGCCACTTTGGTTTCCATCGCAGTCACGCCGGCGAACTCGACAATGCCCACGAGCACCACCAAGCAGTTCACTGCCACAGGCACCTTCAGCGACAGCAGCACGCAGGACATTACCGCGTCCGTGGTCTGGACTTCTTCGAATCCCGCTGCCGCCACAATCAGCGCTACGGGCCTTGCATCCAGCGTTGCGAGCGGGAGCACGACGATCAAAGCTGCCTTCGGGACAATCAGCGGCTCAACCGGCTTGACCGTCTCCACAGTACAGCTGGTTTCCATCAGCATCACGCCGTCAAATCCGAGGATCGCGAAAGGCACATCGATCAAGCTCACTGCAACCGGAACTTTTAGCGACGGCAGCACTGGCACGAACCTAACTGGGATCATATGGAAATCTTCAAAGCCGAATCTCGCTTCCATTCGTAGCTCAGGAATCGCGCACGGAAAGAAGGGCGGCTCGGTGACCATCTCCGCATCTTCATCCGGAGTGACCGGCACCACGACCCTCACTATCGGGACTGGCACCCTGGTATCGCTCTTAATCACGCCAGCCTCTCCAACTGCGACAGTAGGAGGCACACAACAGTTCACCGCAACTGGCACGTTCAGCGATGCAACTACGCAAGACATAACACTGAACAGCCACTGGAGTTCCTCGTCTGCCTCGGTAGCGACAATTGCCAATGCACCAAGCGTTGGCGGCCTGGCGCAGTGCGTAGGAACAGGATCAACAACCATCGGAGCCAACTCCGGCGGAATCACCGGATCAGCGACGCTAACTGTGAACTGATGGACTGAGGACTCGCAACGATAGTGCCAGGGACGGAGTTGAACCGCCGACGCCAGGTTCGCGTCGCGCAGAATTCGCGGGCACCGACATGATTCGATTCTGATCTCCTGGCATCTAGCTGGCGAGACAACTACGCTCCGTCCAACCGCTTGGCTCTGATATCATCTGCTAACTCACCACACCGCAGTGGTAAACTCTACGCCCAGACTCTAACGTTTCCGTAGCAAGGTTCGAAAATGCGATTTGTTGTCAAGCGCCTGCTTTTGGGTGTCGTTCTGATCGTTTCGGCGTCTGCGGCACTGCTGCTGTCTGATCTTGGACGGAGAACCGCCGGCGCCCGGACGATGCCGCGCGTAGGACTTCTGCAGCATGCTTCGACAATGCTGCTGGACGAAGGCACTCGCGGCACCATAGACGGATTGGCAGAACATGGCTTTGTTGACGGGAAAACGATCGTCATCGATAAGTTCAACGCGCAAGGCGACATTTCAGTCGGTAATTCCATCGCCAAGGAAATGGTCAACGGGCGTTATGACTTGTTGCTTACCATGAGCACTCTATCATTGCAGGCAGTCGCAAATGCGAATCGTAACGGCAGAACGGTTCAAGTGTTCGGCCTGGTTGCCGATCCGGTGGTGGCCGGGGTGGGAATCAGTCGCAGTAATGCATTGGATCATCCTCGCAATTTGGTTGGCATTGGCAGTTTCCTCCCAGTACAAGATGCGTTCGGAATCGCGCGAGAGATGTTTGCTGATTTGAAGAGCGTGGGCGTGGCCTGGAATCCGGCTGAAGCGAATTCGCGCGCCTTCGTCGAAAAGGCACGCGAGGTCTGCAAGGGACTGGGTATTGAACTACTCGAAGCCAACGTCGAAAATTCCAATTCTGTGCTCGAAGCCGAAGATTCGCTGGTCGCCCGAGGCGCAGAGGTCTTGTGGATCGGCGGCGATGTCACCGTCAGTGTTGCGGCCGACTCGGTAGTTGCGGTGGGTCGGAGGGCCCGCATTCCAGTCTTCAGCATTACGCCGGGGAAGCCTGACCGCGGGACCCTATTCGATTATGGCGCGGATTTTTACCAGATTGGCAGGCAAACCGGAGAATTGGCATCGCGAATTCTGCGTGGCGCAGATCCGGCTCAAATACCCGTCACCAACGAAGTCCCGATTCATTTCGTTGTGAATACTGCGGCAACGAAGGGTCTCAAGCAGCCATGGTCGGTTCCGGATGATATTCTTCGTCGCGCGAACGTCATCGTTGACGAAGCGGGGATTCACAACCAGGCGGTTGCCACGCAGGCCGGGCCACAGCCTACCAGCCCAAAGTAAGACAAATGCAAATTACCAAACAGCTCCGCGGCGAAACGGTCGAACTCAAAGTCGAAGGACGTCTCGACGGCTATTGGGCTGATCATCTCGCAGCCGCAGTCGACCAGGAGATTCGGCAAGGATCACACCATATTCGCTTGGACCTGTCACAAGTGGCTTTCTTGAGCTCAGCCGGAATTGGCACGCTGGTCAGGTTCTACAAGGATCTGAAGAGCATTCAGGGCTCCTTCGCAGTCTCGAAGTGTTCGCGCAATGTCCTGAAAGTTCTCCAGCTTTCACAGCTCGAAGACATCCTCGTCGCCAAGGAACCGGCACAGTCTTTGCTGACAGATAAGGTTAGACACAGTTCCCGTGTTGAAGCACCAGCTCCAATCAGGAAGATTGAGCGTTCCGAAGCCGTATATGAGCTGTATCCGCTCGCGCCTGAGTCGAAGTTGGAATGTCGCCGGTTGGGTGATGCCAGCCTTCTCGAAAGCTGTGGATATTCCAAAGAGCACTGTCGCACTATGCAATTCTCCGACTCCGCTTTCGCGATTGGACTGGGGGCGCTCGGCGAGCACTTTGAAGAGTGTCAGGGCCGTTTTGGAGAATTCATTGCCGCTGGCGGGGCGGTCGCGTATCTGCCAACCGATGGGACCAATGTTCCTGATTTTCTGCTGGCCGGGGGAACAACGCTTCCAGAGGTTCAGGTCTGCTATGGCATCGCTTGCCACGGAACTGATCCACAGCCATTCAGCGCCTTGATCCGGTTTGAGGCGAGAGGCGGCGCGCCGGTAGCTCTGACAGCTCTGCTTGAATTGTGCCTCGACCTTGCCGGTAGCCAGCAAATTGGCATTGTCATAATTGCGGAATCCGCCGGCTTGATCGGAGCCGCTTTGCGCCGCTCGCCGGCCGGCGCTTGTGAGTCCAGTGCCTTCGAATTTCCCCGGATTCGGGATTGGCTCAGCTTCACGGCGGAACGTGCCCACGCCAAAAGCGTTGTGCTTTTGGTAGGCGTTGCGGCGCGCGGAAGCGCTGGTGCACTTGCACCTGTAATTCGGCCTTTTCCGAACGCCTCCAGTTCGGGACTTCCACTTGCGGGCCATTTCCATGCCGCCGCATTCTCTTATCGTCCAGTGCAGAGGGGACAAATCGATCTGACAGCCTCAATCAAGACGCTTTTTGAAGGGCAAGCCCTGGAAGGCGTTCTTCATTTACTAACCGATGATCGAGCCATATCCGGCGGAGGACAGAGCGAACTCATTCGTGGTGCGTGCTGGATCGCGCCGATTTCCAATATCACGATAGAAGGAAATCAGGCATGAGTCTTCTTTTGGGAGCGCTGACCCTGGGATTCATCTTTTCGTTAATCGCGCTGGGCGTCTTTATCAGCTTTCGTATTTTTTCGTTTCCCGACATCACTGCAGACGGGTCGAGCACGCTCGGCGCCGCACTGGCGGCGATGCTCCTCGTTCACAACGTTAATCCGGTGCTTGCGACGGCTGCTGGCTTTGCCGGCGGGTTTCTTGCCGGCGCCTTGACCGGCACCCTGGCGACGAAGTTCAAAATTAATGGTTTACTTGCCGGCATTCTGGTAATGACAGGTCTTTACTCGATCAATCTGCATATCATGGGCAGAAGCAACATCTCCGTCCTGGGATCTTCTACGTTGTCAACCTACGCCGAACGAGTTGGCATGGCTGTCGCACACGACCGTATTGTGCAGGTGATGGGATGGGAGATTGCCGCACTTGAAGCATCACTCGTCATTGCTTCGTTCCTGTTCGTTCTATTGGCGGGTTACATCATGTACGTGTTCTTTCAGACAAACCTTGGCACCGCAATGCGCGCCACGGGGGACAACCACGAAATGGTCCGCGCGCTGGGCGTGAATGATGAAAACATGATCATCCTGGGGCTGGCAGTTTCTAATGGCCTGATCGCCTTAGGTGGCGCTTTCATCGCCCAGTATCAAGGCTTTGCCGATGTGCAAATGGGTATAGGCATGGTGGTGTGGGGATTGGCCAGCGTCATTATTGGTGAGGCATTGGTGGGCACGAGGCAGCTGGGGCTGAGCATCACAGGCGCGGTGATGGGATCAGTTCTATTCCGGCTCATGGTGGCAATTGCATTGCGCTTGGGCTTGAATCCGAATGACCTGAAACTAATTACTGCACTGTTCGTTTTCTTTGCGCTTATAACTCCCGCGATCCTGAAACGGCTGAACGTGCTCAAGCCACGATCCTCCCATGCTTGAAATCCGTGCGCTAAGCAAGACCTTCAACCCGGGTACGCCGAACGAACTGCGCGCCCTGCAGGCAATCGACCTGACGGTGAATGACGGCTCGTTTGTAGTCGTAATCGGAACGAATGGTTCGGGCAAGTCCACCCTGCTGAATGCTGTGGCGGGATCATTTTGTGTCGATTCTGGCGCGATTTCCCTCGCCGGCGCAGACATCACTAAGTGGGCCGAGCCCAGGCGGGCGAAGCTCATCGGCCGCGTTTTTCAAAATCCGTTCAGCGGTACAGCCGCTAGCATGTCCATTGCAGAGAACCTGGCAATGGCCGCGCATCGCGGGAAGCCGCGCCGGCTAGGGTGGCTGTTGCGGCAACATCTGGTCAGCCAGATGCGTGATCGCGTCAGCCAGCTAAACATGGGCCTTGAAGATCGCCTGAAGAACCCGATTGGTTCGCTCTCCGGGGGCCAGCGGCAGGCCCTGACTTTGCTCATGGCAACATGGCTGCGCCCGGAAGTGCTGCTTCTCGACGAGCACACGGCCGCGCTTGACCCCAAAAGCGCCGACCAGGTTATTGCGCTCACCAAGGCCATCGTCCGGCGCGACAAGCTGACGACACTGATGGTGACCCACTCCATGCAGCAGGCCGCCAACCTCGGTGACCGCCTAATCATGATGCACAGAGGCGGCATCATTCAGGACTTCCACGGAGCTGAAAGGAAGCGGATTCGCACAGATGATCTCTTGGCGCGTTTCGAAGAGGTTCGGCGTGCCGAATTACTCGACGAGAGCGCGGCTGAGATGCTACGTCGTGTCTATATCTGAAACGCTCAGGTTCGGCAGAACCTGGTATGTCTCATCTCTGGAAGTAATCCGTTTTGGATCACTCGAACCGGATCAAAACCATCTCCGGCTGTGTACCAACACGCATCGGTGGACCCCAGGTTCCGGCGCCGCTAGACGTGTAAACCATGAGTTCACCGAAGCGTTTCAATCCGTGGGTGTACTCGCCGAAGATGCGCGTTGTGAACCATGTGAACGGGAACAGCTGTCCTCCGTGGGTATGGCCGGAGAGCTGCAGCGAGATGCCAGCGTTCTCTGCAATCGCCAACGCGCGGGGCACATGGGAGAGCAAGATACTTGCTCGACCGTGGTCGAGGTCGGCGTGTTTCAAGATCGAGCGAAAGCCGTCAGGCTCGGCCGAATCGCCGTCGCGCACGCCAACGATCTGCAGGCCATCAATGATCACCTTTTCGTTTTCCAGTACCTGCACACCTGAGCGTTTGATCGCATCGAGATACTTCGTCGGGTCAGAAAACTCTTCGTGGTTTCCCGTTACAAAATAGGCGCCGAATTTTGTGGAGAGCTCTTTCCATGGTGCAACGAGCTCATCGGGATCCACCTTACTTCCGTCGTACAAGTCACCGGTAATGAAAACAATGTCCGGCCGCAACCGCCCGAGCATGGCGACGATACGCCGCATGAATCCGCCGCCATTGACGTGACCGAGATGGACGTCAGATACGAGGGCGGCCACACGGCCACGCCAGGATGCCGGAAGATTCGGCAACTTGACCGTAATGCTTTTCACTCGGACCCAGGTAGCGTTAACCACACCGTAGAGGCCCACGAGGAGGGCCAGGCCGAAGAGCGAATCCGCAACCAGGGGGCGATTCAGAGGAAGACCCGCGAGCCGGGCTCCCAGGTAAACCATCCAGCTCATGCATGCCGCTCCAAAGAAGAAGTTAAAAAATCCCAGCCACGTAGCTGCAATTCTGTAGAGCAGCCGCACGAAAGGGTTGAAATAGCGAAACGCAAGCAGGCTGGCGGCGACAAAGCTGACTGATAGCAATGCGAGGATGGCCTGCGTGATACCCGGCGGATCGGAATCTACTCGGAAGAATGCCCAGGTTTGGTAAACGAACCAGTGCGCAAGAAACAGTATGGACTGAATGGTAGTGACAAACCCGGCAATTCTGGCGCGGATATTGGGCGCCCTGCGTGGTTGAGTTTCATTTATCGGCGCGGGAGCCGTCAGAGATTCCTCCGAGATGTAGTGCATCGTCACATGTGCTCCCTATCAGGGTAAGGTAGTTTCTTGCCCATACCTGCTTTCACGCTGCAGCTTCGAGTACGGAACCGTGGCTCTCATGAGGTACCTTCTCGTCTGAGCTGGTATTTACTTGCACTTCAGCGTGAAGTTCCGTCAGAGTTCCGATTTGTTGCAACGCGCGGGTTCGCGCCGAAAGCACATCGCGTCGTGTACAGCCCAGGAGAACGGAGCAATCCTGCTCGGAGTAACGCTCTAGAACTGACATGACGAAGACAAAGCGATCGAAGGGGCGGAGTGCAAGAACGGCGGCAATCTCAACCCGCTCTGTCGCAGCCCTCGCGGTGTTGTTGATTGAGACAGCGTTCAACCCGCCATTTCTCTCGATTGGCCGCGGATTGATCATTCGCGCGGCATTCTGAATGATTGACCGGCGGGCCCAGGAGCGGGCCCATTCCTTAAACACTCGGTTGCCTTCTACTGAGTCCTCCAGGCCGGCAACAAAGCACTGCTCAGCTTTCTGATGGTCAGCGGTCAGCAGCAATGAGAGCAGGTACAAACTATTCATATCTTGATCGAAGACCTTACAGAAATCCGATTTGGTCGCATAGGGCGTAGGTTTTTCGTTCGCGATTTGCTTTGCCTTCAGCATCTTTATCTCCATCATGCTTGGGTTTGGTCCGTAGGCCTTGAGTTCAATACCTCGCGTACCTTGCTCTGGAATCTGCGGCCAAGCTGTTTGAGCATGTGTTTGGTCAGCACGCCGCCGCATGAAAACTTCGCGCCATTTGTCATCAGCTCGAAAAGGGTGTTCTCTCCCTCCCGGCCAATTACGGTTACGTTCGCCAGATCAATTACCAGCTTTCGTCCTTCGAGGTCCTGACCCGCGTCGCGCCAAACCTTTCTCAGTTCGGTGGTCCACGGGGGGACAAGCGTGCCTTCCACCAGCAATGTCCGTTTGCAGGGTGTGTCGATGATTGAAATCTTGAACATAAGTCTTCCGGCGAACAAAACAGGTAGGGGCAACTCAGTGACCATTGCGGGCGGTATTCGAGCCGCCCGTAAATTGTTGACTTCAGTGAAGAAGAGATCACCGAGTCGAGCGTGGTGTCGAGAAGTGTCGAAGGCGATCTCGACACTTGTCGAGAATGCGACAGCCAGTCAGGAGCTCACGAAGTCGCAGGAACCCGGGCGGGTAGAGTAATTAGAAAGCTTGCTTGATCGAGGGATCACGATACTTTTCGCGGGTCGATCCCCAGCTTCTTCATGCGAGAGATGAGAGTTGTGCGCTTGATACCCATGCGTGCCGCGGCACCTTCCGCACCAGCCACGCGCCCTTTGGCGTCCTTCAAGATGCGCACGATCTCGTCGCGCTCATTGGCCTCACGCGTTCCCATCACAGGAGTGGTCCTGCCATTGTTGGTCAGTTCACCGATCGGTACTTGCAGGGCGGTTCCGTGGGTTAGGATCACTGAGCGCTCGATGAAATTCTCCAGCTCACGAATATTACCCGGCCAATGCCAACCGGAAAGTTTCTTCATGGCTGTGGCGGGAATGGATTCGATCTGCTTCTCCATGCGACGGCCGTACTTCTGAGTGAAATAGCGGACGAGCAGGGGAATATCCTCGGGGCGCTCTCGCAATGGCGGGATGCGGATCGGAAAAACATTAAGCCGATAATACAGGTCGGTGCGGAACTCGCGGTCTTCGACCATTTTCTCGAGGTCGCGGTTGGTTGCCGCTACCAGCCGAATGTCGACTTTCTTGGTTCGAGTGCTGCCCAGCCGTTCAAACTCGCGTTCCTGCAGTGCCCGAAGCAGTTTCGGTTGAATGTCGATGGGGATATCTCCGACCTCATCCAGAAACAGCGTGCCTTGGTCGGCGAGTTCAAGCCGGCCAACCTTCTGTGAAATCGCACCCGTGAATGCCCCGCGTTCGTGTCCAAAGAGTTCGCTCTCCAGCAGCCCGGTTGGAATTGCCGCGCAATTCAGCTTTACTAGAGTCCGGTCCTTGCGCCGGCTGCGATCATGGATGGCGCGGGCAATCAATTCTTTTCCGGTTCCAGTTTCGCCCAGAAGCAGAACTGTCGAGTCACTAGGGGCCACCGTTTCCACCAGGTTCAGAACGTGGCGCAGAGCTGAACTTTGGCCCACAATTCCCTCAAAATCCATTTCACCGCGGATTTCCTCTTCTAGATACAACTTCTCCTGTGCGAGCCGGTCTTTCAGGTCGGCGATTTCGCCAAACGCCAATGAGTTCTCAATGGCAATCGCCACCTGATTGGCGACGTGAGTGAGAAAGGCAACTTCATCCACGTCAAACGAGTTCTCCTGATGCCGCGCAACTGCCAAAACCCCAAGCAACCGATTGCGGCTGATCAACGGAACATCGCAAAACGAGTTCAGACCCTCGCTCTGTGCCTTGCGATACATCTCCGGAGGAATTTCATTTGGGTCGAGCCGATTTACGACCACCGGCTTCCCAGTTTGAAAAGTTTGGCCAGGCATGGTTCCGTCAATCGGAACCAAAGCTTCTTCGGTGAAGACTCCTTTGCTGTCCGGGAAGTCGAGGGCATGCACCCGCAATTGCCCAGCCAGCGAATCGGGGAGCATGACTGCCGCGGCGTCACATCGCATTACCTGACGAACGCTGGCAGAGATGGCGCGTAGAAGCTGGCGAAAGTCCAGGTTAGAAACAACCTGGTTGGTCAGGTCCAGGATCAGCTTGAGCCGGTCCTGCGCCTGCTGCGAGATGTAAAAGTTGATCGCTGCATCAATGGCCAAACTAAGCTGGTCCGCAACCAGGCAGAGGAAACGCACTTCCTCTTCGTCATAAGCATCCGGCCGTGAACTGCCGACGCTGAATACGCCCAGCCGGCGCTGTCCCCGAACTAGCGGCAGGGCACAAGTGGACGCAATGCCGAGTTCGCTGAGAAATTGCCCATGTTTGGGAAATCTCGGCTCCTGGTTCCAGTCCCTCGTGATTAGGCGCTCTTGGTGTTCGTGGACCCAGGAAATCGGCGTGTCTTCAAGAGACGGAACCTCTGCGGTGCAGGCATCTAGTCTCTTGGCATGTGCCTCGAGCAGAGACCACTGTATCGCGTTGGTGTCCTTGTCGAATGCTACCAAATGCAGATAATCAAACGAAATGACTTCGCGCAATCCCTTGATGAGCGTGTTGGCGGCAGCATCGCAATCGCTGCATAGGGCGATGGCGTTCACGGCACGAAGCAGTGCCTCGTAGCGTTGCGTGTCCGCCAACGGTTCGATTGCGGCGAAAGCACTCATAGAATCGTGCGCGTCGGAAACTCTCGACTAGGGGGCGCAAAAAACCCAATTGCCGAGAGGTCGAGAACAACAAAGTTTCTGCCTATTTTGATCTGATGCAAGCAGAGGCGACTGGGTTCAGGAAAGTGTCATAAGGCTCGACATTTGTCGAAACGCATGTCGAGATGCTCGACAACACACGGCCCCACACCTTTCGCCGCCACTCCCACAAACTGCCTCGGATCAGACGCTTCGCTGCCAGAACAGGCAGCGCTGAGCTTTTGGCATGTCTCATGCTGGATTTCATCCCGAACACAAACGGTTTTGACTGCTCCGTGAAAATCTCGGTAGCGGAAACCGTAAGAGAAAATCCGAATACGGAGGAAATCAAATCATGCGGCCACTCGCAATCATGATTGCAAGTTTCATCTTTTTGCTCGGCGTCGGCGCAGGCGCTCAGGAAGTTCGCTCGGAAATCAGCCTGCAGGGCACTGGCTTTTTTACCAAGGACACAGCTGGACAAAACACGTTGCAGCGAGGCACGGAAACTGGCGGCTTTCTCGTTGGCTACCGCTATCACCTGAACCGCTGGCTCGCAGCTGAAGCCGTCTATGGCTACGACCGCAACACGCAGCAGTATTTTTCGCCGGCCGGCCTTTCCAGAATTCAAGCCAATGTTCATCAGGCGACGGGCGGTTTTGTGGTCAGGGTACCTATGTCTGCGAGATTCAGAATCAGCCCCTACGTCCTCGCGGAAGGCGGGGCACTCGTCTTTGATCCCACGGGTAACAGCTTTGGAACCGTTGCGGGCGCTCAACGCCAGGCTGCCGGAGTGTTCGCCTACGGCGGCGGTGCCGACGTTCCGATTGACCGGCACTTCTCGCTGAGGGCGGAGTATCGTGGTCTGGTGTATAATGCCCCGGATTTCGGACTCGCAAGTCTGAACACGAACCAAATCACGCATACGGCGCAACCGTCGGCCGGAATCGTGTTTCGCTTCTGACCAGGAGGTCTGGCGGGTGGGTCCTTCCTCACCCGCCAGATTTTCGACTTCGCCCACCCGCGCCTAGCGTGTCAAAGCGGAAGATTGCGAGCCTCTCGGAGCGAGGACACCATGACAATCGTCGAAAGCGTCAATCCGGTTTCTGCCGTTCAGTTGGCCAACCAGTGTCTCTTCCGTTGATTTCGTGGGGCTTGTTCTCACATTTGCAGGATAGTTTTGTTGAGAACAGGCCTCTCTCAATAGCGATTGGAACCCGCTCCGATGAGGTCGCGGTAGGGACGATCATCGCTGATCGCCCGCCGCGCGGATCCGCACGAGCGCTCATTAGCCGCGCGGATCCGCACGAGCGCTCATTAGCGCATGCGGCTCTTATCGCAGATGAATAACGGCCAAGCACGCTGCTTGTCCGCACACTCGCCCACCCGTGGGACACGCGTTGTCCCGCTCTATGTCGGGTACGTGTCGAGTAGGAGAGTGTTCTCCTTGATCAGCAGCCTTCCCTCCTCACTCTCCGCCGACGTGCGTTCCGTCTTTGTTCGAATGATTCATCGGTAGTATGCCGCTGTCCGACTCCTCGCAGACGTACATGCGGGCCGTGTGGCCTAAGCCTTCTCCCGCCGTCCTGCGACGCCCTTTTGCCGCAGGCGTCTGCGAGGTCTCCCGGTTCTCGTGCATGAAGTTTCTAGGCGGGTCTGGGGTCTTCGACTACGCCGGACCGAACAGGAGCTCGCGCTATCGCGCCTGTTCATGTTGCCTTCCGCCATAGCAAGAGCGTCGGCGTCCGGATTGCATCTTTTCGAAGCTGGATCCCCACCCCACCTATTCCCCTGTTTACGCTTCGCCGCGCACCTCGCGATGCCCGGCGCAAAACTCGGGGCCGAGTGGATCGCTAATCCTTTCTCGTAAGAATTTTGCATTCTCTGCTTCATGCCGGTTTAGCCCGGCGCACTACTATCGCGATATTTCGCCAGTTAGCCCTGGCGCTGCTCACTTGGTTATTTCCTTACCCGCAACGCGAATCGAGCGTCGGAGACAAAAGCCGTGACTCCACAACAACTCTGGCCCATTCGTCCCAACTTTTCGGATTTGCAAAACGTACCCGTTCCCCTTCGTCTTCTTACAACCCTGCCGCAAATACAGGAGGTGAATTGTTTTTCCTTTTTCATCGGGAACCAGTTTAGAGCGACGGAACCCGCATCCGGGGGTACGCGACTGGAACGTCACCGTCTCCCGAGCATGCCCAGCGTCCGTTGAAGGATGCAATGATCGGGCATCTCACGTCCGGGCGCGCTAATCTAACCTACCAGGAGAAATAGTATGCGGACCTTTCCCATCTTGTTGACCTTGGTGTTGGGCGTCGCTTCCGCGATAGCTCAGGACCCTGGTATACAGGCGGCGCAACAAGCCGCGCAGGCTGCTCAGCAGGCGAACGACCAGGCTATCCGCGATGCCCAGTGGGCGAGTCAGACGGCGCAGAGCGCGCAGCAGCCAATGCAAAACACGCAGTGCTATCGCTGTAGCACGGCTACGCCCAAGTTCTCCGTGAAGCCCGGCACGTATTCCTCGGCTGTGACAGTAAAGATAAGAGATGCAAGCCGTGGAGCGGTGATTTACTACACGACCGATGGCTGGACACCGACCGCCGCGTCAACCCGATACACCGGTCCGATTACGATTGATTCGACCACCTCTCTGCAAGCCATTGCAATCTCGCCCTACGGTAGACGCAGTCGAGTTGCCACTGCTGTATATACACTGAATGGAGTGCCTCGAATGCCGGCTGCGCCTCAGAGCGGGCCAGCAGGTCCGAACCCTACCGCAGCGGCCTCCGCATCCGCCAAAGTCTTGATGGCTAAGGGTACGGCGGTACCTCTCGTGTTTGCTTCGGACGTGAGTTCCAAAACAGCGGATGTGGGTGACAAGATTCCTCTAACACTTGCCCACGACCTCAAAGCCGAGGGCGTGGTCATAGCCAAGAAAGGCACGCCTTCGGTTGCAACCGTTACCGAAGTTGACAGGCCGCAGATGATGGGCGTGCCGGGCGAAGTCTTTTTCCAAGTGGACTATCTTCAAGTTGGGGGTACGGTCATCAAACTGCGCGGTACGGCCGCGAAAGAGGGGGCGGATAAAGAGGTAAAAGCGGCCGCTCTCATGGCCTTGCCGGTTCCTGTTGCTCCGTTTGTGCATGGCAAGGACGCGGAGATCAAGCAAGGTGCGACCTTCACCGCATTCGTAGATGCGGACACTTTTCTGCCACCTGCGAATTAGGGCTGACCGGGCCCGCCATACGCTTCGGAAGAAAGCCCAAGCTACTTCTGCGGCTTAACTTGCGTTTCACTAGGTTCTGCCCTTCTCCTCTTGATGGTTGACGCAATCAGATGTCTGAGTATGTTTGTCAATCATTTTTCGGTCAGCTTAATTTCGATATCCACTTAGAATGCACAGTAATGTCACAGACTTACTGCCGCCGTGACGAAGGCAGAGGTCAGGTGCGAACCACGCTTGGCCAAG
>WNGK01002707.1_pt1 | contig 32877 bp, 27 predicted proteins | sample 5400601 | NCBI WGS metagenome assembly WNGK01 (sample SAMN13153376, study PRJNA577476) | soil metagenome | isolation source: 60 cm soil or saprolite under Garry oak tree replicate 1 | place: USA:California | collected 2016-06-15 | reverse complement strand
ACGGCACGCCGCCGCCCTCTTCGGTGAGCTGGCATCCGAGCTCGAGTGCGTCGAGCTGGACGGCGAGACGGCCTGGACTTGTGCCGGCGACACCGGGACGCCGTCCGAACCGCACCGCGGCGTCCGCCTGCTGCCCTACTTCGACCCGTACGTCGTCGCGGGCCAGCCCCGGGAGCGGCTCTACCCGGGCGCGGCCGCCGCCCGCGCGCTCACCCCGTCGGGCCAGGCCGGGAACTACCCGGTCCTGCTGGTCGACGGCGTGGTCGGCGGGGTCTGGCACCAGCGGCGCTCCGGCCGCAAGCTCGCCATCACCGTCGAACCGCTGCGCGAGCTGACCGCCCGGCAACGTTGCGAGCTCGACGACGAGGCCGCCCTGGTGGGCGCGGTCATGGAGGCCACTCCGACACTGACGGTAGGCCCCGTGGCCGTCGGCCCGCACGCGTGAGCGCCGGAGCTACCGATCCCGCTCGTCAGCGGCCCGGCGTGACGACATGCACGTCGCAGCGCCGTCCCGGGCAGTCGCGCAGTTTGCCGTCCGTCGTTACCAGGCGGCAGCCGCGCGCCTCGGCGAGCGCCAGGTAGGCGGCGTCATAGGGCGTCACGTTGTGGCGCAGTTCCCAGACCCGCCCGGCCAGCTCATTCCAGGCCGCGTAGCCGATCGTGAGCTGGTTCAAGGTGCGCACGGCCGCGTCGGCGCGCTCGTCGCTGAGCTTGCCAGCCAGCCACCTGCCCCTGATCGCCGACGTGACCTCCACCCGCAGGTGCTCCGGGGCCGTCCAGTGCGGGTCAATCGCCAGCTCAGCCTGGGCGGCATCCCCGGCCGGGCCGTCGTCGGTCAAGGCGTCCACCATGAGCGCCGCGTCAACGACGATCACGCGTCACCGGTGTTCCGCTGATCCCGTTCGGCGCGGATCGCGTCAAGTTCCCCGGCCGTCTCGCCGGCGGCGGCCACGTAGCCGCCGCCGGTCTCGCGGACCTGCTTCAGCAGCATCACATTCCGCGCCCGGCGGGCATCCTCTTCCAGCAGCGCGAGCAGGTACGCCTGCATCGACTGCCCCCGCGACCGGGCCACCTGCGCGAGCGTGTCCCGGACCTGCTCGGGGACGTCCCGGACCTGGATGCTCACCACGCTGTCATTATACATGCATGTATTATGATGGCAGCCGGAATTGGACCTTCCCTCAGGCCACCGCGGGCCGGCTTCAGATCGGATTCACGCTCTAGAACCGGGCCTGGCGGCGGACCCGGTGGTTGCTGACGTTGACCTGGTTGGCGCAGCGGACGCTGCAGAACCGGCGGGTGCCGTTGCGCGAGGTGTCGACGAACGCGGTGGCGCAGCCCTCCCGCTGGCAGCGGCCGAGCCGGCTGCCCCACCCCTCGGCGATCAGGTAGGCGAGCCCGGCCGCGGTGAACGCCTTGACCCGGGCCGCGAGGTCGCCGGCCAGCGGCCGGTAGTGCAGGTGGTAGGGCAGCCCGTCGTGCGAGAGCAGCCGGGGACGGCAGTCCGACTCGACCAGGAGGTCGTTGACCAGCTCGGCCCGCTCCGCCCCGGCCCGGGGCTCGAACACGGACCGCAGCCGTGCGGTCCAGGCTCGCAGGTCCGCCAGTTCGGCTTCGCTCGGCACCGGCTCCTCCACGTCGAACCCGGCCAGCAGGGCCCCGACCGCCGCCGCGTCGGTCATCGGGTCGTTCACCAGGGCGGCGGCGATGTGCGCGCCGGACGACGTGTAAGTGTTGAACTGCACAAGGGCATTACATCATGCTGGTCCGGTGGATGAACGGGCGACCGGGACGAAGGTGCGGCCGGGCGGTATCGGGGCCGGCCTGATCGCCGTGTGCCTGTGGGGGCTCGCCCCGGTCGCCACCCGCTCGCTGGTGTCCGAGCTGGCCCCGCTGCCGCTGCTGACCCTGCGCCAGCTGCTCGCGGCCGGCGTGCTGCTGCCGTGGGCCGTTCCGGCTCTGCGCCGGATCGACGCGCGCGACCTGCCGCGGTTGATCGCCGCTGGCCTGCTCGGCATGGTCGGGTACAACCTGCCGGTGACGGTCGGGCTGCAGTGGCTCCCGGCGTCCTCGGCCGGCCTGCTGCTGGCCACCGAACCCGTCTGGGTCCTGGTCATCGGCCTGGTTTTTCTCGCCGAACGGGCGGGCCTTCGTATCGTGCTCGGCACCGGAGTCGCCCTGGCCGGGATCGCGGTGATCGCCGGGCCGTCCGCGATGTCGCCGGGCAGCGGGACCCGGGTGGCGGCCGGGGCGGCGCTCGTCCTGCTGGCCACGCTGGCGTTCGGCGGGTACACAGTCGTGCTGCGCCCGCTCAGCGAGAAGTACGGCCCGGTGTCCGCCACGGCCGCCTCGAGCGTGGCCGGGGCAATGCCGTACCTGGCGATGGTGGGTACCATCTGGCCGCCGCGGCTGTCCCGGCCCGCCTGGGGCGAGATGCTGTTCCTCGCCCTCGGCAGCACGGTCGCCGGGATGCTGCTGTGGAATCGCGCGATCGTCCGCGGCGGCAGCACCAGGATCAGCCGGCTGCTGTACCTGGAGCCGGTGGTCAGCGTGCTGGGCGCGATGGTCTTCCTCGGCGAGCGGGCGACCGCGGCCGTCCTGGCCGGCGGGGTGCTCGTGATCGCCGGGGTGCTCGTCACCGGGGACTCAGCTACCGGGCGAGCTCCCCGGGCCCCATCATCACCCCGCGGCGGCCGAACCCCGTACCGGTTTTCGCCGGAGTGACCTCGGGGAGCCGGAGTGAGTGGGGAGGCAGTCCGCGAGGGACCAGCCTGGACCTTCGGTGACAATTATGCTCTAATCGGACAACTACGGTGAATTTTGTGTAATATTGGCGCAACCAGTCCGTGTCTCTGAGGTATCTCATCGGAGAAGGGTTAGTTATGGCGCTATCTGAGCGGCAGGACTGGAGCCGGCGGCGGCGGGTACCAATCCGGCGCCGACCGCTCACCTGGGTGGCCCATTACCAGTGGCAGCTGGTCGCGGTTGACGTGGCGTGCGGGCTGCTGGCCGGCCTGATCGCGCTGCTCGGCCGGTTCAACGGCGTGTCAGATCATTCGCTGTACGTCGCGGCGACCGCGGGCCTGCCGCTGGCCTGGATCGTCTGGGTCGCACTGGCCGGCGGCTATGATCAGCGCTTCATCGGCCTGGGCTCCGAGGAGTACCGGCGGGTCATCAACTCGGCGGTCAGCCTCACCGCCGCGATCGCGCTTGTGTCCTACGCCTTCAAGTTGGAGTTCGCCCGCGGTTATGTGCTGATCGCCATACCGGTCCTGTGCGCCATCGACATCGCCGCCCGCTACGGGATGCGCAAGCAGTTGCACCGGCGACGCGGGCGCGGCGGGTGCATGCACCGGGTGACCGCGGCGGGCCATTCCGGCGCGGTGGCGGACCTGATCGCGCAGCTGCGCCGGGACCACCATCACGGGCTCGAGGTGGTGGGCGCGTGCCTGGCCGACAGCCACGGCCGGACCGAGGTCGGGGGCGTCCCGGTGACCGGCGGCCTCGGAGACGTCGCCTGGGCAGCGGGCGAGACTTGTTCGGACACGGTGGCCGTGCTGGCCTGCCCCGAGATGGACGGGGTTGCGCTGCGCCGGCTGGCGTGGGAGCTGGAGAAGGAAGGGACCGACCTGTGCGTGGCCCCGGCGCTGATGGACGTGGCCGGGCCGCGGACCACGATCAGGCCGGTGGCCGGGCTGCCGCTGCTGCACGTGGACCACGCCGAGATCACCGGCGTGAAGTGGGCGGTCAAGAACGTCTTCGACAAGGCGGCCGCCACCGCGCTGCTGGGCGTCTTCGGCCCGCTGCTGATCTTCATCACCATCGCCATCGCGGTCACGGACGGCTGGCCGGTGCTGTTCAACCAGACCAGGATCGGCAAGGACGGGCAGCCGTTCACCGTGCTCAAGTTCCGCACCATGGTGACCGACGCGGAGCAGCGCCGGGAGGCCCTCCTCGCTCGGGACGAGGGCGACGGACTGATGTTCAAGATGCGCAAGGACCCGCGGGTGACGGCGACCGGGACGTGGCTGCGCCGCTGGTCGCTGGATGAGTTCCCGCAGCTGTTCAACGTGCTGCTGGGCGAGATGTCCCTGGTGGGACCGCGGCCGCCGCTGCCAGCGGAGGCCGCCAAGTTCGGCGGCGACGTCCGCCGGCGGCTGATCGTCCAGCCGGGCATGACCGGGCTGTGGCAGATCAACGGGCGGTCGGACCTGAGCCGGGAGGACGCGGAGCGGCTCGACCTGCGCTACGTGGAGAGCTGGTCGTTCGCGCTGGACCTGCAGATCCTGTGGAAGACATGCGCCGCGGTGGTCAAGGGACGCGGCGCTTACTGAGCGAATCGAGAGGTGTCACGGCAAGCAGACAACCCGGGAGCAGCACTCCGGTTCTGGGAGCAGCGCGCCATATGCCTGCATGGGGAGGTACGTCATGAATCGTCTTCGGCTGGGCCGCAGGGCCCGAGCTGGCCTGGTATCAACGGCCGCCGTGCTGGCCGCGACGTGGGCCGCGGTCCCGGCGCAGGCGGCGACCGGGCCGGTGTCGTCGACCCCGGCGTCGGGGACGCCGCAGCTGGCCACGACCGGCACCACCGAGCAAGTGCGCCAGCTCGTGCAGTGCGGCGGGACCATGTACGCGGTCGGGACCTTCACCTCCATCCAGCGCTTCTCGACCGTGTTCGCGCGGAACAACGTGTTCAGCTTCGCCGCGACCTCGCCGTTCCAGGTGACGTCGTGGAACCCGAACGTGAACGGCACCGTCAACTCGATCGCGTTCAGCCCCGACTGCTCCGTGGCGTATCTGGGCGGCAAGTTCACCTCGGTGCACGGCACCGCGGCGACGAATATCGCGGCGGTGTCCACCAGCACGGGCGCGGTCATCACCTCGTTCGCGCACAGCGCGAGCGGGCAAGTGGAGACGCTACTCACCGTAGGCAGCCACCTGCTCACCGGCGGGTACTTCGGCTCGATCAACGGCAGCTCGGCGAACCCGTTCTTCACCAGCCTCAACACCACCACCGGAAGGGACGACGGCTTCCTGCACCTGTCGATCTCGGGTAACTATCAGTTCCCCGGGGTGTCGTCCAACCCGACGCGGGTGTACAACCAGCAGTTGAGCCACGGCGGGACCCTCGACCTGGTGGAAGGGGACTTCACCTCGGTCGGCGGGCAGCCGCGGCAGCAGATCTTCATGCTCAACGTGTCGGGTACCACGGCGACCGTGACGGGTTGGACCTCGGCTGAGTTCAGTCAGCCGTGCGCGACCGTCGAGCCGTTCTACGTGCGGGCGGCGTCCTGGTCGCCGGACGACTCCAAGGTCTACGTCGCCACGACGGGTTACCACCCGTTCAACGAGCCGACCGGTTCGTTTCCGCGGACCGGGCTGTGCGACGCGGCGGCGGCGTTCCCGGCCGCCCAGGCCAGCGTGTCCCACCTGTGGATCAACTACACCGGTTGTGACTCGCTCTACTCCACCGCCGCGGACACCTCCACCGCCTACATCGGCGGGCACGAGCGGTGGGCCAGCAACCCCAACGGCTGTGACTTCGCCGGCCCGGGGGCGATCAGCGCGCCCGGCATGGCGGGCCTGAGTCCCACGACCGGGGCGCTCACGTTCAATCCGACCCGCGACCGCGGGCTGGGCGCGGACGACATGGAGATCACCAGCGCGGGCCTGTGGATCGCCAGCGACAACCTCGATGGCTCCAACCGGTGCGCCGGAGTCAGCGGGCACGCCGGGATCTGCTTCCTCCCGTACAGTTAGGCGGCGCCTGTGGTGAGAGTGCTCTATGTCGGCGGTCTGGGCCGGAGCGGCAGCACGCTGGTCGAGCGGCTGGCCGGTCAGTTGCCCGGGGCCTGCGCGGTCGGTGAGCTCGTCCACCTGTGGGACAGGGGGATCACGGAGGGCGAGCGGTGCGGCTGCGGCGCGCCGTTCGGACGTTGCCCGTTCTGGGAACAGGTCGGCAAGACGGCCTTCGGCGGCTGGGATCACAGGGGTGAGGTCGACCCCGGCCGCATCGCCGCCCTCCGGGCCCGGGTGGACAGGAACCGGCACATCCCGGCGCTGGCCAGGCGTAAGGTCCAGGCCAGGCTGCGCCCGGCGCTGCAGGAGTACACCTCTTATTACGCCCGGCTGTACGCGGCGATCGCCGAGGCGAGCGGGTGCGAGCTGGTGATCGACTCGAGCAAGCATCCGTCGCTGGCGCACTGTCTGCGCTGGCAGGACGGCGTGGAGTTGCGAGTGCTGCACCTGGTGCGGGACAGCCGGGCGGTGGCCTACTCGTGGAGCCGGCAGGTGCGGCGGCCCGACACCGACCGGGAGAGCTACATGACGCGGTACTCGCCGGCCATGTCGGCGGCGCAGTGGAACGGGCAGAACGCGGCGTTCCACCTGCTGGCCCGGCTGGACTGCCCGGTTATGAGGCTGCGGTACGAGGACGTCGCCGGCGCGCCGGAGGCGACCGTGGACCGGATCGCGGGCTTCGCCGCACTACCGGAGCCGGCCGAGTGCTCGTTTCTCGGCACCGAGGACGGAGCGCGGTGGGCCGAGCTGGACCCGGTGCACAGCGTCTCGGGTAATCCCATGCGGTTCGCCGCCGGCAGGATCCCGATCACGCTCGACGAGCAGTGGCGCACGGACATGCCGCCCGCGCAGCGCCGGGCGGTCACCGCGCTGACGCTCCCGCTGCTGGCCGGATACGGATACCTGGGGGCCAGGTCATGACCGGATGGCCATCGGTAGGCGTGGTGATACCCACGCGCGACCGGCCGGGACCGCTGCGGGGCGCGGTGGCCGCGGTGCTCGCGCAGGACTACCCGGGGCCGGTGCGCGTGGTGGTCGTCTACGACCAGGCCGAACCCGACCCGGGCCCGGCCGGCCCGGACGACCGGGTAACGGTGACCGTCAACGGCAGGACGCCGGGCCTGGCCGGGGCGCGGAACAGCGGGATCGCCGGGCTGGACACCGACCTGGTGGCGTTTTGCGACGACGACGACGAGTGGCTGCCGGGCAAGCTCCGCGCCCAGGTCCAGGCGCTCCGCGGCCGGCCGGAAGCGGAGTTCGCCAGCTGCGGGATCCTGGTCGACTGCGCCGGGACGACCCATCCCCGGCTGGCCGGGCGGGCCGAGGTGAGCCACGAGGATCTGCTCCGGTCCCGGATGGTCATGGTGCACTCGTCCACCTACCTGGCCCGGCGAGCGGCGCTGGCCGACGGGATCGGGCTGGTGGACGAGACCATCCCGGGCAGCCAGAACGAGGACTGGGACCTGGCGCTGCGGGCGGCGCGGCGGCACCCGATCGTGCACGTGGACCAGCCGCTGGTGCGCGTGGTGTGGCACGCGTCCTCGCACTATGCCCGCGAGTGGCAGGCGAAGGCCGACTCGCTGCTGTGGATGCTGGCCCATCACCCGGAACTGGCCGAGAACCGGTCCGGCGCGGCGCGGGTGTACGCCCAGCTCTCGTTCGCCTACGCCTGCCTGCGGCGGCGGGGGGAGGCCTGCCGGTGGGCGTGGCGGGCCGTGCGCCGGAACTGGCATGAGCGGCGGGTGCCGTTCGCGCTGGCGGTCGCGTCAGGGGTGGTGCCGGGTGAGGTCGTGCTGCGGCAGCTCAACGCGCACGGGCACGGGATCTGATCCGGTGAATCGCAGAATCCTCCTCGCCCTGGCCCTCGTGGTCGTGTCCGCCGTGGTAGCCGTCGTTGTGACCAGTCCGTTCTCATCGTCGCCACGTCCGTTTACCCCCGCGCCGCAGGTGACCACCAGCGTGAACCCGGCTCTCGCGCCGGTCCCGCCGACCCGCGGGGCGTACTTCGGCGCATGGGTGGGCCCGGACGTGTTCACGCAGGTCAACGAGATCAACGCGGTCAACTCGCTGCAGCAGCAGCTGGGCCGCAGGCTCAGCATCGTGCACACCTACGTGAAGTGGCAGGCGAGGTTCCCCACCGCCAGCGCGCTGACCTTCCTGGACCAGGGCAGCATGCTGCTGATCTCCTGGGCCGGCGCCGACACCCTCCAGATCGGCTCCGGCGCCGACGACGCGTGGATCCGGACCCGGGCGCTGCAGGTCAAGGCGCTGGGCAAGCCGGTATTCCTGGAGTGGCGGTGGGAGATGGACCGGCCGAACCTGCGTGCTCAGGTGCATTCCGGCGCCGACTACGTCCGGGCCTGGGACCGCATCCGGCGGATCTTCGCGGACGCCGGGGTGCGGAACGCGGCGTGGGTGTGGTGCCCGACCGCGGCGGGGTTCGCCGACGGGCGGGCGGCCGCCTACTACCCGGGCGACGACCAGGTGGACTGGGTCTGCGCGGATGCCTATCCGGACTACGGCAGCGAGGCGTCGTTCGCCTCGACGGCCGGCCCGTTCCTGGCCTGGGCGTCGCACCACGACAAGCCGGTGATGATCGGGGAGTTCGGGGTGCCAGTGAGCTTCGGGGACCGGCAGCGGGCGCGGTGGCTGCGGGCGGCGCAGCAGGTGGTGACCGGCGACCGGCAGATCAAGGCGGTGCTGTACTTCGACGCCAGCCCGGCCGGGCAGGGGCCCGCCGGGAGCTACTCGCTGGGCGGCGACGCGGCGGCGCTGGCGGTCTTCCGGTCGATGGCGCGGGATCCGTACTTCAACCCGACTCCCGACTTATCAGGAGGTGGCTCATGCCTGTGGTAGCAGGTCTGGAATTCGACGCGCTGACCGAGGAGCAAGTGGTGGCGCGAATTGTCACGGAGCTGGAGCACGGCGAGGGCGGCCGGGTGGTCACGCCGAACGTGGACATCTGCCGGCAGGCCAGCCGGGACCCCGAGGCGGGCGAACTCATCCGCGCCGCCTCGACCGTGGTCGCGGACGGGATGCCGCTGGTCTGGGCGTCCCGGCTGCAGGGCGACCCGCTGCCGGAACGGGTCACCGGGGCCTCGCTGATCTTCTCCCTCAGCGCGGCCGCCGCGGCCGACGGCTGGTCGGTCTACCTGCTCGGCGGGGACCCTGGGGTGCCCGAGCAGGCCGCCGCCGCGCTGGCGGACCGCTCGCCCGGGCTCCAGGTGGCGGGCACTGACGCGCCGGCGCCCGGCTTCGACCTGGCCGAAGTTCGGCGGCGGGTGGAGGCAGCCCACCCGGACATCGTGTTCGTCGGGCTCGGATTCCCCAAGCAGGAACAGGTCATCGCCGCGGTCGCCCCCCGGCTGCCCGGCGCCTGGTTCGTCGGCTGCGGGGCGGCGATCCCGTTCGCGGCCGGGGCGCTGCCGCGGGCGCCGGAGTGGATGCAGAGGACCGGGCTGGAATGGGCGTGGCGGCTGCTCAGCGAGCCGCGCCGGCTGTTCCGCCGGTACCTGGTCGAGGACCTGCCGTTCGCGGTGCGGCTGCTGGTCAGCGCCAGGACGGCGGGTGGCCGAGCCAGCCGGTGAGCTTCTCGTCCCAGGCGGCGAAGTAGTCGGCCAGGCTGGCCCGCAGGGCCTCGGGCATGGGCGAGCGCGGGCGGGCGTTGTGCCGCTCGAAGACGGGGTTGCCGTGGCGGTGCAGGCCGAGGAACGCCAGGACGTGATCGTAGGCCCGTTCGGGATCATCGAAGAACAGTCCGCTGTCCACCACGTGTATGCGGTCACGGCCGAACAGATCCTCCAGCCTTTCCAGTTGCTCGGCGTACCGGCCGCGGGCCCGGTAGGCGTGGTGCTGGTGGCTGTGGCTGTGGTAGCCGGGATCGCTGATGATCTTCTCGGCCTGGCCGGCCAGTCGATGGTCCTCCAGGTCCAGGGCGCGCTCGAACGGCTCGGTCTCGTAGCCGCGTGCGAGCTCATGGGCGTGGGCCGAGTAGGCGCGCTCGATGGGGTCCCGGACCAGGATGAGGAGCTTGACGCCGGGCAGGTCGCGGTGAATCCGCGCCGCGGCCAGCGGGTGGAACAGGTAGTACGGGCTGGACTCGAAGGCCAGCGGCGTCTCGCCGGTGGCGCGGCGGACCGCGGCGGCGCGGGCGCGGAGCGGGAAGTGGCCCTGGTACCAGGCTAGGCCGTGGTCGTAGCCGGTGTCGAAATAGTGCACCCCTTTATGCAGCACGGCCTTGAGGATGGCCGGGTGCTGGCTCAGCGTGCGGTACATCGAGGTGGTACCGCAGCGCTGCGCGCCGACGATCAGAAAGCCAGGCAGCATCCGGGCCTGGTGGGTCAGCCGGCCGGCGTTCACCGAGACGACGTGCGCGGCGCGGCGGGCGGCCGGCGGGACGGTCCTGGTCATAGGCTCCTCATCTCCTCTTCCATCGCGGGGATCAGCCAGGTGCCGGGGTGGCCGAGCCGGGCGCCCGCCTCGGCCTGCCGGTCGGCCAGGTAACGGGCCGACAGCTCGGCCAGGTACAGGACGGCGACCAGTTGCGCCTCGGCGGCCGGGACGCCGACGGGGGCCAGGGTCGTGGCCGCGTTTTCCACGCACTCGGCCGCGGCGTCCCGGGGTGGCCGGCGGTGGCGGACCACGGCGGTCTGCAGGCCGTAGTGCAGGGGGTCGAAGCCAACCGGAACGGGCCGGGTGAACCGCTCCCAGTCCCAGAGCAGGAGCCCGGCTGAGGTCGACGCCATGTTCCATCGGGTCCAGTCCCCGTGCCAGGCCCCGAAGCCGAGCTCGGGATCGGCCCCGGCCAGCTTGCCGAGCGCGACGGCGAGGGCGTCGCGGTCCGGCCCGGGCGGGGCCGCCTCCAGGCGGGCCTTGATCCGGGTCAGATATTCACTGGTGGCGAGGCGGCCGCGGCCGCGGCCGCCGACGGCGGTGAGTTCGGTCATGGCCGCGGCGAGCTGGCCGGGGCGCAGCGGCTTGCGGCGGCGCCAGACCGGCAGCGCGGTCATGATCAGCACGTCGCGGCCGCGCCACTGCCCGTGGTGCAGCACCCGCGGAATGGTCAGGTGACGGAGGTCCTGCGTGGCCAGGGCGTCGAGAGCGGCGCGTTCGGCCCGGATCAGGTCGCGGGTCAGCGGATTGACGCTGATCTTGGCGAAGCCGACCGGCTCGCCGCGCGGGGTCAGCAGCTGGAGGACCGGCTTGCGGTTGGCCCGGGCCGCGCCCAGGTGCGTGCTGATCAGCACGTCCCGGCCGAGGACGAGGCGGAGGTAGGTCTCGATGGTGTCGGCGCCGGGTTCCGCGCTTACCCGGAGCCGACCGCCGAGACCGACCTTGGCCGCGCCGGCGCCGAGGGCCAGCGCGAGCCCCCGGGTGCCGGCCCAGGAGGTGAGGGAGCCCGGCTCGCCGTAACGCCGGAGCGCGGCCGCGCTGGCCCGGCGGGCCGACGGCACCAGCACCCGGGGCCGGGCCGCGGAGGGCAGCACGATGAAGTCCCTGTCGCCGGGCCGGGCCCGCCCGCCCAGCCGGCCACGGGCCGGCGACGTGGCGGCCGGCGGCGGCCAGAGCACCGCGGAGACGTCGCCGAGGGCGGCCCGCGCGTCGCCGACGGCGGTCACCGCGGTGCCGGGGAGCGCTGGCCGGACATCGCCGGCTCGCCGATCATGGGTCTAGCTACCACTGTGCGGGCCGGGCCGGCTACCAGCCGGATAGTCGCGATGAACACGGCCAGGATCAGCCCGCCGTAGATCAGCCCGCTGATCGCGTCGGTGAACCAGTGCAACGTCAGGTAGACGCGGCTGTAGGCCTCGGTGAACCCCAGCGCGGTGACCACCCCCGCCAGCCACACCGCGGTGCTGCGGCGCCCGCTGACCTCGCGCCAGATCAGGTACGCGATCAGCCCGTAGAACACGATGACGCGGTCGCAGCCGCCGGACGGGTAGGTGCCCAGCGGGCTGTCCGGCGGGCCCAGCCGGTGGAAGGTGTGCCGCAGCGCCAGCGTCAGGTAATGATCGATGAATATAGCCGCGCCGAGGACGACGGGGGGCAGCCACTTCTGCCGACGGTAGAACGCGGCTAGACAGGCGGCCGCGCCGGCCGCGACGCCCCAGGTGGTCCACGTGTTACCCATCTTGGTGAGGCGTTCCATGACCGCCTTCATGAGGTGCACCCGGTGATGGATCATCCAGGTGTAGATGGGCTTGTCGATAGACGGCCCTCCGTGCGTCACCAGCACGCCGAGCAGGCACATCACCGCGTAGACGGCGACCGCGCCGACGGTCAGGATGAGCAGCATGCCGATGATCGAGGACCGCGCGGCGCGACGGGAGGCCAGCGTTGTGCCGTGCCCGTTCATCGGGGCGGTGACGGGAGATCGGTCGCGAGCCCATCGTTTAACGGAAATCGCCGTCAGCACCGCAATCGCGACGAGACCCGCTGGCCATAGAAGTACAACTAGTGCCTTGAACATGAGACCGCTCCCAGATGGTGGCAATTCATCAGGTCGGATTGCCTCGAGTCGTTTGGCCCGGTTGGCTCGTTGTGCCGTGCGGCGCGCGAGGAGCTTTGTGAGCTGCGCGGCGCCGGGTATGGAGGTGAGGTTGAGTTCGGCCCGGAAGCACCACATGCCGACCGCCATCGCCACGCAGCCGTAGGCGATCGCGGCCAGCGAAGGGACGGCCGCGTGGTCGGCCAGCGTACGCGTTATCCAGGGCAGCAGGCCAAAGGAGAAGGCGGACAGGGTGGCGGCGATGAGGGTGCCGCGGCCGAACGGGTGCAGTCTTCGGGTCGCGGCGATCTGGGCCAGCGGCAGCAGGTTGGTCAAGATGATCGCTGCCGACCAGCCGATGGCCGCGCCGGTGATGCCGTACCGGGGGATCAGCGCGACGTCCACCCCGACGTTGACCGCCACCGCGAGCAGTCCGTTGGCCAGGCTCCAGCTCGACCGGCCGGCGGTGACCAGGACCATGTCGACCTGCCCGCACCCGGTGGCCAGCAGCATGGTCAGGCCCAGGATCACCATCACGGTCGCCCCGGCGGAGTAGGAGCGGCCGAAGATCTCGATGACCTGGGGGCCGAAGGCGACGGCGAGCAGGTACAGCGGCCAGGTGAGCAGGATCAGCCAGGCGGTGGTGGCCTGGTACACCTTGTTGGCCGCGCGGTGGTCCCCGGCGGCGAACAGTTCGGTGAACCGGGGCTGGGCGGCCATCGCGATGGCCTGGTTGCCGAACTGGCCAGCCACCAGGAACCGGGTAGCAGCAGCGTAGACGGCGGCCAGCGCGGGGCCGCGCATGACGGCGACCAGCACGATGTCGATGCGCTGGATGGTGATCTGCGCCAGTGCGGCCAGGCCCCGCGGCGCGGTAAACCGCCAGAACCCCAGCGGGTCGGCGTGGTGGGGCGCCGGATCGGCGGCTGGGCTTGGGCTTTGGCCTGGGCTTGGGTGCCGCTGGCGGCGGATCCGGCCGAGCCAAAGCCAGAGGATGACCGCGGCGGGCAGGTAGGGCAGCGCCCACAGGGGCGCGAGAAGGGCGGCGCTCCCGGCCGCCGCGGCGACGCCGATCCCGGCCAGTTGCAGAATGGGGCGGCCGATCCGGTCCACTACGACCGTCGGGCCCATGGCGCGGTAGCCGCGGGTGGCGCCGGCCAGGGTGTCGAGCAGGGCGGCGAACGGCAGCGCAGCGGCGAGGAGCCTGAGTGCGGTGGCCACGTCGGCGGGCCGCGCCCCGGCCTGGCCCAGGCCGCCGCCGGCCAGCAGCCGGGCGGCCGGGGCGGCCAGTAGCGCGAGCGCTACCGCGGCGGCCACCGAGACCAGCGCCACAGGGCGGATGGCGGTGCGCAGCACCTCGGGGATCCGGTGCTGCTGGCCCCGTGAGCGCAGCCGCGCGATGAAGTACACGGTGCCGGTCGCGGTGCCCAGACTGGCTATCGCCTCCATGATCAGGAACAGCGACATCGCGGTGAAGAACGCCCCGGCCGCGGCCTTGCTGAAGGTCCGGGTCACGATCACCGTCAGCGCCACTGTGCCCAGCCCGGCCACCGCGGCTCCGGCCAGGTTGAGCACCCCGCCCCGGGCCACGCCGGCCAGCCGGCTGTCCGCTCGTGAGCGTGGGTCTCGGCGTGGTGCCGACGCGGGCGTCATCGGCGGCTCACCGTTCGGGCCTGCCGCAGCCACTGGTCGTTGCGCCACAGCAGGGCCGCCGAGAACATGGTGAACTCCAGTGCTGCGGTTACCGACACATAGGCGAACATGTACAGGAACGACAGCAGGATCACCAGCACGCCCGCCGTCCCGTACGGGGTCACGTCGCGCCGGTAACGCCAGGCCAAATGGGCGAAAAAGCTGAGGAACAAGATCGTCCCCACCCAGCCGTCGCAGACCAGGAGCAGGTACAGCTGGCCGTTGCTGCCGACCGGCAACTGGCCGCAGGACGGGCAGTCCTCCGACGGGCCGACCGCGATCGAGCTCGCGCTGCCCTGCTGGTGCCGGGTATCCCCGTACCCGATGATCGGCGCGGCGTTGGCATCGTCCAGGGCGGTCAGGGACAGCGACCCGCGGAGGGAGTTGCTCTGCTGGTGCTGCAGCCGGGAGGTGATCAGCCCCTGCAGCGGTGTCGCCACCACCGCCACCCCGACCAGCGCCATCCCGGCACAGACCAGGGCTAGCATGGCCACCCGGCCCCGCGCGGCCAGCCTTATCGCAAGGTAGATCACGGTCACGCCCATGCCTACCCAGACGCCCCGGTTGAGCGAGTAGATCAGCGGGATCAAGGCGAGGGCCACCGTGACGACGGCGAGCTTGCGCTGCCGCCTGGTGCCGTAGGACCACCAGGCCACCAGCAGCCAGGGCAGCAGGATGCTCAGGCAGTTTCCCCAGGTGTTGGTGTACTCGAACGGCGCCTTGGGCCGCCCCTCGGTTATCCCGAGGACGTCGGTGACCTGGGAGAAGCCCGGGTAGAGGGCGGCCTGGACCAGGTTGTTCTGCTGCATGCCCTGCGGCAGCACGTAGGCCATCGGCGACTTGAACTGGAAGCCCGGCGCCACCACCCCGGCCAGGCCGCCGATGGTGGCGTAGATGCCGACCAGGCCGAGCAGCCAGGCCAGTCGGCGCCGCGGCAGCTCGCTCTCGGTCAGGTTCCCCGCGTAGAGCAGTATGACAGTGAGCGCCAGGTAGGTCAGGCCACGGATGACGAAGGCCAGCAGCCGGTTGGACAGCGGGCTGACCACGGTGCCGGGCGCGGTCAGGCCGAGGGTGGCGATCCCGGCCGCCACCACCACCAGGAACATCAGCCACAGGCCGAACGCCGGCGGCACCCTGACCCGGCGGCCCTGCCGGTGCCAGGCGTGCATTCGCAGCATCATCGGGACGGCCATGATGACGACGGAAAGATCGCCGAGCCCGAGCGCCCACCAGACCGGGTAGCCGGCCAGCAGGGCGGTCACCGGCCAGGCCGGGTGGGCCGCGAACCACCGCCTGCGGCGGCCGACCCGGCGCCCGCCGCGCGGCGCCGTCATCCCGGCCCGCGGGCGCGGCCCGGCGGCGGTTCCGGCGGCGCCAGCGTGCGGGGCGGTCAGCGTCATGCGCGTCAGCCCCCGGCCCTGGCCGCCTCACTGTCCGCCGCGCCGTCCCCGTTCAGCGCGCCGTCAACGGTCACAGGCCTGGCGCCGTCGCCGCTCGCGTAGGGAATCTCCCGGCGTTCCCGCGGGGCGGCGCAGCCCTCGAGGGAGGCCTGATAGCCAGCCATCTGCCGCGACGTGCCCGACCCCCTCGGGGGCGGCAGGAGCGCCACGCCGAGCACGGCCGCGCCCATCTTGCCCAGGTGCTGAACCCCGTCGTGCAGCTGATCGCTGCGCGTTCGGGAGACCTCGGCCACCAGCACGGCCGCGTCGGCGACGTGGGCCAGCGTGTTGATGTCGGGCCGGGAAGTGACAGCAGGTCCTTCGACCACGACCCACCGGGATTCGGCGCGCAGCTCGTCCAGCAGCCGTTCGAAAGCGTCCTGGCGGATATCCTCGGCGGTCAGGCCGGCGTCCGAGCCCGGCGGGATCACCTGTAGCCGCGGTGCCACCGTCAGCCGCCGTCCGGCATCGGTGGCCCGCTCGCTGCCGGACAGCACGTCGGTGAGGCCGGGCGCGGACAGCAGGCCGACCATATCGGGGATCACCGAACCCTCCAGGTCGGCGCAGACCAGCGTGACATCGGGCTGGTTACGGGACAGTGCGACGGCGAGGTTGGCCGCCACCAGGCTGGCGCCGTGACCACGGGTGGTGCCGGACACGAGGATCACATGGCGGCCAGCTCCCATCGCACCTGTGAGCATGTGCGCCAGCTCGGAGAACTCCCGGCCGAGCGGGGAACGGGCGACGGTGATGGTGAGCTCGGGCGCGGGCCCTTTCGCCGGCAAGCTCATCAGCACCGGCACATCGGCCTCGGCGACATCCTGCGGCCTGCGGATCCAGCGCCGCCTGCGGTCCGAGATGAAGGCGAGGACGAAGCCGGCCAGCAGGCCGGCCAGCAGCCCGCTGGCCAGGACGAGCGCCGGTTTCGGGCTCGATGCCCCCCGCGGCGGGATGGCATTGCTGATGATCGATCCGCCGGACGGGTTGGCCAGGGCAACGGTAAGCTGCGCGACCTGCCTGTTCAGCGAGCTCAGCTGGCTGTGATCGGAAGTCAGCTGCACCTCGGCGGCCGCCCGTCGCGACGAGTTGGCCGGCAGGCTGGAGGCCTCGATGGTCAGCTTGGCCGAGGCCGACTCGAGGTCGGCGATCCTGGACTTCAGGGCGGAGATCTGGCTGTTCACCGACGCCGTGGTGGTCGTGCGGCTGTAGCTCAGGTATGCCTGTGCGAATGACTGCGCGCAGCTCGCGGCCTTGGCGGCCGTAGAGGCCTGGCAGCTAATGACCAGCACCTGGGAGTTCGCCGGGACCGCCACGCTCACCCGGTCGAGAAGCTGCGGGATGGTATCCGTAGCGTGCATCATCTTGGCCGCGGCCAGCGCGGCCGCTGACGACCGCACCATCTGTGCCTGGGTGTCGAGGTTGACGGCACCGGTGGTGCGCCCGTTGGCCACCTGGTTGGTGGTCCCGCTGGTCGCGGTCACGTACACCGAGGCGGTGGCGGTGTAAACCTTATGGGCGGCATGGAGGTAACCCGCGCCCGCCAGCAGCCCGGTGATGGCGCACGCGAGGATCACCCGCCAGCGACGACGCAGCACTCCCGCGTAATCGGTTAGTTGCAAGTCTTCAGGCTCAGACGTATAGCTCATCGATCGCGTCCACCTCCCCGCCGAGGCGTCCGGGCCTGGGCCCGGAACGCTCAGCGTGCCCCTTATATGGACAACGTTTGCTAAACAGATCCTTATAATTTAGTTTCCGAACATTATAGTCAGGTTCGACCATATTCCATCACCCAGGGGGCGATTTTGTCCGAATTTGACGTAACGTAAGGGAGCGGCGTGGTCACGCTGCGCTGATCTCGCGATGCGGTGCTGGCAGGTCGGTGCATCCGCTGGCTCTTGCCGGCTGGCAGGATGTTTGATTCGGGGAGATTTGAGTAACTGTCACCAATGCGGATTCCCTGCGTCTTCCGGTCGGACGGACCACAAATCGCTACCTCGGCGCCGAGTGGCCGGGCTCGGCCGGGACCTGGCTGACAGGGAGAAGAAGTGCGGAAATACCTCATCACGGTAGCCACGGCCGCGGGACTGCTGGCTCTCGGCATGCCGGCTGCCCTGGCGGGCACTGGCGGGGAGCAGCCGCCGTCCGGCGTAGTCTCGTCCACGCCGGTCAGCAACACGCCTCACCTGAAGGCCGCCGACGACAATCCGACCCAGGAGATCCGCCAGCTGGTGCAGTGCGGCAACACCATGTACGCAGTGGGCACCTTCACCACCATCGTGAAGGGCAGCACCACCTACACCAGGAACAACGTCTTCAGTTTCAGCGCGACCGCGCCGTACACCGTGACGAGCTGGGCGCCCAACGTCCTGGGCACCTACGGCACCATTTCCAGCAGTAGCAACACGGTCAACACGATCGGGTTCGTCAACGGCAACTGCGCCGACGCCTACATCGGCGGCAAGTTCACCTCGGTCAACGGCACCGCGGTGCAGAACATCGCCGAGATCGACACCACCACCGGCAACGTGGTCAGCACATTCGCCAGCAAGGCCGCGGGCGCGGTGCAGACCATCGTCGGCGTGGGCAATCACCTGCTGGCCGGCGGCAACTTCACCGGCATCAACGGCGACACCACCGACCCGTACATGGCCAGCCTGAATCCGGTCACCGGCAGGAGCGACAACTTCCTGCACCTGAACATCTCCGGCAACTACCAGTATCCGGGGGTGGTGAGCAACGCCACCCGCGTGTACAACCAGCAGCTCAGCCACGGCGGCACGCTGGACCTGGTGGAGGGCGACTTCACCTCGGTCGGCGGCCAGCAGCGGGAGCAGATCTTCATGCTGAACGTGGGCGGCTCCTCGGCCACGGTCACCGGCTGGACCTCACCGGAGTTCGACGGCAGCAACTCCTCCTACCCGTATCAGTGCGCCACGGTGGAGCCGTTCTACATCCAGGCCGCGTCCTGGTCGCCGGACGACCAGACGGTCTATATCGGCACCACCGGCTACCACCCGTTCGTGCAGAACCCCGGAAACGGTCCGTGGACCGGCCTGTGCGACGCGGCCGCCGCGTTCCCGGCCACCCAGACCTCCGTGCTGCACACGTGGGTGAACTACACCGGCTGCGACTCGCTCTACTCCACCGCGGCCGATGCCAATGGTGCCTACTTCGGCGGGCACGAGCGGTTCTCCATGAACACCAACGGTTGCGACGGACTCGGCCCGGGCGGCTATAACGCCCCCGGCATGGAGGGCTTGGACCCGGCCAACGGCAACCTGTACGTCACGCCGGACAACTCGGCTGGCTACTACAGTCGCGACCGCGGCCTAGGCGCTGACGACATGCTGGCCACCGGCGCGGGCCTGTGGATCGCCAGCGACAACCTGGACGCCAGCCAGATGTGCGGCGGAGTCCAGAACCTGTCCGGGATCTGCTTCCTGCCCTACCGGTAGGCCGTCCATGCCACGAGGCCGTGCCTCTCCCCGGGGTGGCACGGCCTCGCAGTGGGCCTAGGGGTCGGGGGCCAGCGTGCCGTGTGGCGGCCCTCGCGCCGGGCCGAAACGATCCCGGCCAGCCGCAGCTTGGCCAGGTGCTGGCTGGTGGTGGGGATGCTGAGGCCGACCCGCCGGGCCAGCGTGCCGACGTCGGAGGTCTCGTGCGCCATCAGCCAGGCCAGGTGCAGCCGGGGCGCGCTGCCGAGGAGCGCGAACGTGGCCGCGGCCGACTGGAGCTGGGGCTGGGTAGGTTCGGTGCCGAGCCGTGAGTCCGGCAGCCCTGGCGGCGTGGACTCGTTCAGCATTGTCTCAGTCTGCTTTGCTCCGGCCGGTTACGCCATGGGGGAGCTGTCTCACAAAGATATTGTCAGTTGCGCAATCAACAAAATGACCGGTAAAATGGCGGCGTCTGAAGGGGAGTAGTCCGGCAACCTGTCGTCGACATACTGAGAGCCTCGTGGCTCTCCGGTGGCAGGGCCCGACCCAGGGTGGGCGAGACCTTCGGCCAGCTGAGTCGCCTGGCCGGGGTGCCCCTGGTCTCCGGTCGGGTGGCGCGTCCGTCCCCGGAGGGTCGTCATGTCCCCGAAGCTGGCCCGGCCGATCGGCCGGCCGATCGGGCTATGCGTCGCGCTCACCGCCCCCGCGCTGATCTTGCGCCTGTCTGGCGTGCACCCGGCCGCCGCACTCAGCCTCGCGGCGTTCGGCACGGCCGTGGTGGCCGCGTCCTTCCTGCTCGCCTGGGCCGCCGAAGCGGCCCGGCTGGACATCGCCGGCCCGCTGGCCATCGCCATCCTGGCCGTCATCGCGGTGCTGCCCGAGTACGCGGTGGACCTGTACTTCTCCTACACCGCCGGGCACAATCCGGGCTACGTGCAGTACGCCGCGGCCAACATGACCGGATCCAACCGGCTGCTGCTCGGCCTGGGCTGGCCGGTGGTGGTGATCATCTCGCTGTGGGTGGCGTCCCGGCGGTCCGGCCGCGGCGTCCGGGAACTGGTGCTGCAGTCCGGGTACCGGACCGAGCTGGGGTTCCTGTTCGCCGCCTCCATCGCGGCGTTCCTGATCCCGCTGTCCGGGCAGATCAGCCTGGTCCTCGGCTTCGCCCTGCTCGGCTTCTTCGTCTTCTACCTGTGGAAGGCCTCCCGGGCCGAGGCATCCGAGCCGGATCTGGTCGGGCCCGCCGCCCGGATCGGCGACCTGCCGCGCCGTCCCCGGCGCCTGCTGGTGACCGGCCTGTTCGTGTTCGCCGCGGCCGTGATCGTGGCCTCGGCCGAACCCTTCGCCGAGTCCCTCATCAGCACCGGCACCGAGCTCGGCATCGACCGGTTCCTGCTGGTCCAGTGGGTGGCCCCGCTGGCATCGGAGGCGCCGGAGTTCATCGTGGCCATCTTGTTCGCGGTGCACGGCAGGGGCTCCGACGCGATCGGCACCCTGATCTCCAGCAAGGTCAGCCAGTGGACGCTGCTAGTCGGCAGCCTGCCGCTGGCCTACCTGGCCGGCGGCGGCGGGACCGCGCTGGTGCTGGACGGCCGCCAGGTCGAGGAATTCCTGCTGACCGCGGGCCAGACGCTGCTCGGGGTGGCCGCGCTGCTGACCCTGCGCTTCCCGCGCTGGCTGGCCTTCACCCTGCTCGGGCTGTTCGCCGTGCAGTACGCGCTGCCCGGCCAGGGCGCCCGCTACCTGCTGTGCGCCATCTACGGCGGCATCGCCCTGGTCGCGCTGATCCGCAACCGCCGGTACATCCTGCCCGCCCTCACGGCCCCGTTCCGCGCCCCGCCCAGGCCGTCGCCGGAACCGGAGCCGGAGCCGGCCACGGCTATCACCCTCGGCCCCCGGATCGAGCAGATCGAGCGGATCGACCAGGACGACGAGGACGGCCGGCTCAGCGACCGGCCGGCGGGCGCCAGCGCCGCAGCCGCAGGCTATTCCCCACCACGAACACGGAGCTGAACGCCATCGCGGCCGCGGCGATCAGCGGGTTGAGGAAACCGAGCGCCGCCAGCGGGATGGCGGCCGCGTTGTAGCCGAACGCCCAGAACAGGTTGCCCTTGATCGTGGCCAGCGTGCGCCGCGACAGGCCGAGCGCGTCCGGCACACTATACCCCCCAGGAGTATTAGGCGCCGGAATAGGGGGCCAGGATCGGCTTATGGACCAGCAGGACGTGTCACCGGAGACCCTGGCGGCCCAGGGCCTGGGCGAGGCCGACCCGGTCTCCGGCGGCCTGGCCCCGGTGATCAACCTGTCGACGAACTACGAGCAGCATCCGGACGGCTCCTACCGGCAGGGCCGGGTCTACACCCGGGCCGACAACCCGACCTCCGAGCACGCCGAGCAGCTGCTGGCCGCGCTGGAGGGCGGCTGCGCCTGCGCGCTGTTCGGCTCGGGGATGGCGGCGGCCACCGCGGTGTTCCAGTCGCTGCTGCCCGGCGACCACGTCCTGGTCTCCCGCGTCCTGTACTGGGGCGTGCGCAAGTGGCTGGCCGAATTCGCCCTCACCTGGGGCCTGGACGTCGAGTTCACCGACACCGGCGACCTGGCCGCGGTGGCCGCGGCCATCCGGCCCGGCCGGACCCGGCTGCTCTGGGTGGAGACCCCGGCCAACCCGATGTGGGAGATCACCGACCTGGCCGCCGTCTGCGACCTCGCGCACGCGGCCGGGGTCCGGGTCGCGGTGGACAACACGGTGGCCACGCCGGTGCTGACCCGGCCGTTCGAGTTCGGCGCCGACCTGGTCGTGCACTCGGCCACCAAGTACCTGAACGGGCACGGCGACGTGCTGGCCGGCGCGGTGCTGGCCGCCCGCCGGGATCCGTTCTGGGAGCGGATCAGGTCCTGGCGCCGCAACGCCGGGGCGATGCCGGGGCCGTTCGAGGCGTGGCTGCTGCAGCGCGGCATGCGCACGCTGTTCCTGCGGGTGCACCGCGCCTCGCAGACCGCGCACCAGATCGCCACCCGCTTCCACGGCCATCCGGCGCTGACGGCGGTGCTGCGGTCCGGGTGTTCAAGCGGGCCACCTCGCTGGGCGGGGTGGAGAGCCTGATCGAGCACAGGCGCGGCTCCGAGGGGCCGTCTTCCCCGGTCCCGGACGACCTGCTCCGGCTGTCCGTCGGCATCGAGGCGCCCGGCGACCTGATCGCCGACCTGGAGGCCGCGCTGGACAAGGGCGTGCCCCGGTGAGCGACCTCGCCGCCGAGGTGACGGCCGCGCTCGGCCGCAGCATCCTGCCCTCGGTCATCGCCCGCGGCGCCGTCGGCCTGCGCGTCGTCGCGGCCGAAGACGGCGTCGTCACCCTGGCCGCGGACGGTTCCCCGGGGGCGGTGCTCCCGATCCTGGGCCGGATCGAGGCGCAGCTCCGCGCGGCCGTACCCCGCGTCACCGCCGTCCGGCTGGCCGCGGCCGGCCCGCCGCCGTCCGGAGCCGGTGACCTGGCCGAGGCCGCCCGCGCCGTCCTCGACGCCGAGATCAACCCGGCCATCGCGGCCCACCGTGGCCGGGTCACCGTGGCCGGCGTCACTGGCGGCTGGATCCGGGTCCGCCTCGAAGGCGGCTGCCAGGGCTGCAGCCTGGCCGAGGTCACGCTCAGGCAGGGCATCGAGCCGGTGCTGCGGGCCCGCCTGCCCGAGATGACCGGGCTCGTCGACGTGACCGAGCACGAGGCGGGCACCGCGCCGTTCTTCTCCCCGGAGAAACGGTGACGGCGCCGCCACGCGTGCTACTGCTGGTCCCCGCGCGGACTTACCGGGCCGCCGACTTCATCGCGGCGGCCGAACGGATGCGCCTGGACCTCGTTGTCGCCAGCGACGGCGCGCTGCCGCTCGGTGGCTCCGTCATCGGCGTCCGTTCGGCCGACCTCGAAGCCGGCGCCCGCCGGATCCTGGCCCGGGCCGGTTCCGTCGACGCGGTCGTCGCCGCCGACACTCCCATGCTCGTGCTGGCCGCGACCGTGGCCGCCCGGATGGGCCTGCCGCATAACCCGGCCGACGCGGTGCGCGCCGCCACCGACAAGGCGGCCCAGCGGCGGCGCTGGGCCGCGGCCGGGGTGCCCCAGCCGTCCTTCCGGCTCGTTCCGGCCGGGGACTGCGTCCGGCAGGCGGCCGAGGCGGTCGGCTTCCCGTGCGTGGTCAAGGCGGTGTCCCTCAGCGCCAGCCAGGGCGTGCTGCGCGCCGACGACCCGGCCGCCGCCGTGCTGGCCGCCCGCCGGATCCGGCAGGTCCTCGACGATGCCGAACGGCCCGCCGACGAGCCCCTGCTCATCGAGGAGTACCTGCCGGGCCCCGAGCTGAGCATCGACGGCGTGCTGACCGCCGGCGACCTGACCGTCACCGCCGTCTTCGACAAGCCCGGCATGCCCGACGGCCCCACGTTCGAGGAAACCCTGCTGGTCAGCCCGTCCCGGCTGGCCGAAGGGACGCTCGCCGCCGCGGTCCGCACGGCCGCGGACGCGGCCCGTGCGCTCGGCCTGTCGACCGGCCCGGTCCACGCCGAGCTGCGCATCTGCGACCGCGGCCCGGCCATGCTCGAGCTGGCCCCGAGGTCCATCGGCGGCCTGTGCTCGCGCGCCCTGAGCTTCCCCGGCGGTGCCAGCCTGGAGGAGATCATCCTGGCCAACGCCCTCGGCCGGCCGGTCCCCGCCGCCGCCACCCCGCCGCTGTCCACCCCCGCCGGCCCGGTCCGCCCCTGCGGGGTGTTCATGCTCCCGGTGCCGCGGCCCGGCGTCCTGCGCGCGGTCGAGGGCCGGGCCGAGGCCCTGGCCGTGCCCGGCATCACCGGGCTGACCATCACGATCCCGCCCGGCCAGCGGGTCCGCCCGCTCCCGGACGGGGACCGCTACCTGGGGTTCATCTTCGCTTCTGGCGACACCCCGGCGGACGTCGAGCAGGCGCTCACCGCCGCTTCCGGTCGGCTGCGCGTGATCATCAGTGATGACCGTCCGGGCTGCCGCCCATCATCGTGAGCATCGCGCGGCCGCCGGAGCGGAAGAACCGGATCAGCAGCGCGGCGGCCAGCAGCAGGAACACGATGTTGAGGATCGTGGTGTAGTTCCACGTGATGCCGGTCTCGGCGACCCTGGCCGCCCGTTCGGCCGGGATCAGCCCGAGCCAGCCGAAGGCGAACTCGACGGCGTAGCCGGCCAGCACCATCGCGGCGTAGAAGACCGCGAGGATCGTGAGCATCATCCGGGTGCCGTAGTACTTCCGGTAGATGATCAGGATCGGGATGATGATCAGGTCGGCGAAGATGAACGCGACGACGCCGCCGAAGCTGATCCCGCCGTTCCACAGCACCGCGGCCAGCGGCACGTTGCCGATGGAGCAGACGAAGCTGAGCACCGAGATGACCGGGCCGATCAGCGGGCCCCATAGCTTGGCCGCCAGCGGGTGGCCGGTCAGGAACAGGTGCTGCCAGAACGTGTCCGGCACCCAGGCGGCGACGGCCCCGGCGATCAGCAGCCCGATCACGACGTCGCGGATGACCGCGGCCCACTCCATCACGAAGATGTTGCTGACCGAGGTGTAGCCCTCCCGGCTCACCAGCCGCCGCCGGAAGCTCCCGTCCGCCTGGATGCTCATGTCCATCGCGGCGTGCCCCTCCATCGACCCGGCCAGTCCCCGGTCCGCCTGCTGTCGCGCCGCCTCGATGAGCTTGCGCCGGACGAACAGCCGGAACGCCACCGCGACCAGCACGATCATGATCGGCCCGCCGACGAACTCGGCCAGGGTGAACTGCCAGGACAGCAGCAGCGCCATGATGATGCCCAGCTCGATGACCAGGTTGGTGCTGGCGATCTCGAAGGTCATCGCCGCGGTGAAGCTAGCGCCCCGGCGGAACAGCGCCCGGGCCAGCGCCACCGCCGCGTACGAGCACGACGACGAGGCCGCGCCGAGCCCGGCCGCCCGCGCCAGCGTCTTCGGCCTGTCGTCGCCGAGCAGCCGGACGATGGTCTGCCGCCGGATCACCGCCTGCACCACCGCCGACAGCGTGAACCCGAGGATCAGCGACCAGGTGATCTGCCAGGTCATCGAGCCGGCCACGGCCAGGGCGTGACCGATCGCGTCAAGCGCTCGCATCGTGGCCCTCCGGGGAGGCGATGCTGAGCAGCTGGCGCAGGCAGTGCTCGAGCAGCGGGTGCGGGAAGCCGTCGGACAGCCGGTAGAACACCATCCGGCCGTCTTTGCGGAAGCTGACCATCCCGGCCAGCCGCAGCATCTTCAGCGCGTAGGAGACCTGATCCTCGGTGGCCTCCAGGGCCAGCGCCAGGTCGCCCACGCACAGTTCCCCGGCCGCGGACAGCGCGAACAGGATCCGCGAGCGGACCGGATCGGCCAGCATCCCCAGCAACCCCGCCAGCCGCCCGGCCTCGCCCGTCGCCAGGACCCCGGCCCGCGCCGCCGCCACCCGCTCCGGGCTAACCGGATGCTCATGATCGAGCCCAGACATCCGCACCTCCGTACATCCACACGGATTTCCGGAAACACCAATCCGTCCGATCGTATTCCGCTCCCGCCCTCACCGGGCCAGTTCGTAGAGGCTGTTGAACGGGTTGTCCATCTCGACGTGCCGGACCTGTGCGAAGCCGGCCTTGGCGGCCAGGTCGCGGAGCACTGGCTCGGGCAGCCCGAGGGTACCGAGGCCTTCGCCGCCCTCGGCGAGGGATGTGGTCATGCAGTACAGGACCGAGAAGCCGTACAGCAGGGTGGCGATGGGACCGGTGTTGGCGGCGGCCTGATCCGAGCAGTTGATCTCCAGGCAGAGGTACCTGCCGCCGGGCCGCAGCGCGTCCCGGATCGAACGGAGCAGCCCGAGCGGGTCGACCGCGTCGTGCACCACGTCGAACGTGGTGATCACGTCGAAGGATTCGGGCAGCCCGGCCGCCGCGTCCAGGACCTGGTAGCTGATCCGGTCGGCGACGCCGGCCTCGGCGGCCGCGCGCCGGGCCTGCTCGACCGACGCCGGGTGCACGTCGTAGCCGGTCCCGGTGATCGAGGGAAAGGCGCGGGCCAGGGCGATCAGCGCCTGCCCGGTGCCGCAGCCCACGTCGGCGACGCGGGCGCCGGCCCGCAGCCTGGCCGAGGTATCCGGCACCAGCGGCAGCCACTGCTGGACCAGCATGTTCTGGTGCCACTGCGCGGTGAACCGGCTGGTCCCGGCCCAGACGTCGGGATGCAGGTCGGCCGGCCGGACCCCGCCGCCGCGGCGGAACGCCTCGGCCACCTGGTCGTAACGCTGGATCGCGCCGATCAGCTCCTGGTGGACGCCGCCGAAGAAGGCGGGCCCGGGTTCGGTGGCCAGGGTCGGCACGTGCTCGGCGGGCAGGGCGTAGCGCTGCTGGGCGTCGTCGTAGCTCAGGTACCCGGCGGCGAACATGCCGCCGAGCCACTCCCGCACGTACCGCTCCGATAGCCCGGTCCGGCCGGCCAGCTCCCCGCTGGTGGCCGGGCCGCGTTCGGCCAGGTCCTTGAACAGCCCGGTCCAGTCGCCCAGAGCGGCCAGCACGATCGTCGCGGCCGCGGCGCTGTCGGCCAGGACCCGTCCGGTGAACTCCGCCGCGCGGTTCTCGTCCATCGTGATGCCTCCTTTTGGTTTGGTTACCTCTGCCTGAGTAGGCGTGCCGCGGCGGTGAACGGGCCGTTCAGTCGCCATGAACGGGGCCATGGCCTGCGCGAAGGTTATGGTTGGCTCAGATAGGGCCTGGTTCGGAAAGGTGGCACGCATGCCGCAGCCGGCGGGGCGGCAGGACGCGGAGGCGTTCGTCGGGCGCTCACATGAGCTCGCCGTCCTGTCCGCCGCGCTTCACCAGGCGGCCACCGGTGACGCCCGGCTGGCGCTGGTCTCGGGCGAGCCGGGCATCGGCAAGACCGAACTCGCCCGCGCCTTCGCCCGGGCGGCCGCCGCCAGCGGTGCGCTGGTGCTGTGGGGCAGCGCGTGGGAAGACGGCGGCGCCCCGCCCTACTGGCCCTGGGTGCAGGTGCTCAGAAGCTACGCCCGGCAGGCCGGGCCGGAGGCGCTCGCCGCCGCGGCTGGTCCGCAGGCGGCCGTGCTGGCCCAGCTCCTGCCCGAGCTCGGCCCTGTCCAGGAGCTCACCGGATCCGGAGATGCGGCCCGGCTGACCCTCTTCGACGCCGTCGGCGCGGTTCTCGACCGGGCGTCACGGGCCGCCCCGCTGGCCTTGGTCCTCGATGACCTGCACGCGGCGGGCCGCCCGTCCGTCCTGCTGCTGCGGTTCGCGGCGGCCGCGCGGCTGTCGCGGGTCCTGCTGCTCGCCACCTACCGCACCGCCGAGGCGGCCCTAGACCCGGACGTCAGCGACGTGATCGCCGCGCTGGAGTCCGCCAGCCCGCCGCTGGTCCTGGCGGGCCTGTCCGCCGGGGACATCCGGCTCATGCTGCCCGGCGCGGACGCCGACGTGCTCGCCGTCGTGCAGCGCCGCAGCGAGGGCAACCCGCTGTTCGTATCCCAGGTGGCGCGTTTGCTCGGCCCCGGCGCGGCCACGGTCGAGGAGGTGCCGGTCCCGGCCGGCATCCGGCAGGCCGTCCGCCGTCAGGTCGCCAGGCTCGGCCCGCCCGAGGCCGAGCCTAAGACCGAGGCCGCGACCGGCGACGCCACCCCTACCGCCCAGGAAATCCTGGCCACCGCCGCGGCGCTCGGCTCCGGCATCGACCCGGCCCTGGTCACGGCGGCGCTGGACGCCCCGGCCGGATCGGTGGCCCGGCTGTGCGACGACGCCACCGCCATCGGCCTGCTCGGCCCGGGCCAGGACGTCGGCGAGGTGTACCGGTTCCGGCACGCGCTGATCAGGGAAACCCTCTACGCCGAGCTCTCGCCCCAGTCCCGGGCCCGGGCGCACCACCGGATCGCCGCGGTGCTGGAGAACAGCACGGGGCCAGGCCACGCCGAACTGGCCTACCACTTCCTGCGGGCCGCCCCCGCCAGCGCCGAAGCCGCCGCCCGGGCCGTGCACCACTCCCGGCTGGCCGGCGCCGACGCGCTGACCGCACTGGCCTACGAAGAAGCCGCCGACCACTTCCGGCACGCCCTCGACGTGCAGCGCCGGGCGGCGCGGGCCACCCCGGCCAGCCGGGCCGGGCTGCTGCTCAGCCTGGCCGAGGCGCTGACCAAGACCGGCCCCGATCCGGCCGCGGCCCGGGTCATCGACGAAGCCGTCCGGCTCGCCCGGGACGCGGACGAGCCGCGGCTGCTGGCCGCCGCGGCGCTGCTGAACGCCCAGCACCTCGACTTCAACGCCCCGGCGGACACCGCCACCGCGCTGCTCCGCGAGGCGGCCGCGGCGCTGGACCCGGCCGACCACGCGCTGCGCGCCCGCACGCTGGCCCGCCTGGCGATCACGCTCGCCGCCGCACCGGCCGAGGCCCGGGATACGGCCGAACGGGCCGTGCTAGACGCGCGCGAGGCGGCATCCCGCGATCCGGACCAAGACGCCGCCGCCACGGCCCTCGCCACCGCGCTGACCGCCCGGCACTACGTCCTGTGGGGCACCCAGGACCCCGCGGACGCGCTCGCCGCGGCCGACGACATCGTCACCGCGGCCCAGCGGGCCCGCGCACCCGAGACCGAACTCGACGGCCGCGTCCTGCGCCTGACCCACCTCCTCGAGCTCGGCGACGGCCCCGCCGCCCAGCGGGTCCTGCCCGAGCTCGACCGGATGGCCGAGTGGCTGCGCCAGCCGGCCGTCAGGCTGGCCGCCCTGTCCCGCCGCTCGACCCTGGCCGCGCTCACCGGTGACTTCGGCGCGGCGGCCGAGAACGCCCGGCAGGCGTTCCAGACCGGGCAGGCGGCCGGCCTGCCCGACGCCGGCGCGGTCTACTGGGGCCAGCTGTTCGCCATCTGGCTGCACGCCGGCCTGCCCGCCGCCGACGAGCAGTGGATGGAGCGGGAGCTGCGTGACCTGGTGGCGCGGTCGAACCTGTCGGTGGCCCACGCTGCGGCCCTGGTCCAGGTCGAGGCCGCCCACGGCGCAGTCGAGCAGGCCTGCGGCCGTCTGGACGAGCTCGTCGGCACCGGACTCGGAACCATGCGCCCGGACATGCTCTACCCATGGGGACTGACCCTGCTCGCCCGCGACTGCGTCGTGCTGCGGGCGGCCGGCCACGCGCCACGCGTCTACCAGGCCTTGGCCCCCTACGCCGGGCGCGCCGCCGTCGCCGCCGGGGCGGTCATGTGCTCCGGCTCCACCGACTTCTACCTGGCCGGCCTGGCCGCCCTGAGCGGCGATACCGCGGCGGCGGACCGGCACTACCGCGCGGCGGCCGGCTGCCACCGGCGGCTCGGCGCCCGGCCCATGCTCGCGCACACCCTGCACGAGCACGCGCGGCTGCTGGATCCGTCCGCCGCGTCGGCGGCGCTCGCCGAGGCCCGGGCCATCGCCGCCGACTGCGGCATGTCCAAGCTGCTCGCCGCCCTCGACCAGGCCGGACAGCCCCGCGAACCCGACCACCTCACCCTGCGGCACGAAGACGATTTCTGGCTCGTCGGCTTCGCGGACACCGTGACCCGGGTACCGGACAGCCTGGGCCTGCGCTACCTGGACCTGCTCATCCGCCACCCCGGCCAGGAGCTGGCAGCCCAGGACCTGGTCCAGCTCGCGGCCAGTACCGGCCCGGCCAGCACCGCAGCACCAGCCGACGGGCTGCACGACGCGTCCGGAGCCGGGGCCGACGAGGTCCTCGACCAGCAGGCCCGAACCGCCTACCGGCAGCGCCTCAGCGGCCTCGACGAAGACCTCGCCGAAGCCGAGGCGTGGCACGACACCGAGCGGGCCAGCCGCCTGCGCGCCGAGAGGGACTTCCTGGTCCGCGAGCTCGCCGCCGCGACCGGGCTCGGCGGCAGGCCACGGCGCCTCGGCGCGGAATCCGAACGCGCCCGGCTGAACGTCACCCGGGCTATCAGGTCCGCGATCGCCAAGATCCGCGACCGCGCCCCGGCCGCCGCCGCCCACCTCGACCGGTCCGTCCGGACCGGGACCCGCTGCTCCTACTCCCCGCCCGGCGGGTAGCGCCGGGATGCGCCAGAACACCGTGCGCGTACGACTGCTCGGCACCGTGGACCTCCAGCTCGATAGCCAGCCGCTGGCGCCGCTCGACTCGGCCCGGGCCGAATCCCTGCTCGCCTACCTGCTGCTCCACCGCGACGCGCCGCAGCCGCGGCAGCGCCTGGCGTTCCTGCTCTGGCCGGGCTCGAGCGAGGCCCAGGCGCAGACGAACCTGCGCAAGGTCCTGCACACCCTGCGCCGCGCGCTGCCGGACGCGGACCGGCTGATCGAGATCGGGCCGCGGACGCTGCGCTGGCGGCCGGACGCGCCGCTGTGGCTGGACGTCGAGCAGTTCGAGCGGGCGGTGGCTGACGGGCGGCCCGCCGAAGCGGTCGGGCTCTACGCCGGCGACCTGCTCGAGGGCCGCTACGACGACTGGCTGACCGCCGAGCGCGAGCGGCTCGCCGGGCTGCACGCCGACGCGCTGGAGCGGCTCGCCCGCCAGCACGAGCAGGAGCATCGCTGGCCCGAAGCCATCCGCTGCGCCGAACGCCTCGTAGCGCGCGATCCCCTGCGCGAGGAGTACCACCGGCTGCTGATCCGGCTCTGCCAGGCGTCCGGGGACCGGGCCCGGGCGGTCCGCGCCTACCACGTGTGCGCTACCACGCTGGAAGACGAACTCGGCATCGAGCCCGCACCGGAAACCCGCGCCGTCTACGAGGCCCTTATCGTCGCTGGCGGGCAGGCCAGCGTCGGCAGAGCCAAGGTCCCCGGCACTCCGCCGCTGGTCGGGCGCGACGACGAGCGGGCCCGGCTGGTCGCGGCCTGGCAGGCGGCGGCGTCCGGGCATCCCCAGCTGGTGCTCGTCACCGGCGAGGCGGGCGTGGGCAAGACCCGGCTGGTCGACGAGCTGCGCGCGCACGCGGGCGCGGTGACCGCGGAGGCACGCGGCTATCCCGCCGAGGGCCCGCTCGCCTACGGGGTCGCCACCGCGTGGCTCCGCTCCGGGCCGGTGGCCGCGCGGCTGACCCGGCTCGTTCGGCCCGACCTGACCGAGCTCGCCCGGCTGCTGCCCGAACTGACCGGCCAGGTGCCGCCGCCCGAGCCGCTGCCCGAGGCGGAACTGCGGCACCGGCTGCCCGGTGCGATCGCCCGCGCGCTCCGCGCCGCGGGCGCGCCGCTGCTGCTGATCGTGGACGACGCGCAGTGGGCCGACGCCCAGTCGCTGCGCCTGATCCACTACCTGATCCGCTCGGCGCCGTCGGCCCGGCTGCTCGTCGCGGCCACCGCCCGGCGCGAGGAACTCGAGGAGCATCACCCGCTCACCACGCTGACCACGGCCCTGCAGGTGTCCGGTAAGCTCACCGAGATCGGGCTGGCCCGGCTCGGCCGCGAGGACACCGCGCTGCTGGCCGGGCACGTCACCGGCACGCCGCTCGACCAAGCCGGGCTCGGCCGCCTGTACGCCGACAGCGAGGGCAATCCGCTGTTCGTGGTCGAGGCGCTGCGGCCCGACGCCCCGGCGGCCGCCTCGAAGGTGCAGGCGGTGATCGCCGGGCGGCTGGCGCGGCTCTCGCCGGATGCCGCCGCCGTGGCCGGGGTCGCCGCGGCCGTCGGGCGGGCGTTCACCGCGGACGTGCTGGCCGCCGCGACCGGGCTTGACGAGCAGGCGTTCGTGGCCGCGCTGGACGAGCTGTGGCGCCGCGGCATCCTCCGCGCGCACGGCCCGAACGCCTACGACTTCAGCCACGGCCGGATCCGGGACGCCGCCTACGCCGGGCTCGGCCCGCCGCGCCGCCGCCACCTGCACCTGGAGATCGCGCGGGCGCTGGAGCGCGGCGACAACCCGGCCCCGGCGGCGATCGCGCCGCATTACGAGCAGGCGGGCGCGGGCGCGCAGGCCATCCGCTGGCACGAGCGGGCGGCCGAGGCGGCCCAGTGGCTGCACGCGCACGCCGAAGCGGTCCGATCGCTGGAGCGTGCCCTGGCGCTGTCCGGACAGCTCCCGGCCGGTCCCGGCACCGCCGCGCTCCAGCTGCGGCTGCTCACCGCGCTGCCCGCGCCGCTGCTGGCCTGCGAGGGCTACCAGTCCGAGCGAATCGAGCGGGCGCACGCCCGGGCCCTCCGCCTGGCCGGGCAGCTCGGTCGCGAGCCCGAGCCGCCGCTGGTCTGGTCGCTGGCCATGGCCGCGCTGACCCGGGGTGAGTGGGACCAGGCCCGCGGCTTCGCCGGGCAGCTGCGCGCCCGGGCCGAAACAGACGACGACCAGGTGCTCTGGGTGGAAAGCGACTACCTGCAGGGCATCGCGGCCTACTGGCCGGGTCGGCTGACCGAGGCTCGTGCTCACTTCGAGGCGGCGATGGAGCGCTTCCGGCCCGAACGCCGCCGGGCGCACGTGCTGCGCTACGGGCAGGACCCGGAGCTGCTGGTCCGGCTGCGCCTGGCGCACACGCTGTGGATGCTGGGCTGCCCCGCCGAGGCCGACCGCCAGCGCGACTTGGCGCTGCGCGCGGCCGCCGAGTCCAGCCACGGCTACAGCCGCGCGGTCGTCTGGGTCTGGGCGGCGATCGTCGCCGCGGACCGCGGCGAGGTCGCGGAGTTCCGCCGCCACGTCCGGGAGCTCACTGCCGCCCCGGCGGACGAAGGTCCGGCCCAGGTCCGGCTGGCGGCCGAGCTGTTCGTCGGCCACCTTTCCGTCCTTGACGGCCGAACGGACCAGGGTCTGGAGCACATGCGCACGGTCCACGCGCAGCTCATCGGCGGCCATGCCCCGGCGCCCGGCATGCCCGGTGTCGCCACCCGCCTGCTGCTCGAGGGCTACGCCCTGGCTGGGCGGCCAGCGGCCGGACTCGCGCTGGCTGGCGAGGCGCTCGAGATGGGTCGCGGCGCCGAGCTGTGGGAGGCCGAGATCAGGCGGCTGCGCGCGACGTTCCTGGCGGCACTCGGTGCTCCCTCGGGTGAGGTCGAAGCGGAAC
>WNGK01002620.1_pt1 | contig 32894 bp, 27 predicted proteins | sample 5400601 | NCBI WGS metagenome assembly WNGK01 (sample SAMN13153376, study PRJNA577476) | soil metagenome | isolation source: 60 cm soil or saprolite under Garry oak tree replicate 1 | place: USA:California | collected 2016-06-15 | reverse complement strand
GGCGCGCGGTGGGCTCTTACCCCACCGTTTCACCCTTACCCTTGGATAAAGGGCGGTCTGTTTTCTGTGGCCCTTTCCGTCGCCTCACGGCGCCCAGGTGTTACCTGGCAGTCTGCCCTCGGGAGCTCGGACTTTCCTCGACACGCCACTCCAACCGGCATGCCGCGACCATCACGCCCTACCGCCACCCGGCAGGAAAACTACCGGTTGTGGAAGGGTCAGGGCAAGTCTGGTCGTTCCGAACGGGGACTAGCGCACGAGCCTGCGCAGCAGGCGGCCCAGGCTGTCCTGCGGCAGGCGCTTGCCGGCGCCTGGCCCGGCGGGCTCCTCGGGCGCGACCCAGAATCCGTCACTTTCGTCGAAGACCAGCTGCTTGACCCCCGACCAGTCGCGAGCCCGGAGCGACGGCGCAACGAGGGCTACCGCGTGCACGAGGTTGAGGCCGCGCGCGCGGTAGAGTGCGAGCAGGTCACGCGTCCAGACCTCTGGCGTGAACAGGAGCAGCGGCCGGTCCGGAAGCCCGAAGCCGCGGAGCAGGCCGAGTGTGAACCAATCGGCCGGCGGCTGCGCCAACCGGAACGCGAAGTAGAGATCGCGCCGCTGCTTCAACACCCGGTCCCGCAGCCCGGTGGCGCGTGCGGCGACCTCATCCTCCAAGGCGCGGTAGTACCGGGGCAGGAGCCCGGCGTCGCGTAGCGCCGGGTAGCGAGCCGCGTAGGGGAGCGAGTCCCAGCCTCCCCCCGCTGCGCCCGCTCGCGTGAGGACCGCGAGGCCGCGCCGCCACGCCGCGTCGCAGAACTCCTGGCCCATCGAGTAGGTCCGCGGTCCGCCGACGTCGAGACCGAGCGCGATGACGAGGGTGCGCTGCTCCGCGGCGAGCCGGCCGAGGGCGCCGTACGCCGACGGCAGCCCCTCCGCCCATAAGGTCGAGTCGAGGGCGCACGGGGCGGCGAGCGCTTCGCCGCGCGCGCCCCGCGACGAATCCGCTGCGGCGTGGCGCGCGTTCCCGTAGTCCAGCAGGGGGATCCACGCCACGCTTGTCGGCTGCAGCCGCTTCACCGCGTCCGCCCAGGCGCGGCGCACGGCGTCGCGCTCCTCCCAGCGCACGTGCAGGGAGTCCATGCTCTCCGGGCTGGCGTCGCCGGCCAGCAGGTTGAATCCGCCGGCATCGAGCAGCACGACGAGCGAGTCGAGCGAGGCGCCCGATCGTACTGCGCGCCGCCCGTCACGCGTCGCGAACAGCGGCGTCCATAGCACCCGCATGCCCTGCTGCCGCAACCACTCGGGGGTGCTCGTCGCGCGGGCGAGCTTCCGGTCCGAAGGGAGGGGCAGAGCGATCGTGTCCAAGCCGCGCGGAGGAAGCATGAGCGGGGGCGCCAGCTCGACGGGAACAGGCGCCTGCGCCAGCGCGAGCGGCACTCCGTGTGCGGCGGGTGGGACGTGCGCCCATTCGGCCGGGCGTCGGGTCCAGCGGGCGAGCGCATGAAGGAATTCGCCGGTCCGCTCCAGCGCGTCGAGCTGCTGCACGGGAGCCGTGGTGGGCCGGAACTGCGGTCCCAGCGCGCCGAGCGCGTGGCGGCTGATGACCACCACGAGCCCGTCGTCGATGCGGGCGGCCGCCGCGACGCCCGCACGCGGCCGGGGCGCGGGGGCATGCGGGGCCCGCACGAAGGCGTGCCGCGAAGTCACGGCGAGGAGCTGGAAAGAGTCGCGCGTCGCGAGGACATCATTCCGGTCGAGCGGAAACGGATCGAACACCGATCCCAGCGGCTCGTCGCCCAGGACTCGGGCCTCGACCCAGGGCTGTGGGCGGCCGGTGGTCGTGGGCGTGTGCACGGTGGTGTCTTCGAGGAGCCGGTCGCCGATCGAGATCCCCGTCCCCGCGAACTCGAGCCAGCGGTTCGCCGTCCAGCGGTCCAGGTACCCTTCTCCGTCCGCATCGTAGCCGAGCACCACCACGCCGCCCCGGACCACCCACTCGGTGAGCAGCGCCAGATCGCCGGCGGTGAGTGCGTCCGACGGGGCCTCGGGCTCGCGGCCCAGCAGGAACAGCAGCACCCGGTAGCGCTCGAGATCGGCGCGCGCGAGGTGGGGGTAGAAGCGGCGGTACTCGACCGTGTAGCCCTCGTCGTGCCAGGGCTGGACCGTGCCGTTCAGGAGGGCGGGGTCCGACAGCGCGAGGTCGAGGAGCAGCAGGCGGCTGGCCCGCGGCTGGCAGGCGGCGAGGAACAGCAGCGCGGTCAGGCGGACGGCTGGACCGGCAGACCGTAACGCAGCCACGAGCCGACCGCCCGACCGCCTCATTCGGGCGCCGACTCCGCAACGAGCTTCCCGAACCGGGAATTGGACCTGACGGGGTCGAATTCCGGCGCCTGCAGGTAGAACCACAACCGCGCGCCGCGGGGGCGAACCCGCTCGAGCAGCGCGAGCGCCCGATCCGACTCGCGCAGGGCCACGAGCGCGCGTCCGACCCACGCGGCGTCGGTGACCGTTTGGTTACCTGTGGAGCGGATCTCGCGCTCCAATCGCTCGATTCGGGTTCGCGCGGCCGACGTGTCGGCGGCCTGCAGCTCGACGAGCGCCAGGACTGCCTCGCCGGGCACTCGGAATCCCGACCGGAGGCGCGCGGCCGTCTCGGCGTCGGCACGCGCCTCGGCGGGTTTGCCGAGCCGAAATTCCGCGACGGCCCGGAGCACGTAGGCGTAGTCGGCTCCGGGGTCGATGGCGAGGGCGCTGTCCGCCCAGCGACGGGCCTCCGCGTAGCGCACCCGCCGCGCAGCGACACGTCCGAGGTTGAACAACGTGATCGGCCGCTCCGGTTCGAGCTGGAGCGCTCGGCGGTACATGTCGGCGGCGGCGGAGTCGCGGCCCAGCCAGAGCAGTGCCATCCCGTATTGATGATGCGCCTCCGCATTCCGCGGATCGAGCGCCAGCGCGCGCAGCAGCGCCTCGCGCACGCCCGCGAACGTGCGCGGATTCCGGAAGCTGAGGAGGAAGCCCCGGGCCATCCATGCGTCGGCGGAGGCCGAGTCCTGCTGCAGGGCACGGTCCGCGGCGTCGAACCCGCGAGACAGCACGGCCTCCGGCGACAGGCCGGGATACGCCCACCCCCAATCGAGGAATAGCCCGTACCCGACGGCGACCCGGGCGAGGGCGGGCGTGAAGCCCGGATCGAGCCGCACGACGCTCTCGTACTGGTCGATCGCGCGGTGCACGGCGCGCGGCGTCCGCTGTGCGAGCTCGTAGTTCGCGCGCAGGAAACGATCGTAGGCTCCGGGATCGCGCGGCGGGCGGGTCGCGAGCGCCGTCCGCTCGACGGGCCGGAGCGCGCCCGTGATGATCGTCGCAACGGCGCGCGCCACGGTTTGCGGAATCGTCTGCAGCGCCGTATCGCGGCTCTCGTACTGACCGCCCCAGACGTGCATCCCGTCCGACGCCCGCAGCAGCTCGACCGTCACTGCCGGGCTCTGGCCCCGACCGGGCCGCCCCACGCTCCCGCTAACGAGATACGCCACGCCGAGGGCGCGTCCCAGCGTCGCCGGATCATCCGTCGCCCCGCGAAAGCGGCGAACGGCGTTGCGGGACTTCACGCTGAGTCGCTCGATTCGGCCGAGACTGGTGATGATCGCCTCCGTGAGCCCGTCAGCGAGGTAGGCGCTCGCTGTGTCCGCGGTCTCGAGGTACAGGACGGCGACGCTCGAAAGTGGCGCCGCGCGCTCCGGCAGAACGGCGACGCCGCGCGCGCAGCGGAACCCCGTGTGGGTGAGCCACGCCCGCCGGTCCGGGAGGACGGCGCGGAACGCAGCGGTCGCATTCTCCGGCGGCGTGTCGAACGCTCCCCCTTTGATCACGTGACCGGACACGCCCCGCGTGTCGGCGCCCGCGCTCGCGGTCCATTCCCATGCGTTTCCTGCCATGTCCACGGCGCCCGCCCACGATCGCCCTGAGGTCAGCGCTCCCGCCGGCGCGAACGTGTCGCGCAGGGAATCCGCATTGGCCCGGCCGCGCTCCCAACGGTTGCCCCAGGGATACCGGAAGCCCTCAGCCCCGCGGGCGGCTGCCTCCCACTCATCCTCCGTCGGCAGGCGGCCGCCGCGCTGCCGCCACGCGCAGTATGCCACCGCTTCCGACCACAGTACGCCGGTCACCGGCCATGGATCCGGGGGCGATCGTGTCCACGGTGGAGCGGCTCGGGTGGAATCGAGATACCGCCGGTAGGCGGCGACGCTCACCTCGGTGGAATCTAGGAAGAACGAGTCGAGCGATATCGCGGTCGAGTCACGCCGCAGTGCGCCTCCCCCTCCCCCTCCCACGGGATAGAGCCCCGCCGGCACGAGCACCATCCCGGGTGGCCGGTGCACGCGCGACGTGGGCCATACGACCCACCCGACGATCGCCGCAACAGCCCCGCACCCGGTCGCGATCCAGGCAATTTGCCCGGCGGACAGGCGATGCGGCGCGCGGGTCGCGATGGCGAGCGCGTCGACGAACGCCCGTGCCGTGCGCGGCCGGTCGCCGGGCTGTTTCGCGAGCCCGAGCGCAAGCGCGCGCTCGAGGTGCGCCGGGAGGCCCGGGCGCACGGTGCGGATCGGTCGTGGCGGATCGTTGATCACGCGTGCCGTGATCGCTTGCGCGCTGGGTCCGGTAAACGGTGGCTCGCCGGCGAGCATCTCGTACAGCACCGCCGCCAGGGAGTACACGTCGCTACGCGGGTCGATGCGTTTGTCGCCGCTCGCCTGTTCCGGGCTCATGTACGCCGCGGTGCCCACCGCGATACCGGCGCCGGTCAGCGCGGGTCCCTCCGTGCTGCCCCGCTCCTCCATCAGCTTCGCGATTCCGAAGTCGCTCACCAGCGCATGGCCGCGGGACAACAGGATGTTCTCGGGTTTGACATCGCGGTGGATCACGCCGTTCTCGTGCGCGTACTGCAGCGCGTCACCGACCTCCGCCGCGATACGCACGGCGTCCTCGACCGGGAGCGGTCCGAGACGACTGAGCCGCTGCCGCAGCGACTCGCCTTCCACGTATTCCATTACATAGAACAGCAGCCCGTCCGCTTCATCGGCCTCGAACAATGGCACGATATGGGGATGGGAGAGCTGCGCGGCGAGCAGGACTTCCCGCTGGAACCGGTCACTCCCGAGGTAGGCGCGCGTGGCGGGCGCCAGCAGCTTGATCGCCACGCCGCGCCCGAGCTTCACGTCGGTGCCGAGGTACACCGTCGCCATGCCCCCCCGGCCCAGCTCGCGCACCAACGTGTAGCGGCCCACGAGGGCGCGGGCTAGGCGGTCGAACAACGGATCGGCGAGCATCGCCCGCCGTCAAGGCTCCGCCACAATCAGCAACAGCTGTCTGCAACAACCACCGCAGGTTCCCCAGCTCTCAATCCAGACCGGGTCCCGCCCGCGGTATGCACCCCGCACGATCCAGAAGCGAGCGATACCCTGCCGCCATTGACCGGGAGCGTGCTGCTCGAGTGCGAGCGTGTCCGGCAGCACGACCCGCTTGGCCCTCGGGGATTCCGGGATGAAGACCGATCGCCAAGTATCACGAGGACCCTTCCTATCTACCCACCACCAGGTCCACCAAGGCCCGATCCCCAAGGTCGGCACCTCGGCCTCGCTACGGATTCGAGCGATGACTCGTCCGCGGGCGAGGTCGGCCGTATCGAGAGCGTACGATCTGATCTCGGGCTCGATTCGCGCTGGCTTCGCTCTTTCCGTTCCTATCTGGATTCTCTCGAAGTCGACGAGCTGTTCGTCCGCCGCCCCGAGCGTGCTATCGAAGCGCAGACTGTCCCCGACAAATTGCTGGATGGTTGTGAGGGGGACTGTTGTGATGTTCGCTGCTCCGAACGTGCTCGGCCCGGGAGTGGACCGCGGCATGGGTCGCTGACCCCTGCACACGATGGCTACCAGAAGACTCATCCCCACCGACATGACCACGGGCACCGCTGCGCGTTCTGGCATACGACACCTCCTAGCTTGGGGGTGTTACCGCGTTGCCTGAAGGATCTTCGACATGCGAACCACCGTCGATTGGAGCGGCGACTCGGCGCCGCTCCAGAGCGCGACGACGGCACTGGCCCAGTGGCGTGCGGCGCTCCGGTCGCCTCGTGCCGCCGCGAGGTCCGCACGCAGCGCCATCATCCGGACGAGGCAGCCGGCGAGGGGCATATAGTCGAGGAGCGCCGAATACAAATCTGGGAGGTTGTCCAGGGTCCCGTCGATGTGGCGGACCGCCGCTCCGGTGTCGCCGACCGCGAGGAACAACTGAGCCCGAAGGTACGCCGCGTCCGATGAAAGGTCTCCCGCTGAGAGGGCGGCGCCGGACTCGGAAAGCAACGTGTCCAACCCGGCCCGCGGGGACGCGGTGTCGCCGTGGGCGAGTCGCCATTGCATCTCCATGGTCCACGGAGGGCCTGGCGGGGTGACGCGATGCGCCGGCCGGGAGCCCAGGACGTCAAATACCAATTCCGCCGGGATATCGAGCAACGCACTCCGTGCCGCCGGTCGGGTGAGCGCTGGGAGCCGCGTCGCCAACTCCTCGAGCCGCCGCTCCAGCGCGCTGATGCTCTCGCGCGGTGCCGCCACCGATGCATAGGCCAGCAACGCCAACCCCGTCTGCCCGACCGCCAGGGGGAGCTGTACCGGCTGATTGTCCGCGGGGAGTGGCATGCCCACGGAGTCCGCGGCCGCGATGAGATGAGTGGCGAGGGTGGGGCGACCGAGCAGCACGGCAACGCCCGCCACACCCGCCGCGGGGCGCGGTACGGCCGCCAATAGCGAATCACCCAAGTGGCGTGCCGCATCGTAGTCACCGGCCTTCACCAGGACCCGGATGGCGTCGACGACGTCGCCACGCCGATCCTCGGGCACGCGCTCGAGCCGCTGCGCCGCTCGAAACTCCGTAAGCGCGGAGCGCACCTCGGTTGCGGGAACGAGGCGGCCGTTGAGCTCCAGCCCCGTGGCGAGGGTGCGATGAGCCGTCGCCTCTCGGGGAAAGGCCTCCACCCACGCTGCCGTGATGTCGGTCAGGATACCTCGGTTCAGCGCCAACGCGGCCCGATGCGTAGGCGGTCGGATGTGCCCGCGGGGGAACGTGGAACCAGGGGTCGCGTAATACGCGACGGTGTCATCCCGCAACTCCGGGAACGCGAAGAAGCTGGCGCCGCCATAGCGTCCTTCGCGCCAGATGAAGCTTTCCGTCACGAGAAGACTGGAAAGGCGCTCGGCAGCGCGCCCCTTGAACGTGAAGTTGAAGGCGGGGGCGATCATCAAGGCTTTGCGATAGGCGAGCGTCGCCGTGTGCCAGCTGCCGCGGAATACGTATCGCGTGCTGTCGACCGGGTCACGGATCACGACCGGGTCTCCCGCGTTGCACTCGGCCAGCCCGTACCATCCGGCGAAGCTGGTCGAGTCCGCCTCCACGATTTCGCGATACTGCCGGCAGGCATCCGGCCAGCGCCGCTCGAACATGGCCTGCAGGGCGAGCATGAGGGCGCCATCGGCATTCCCGAGCCTCCCCACGAGGTCCGCCGCGCGACGCGCGATCATGGTCCGATCGCGCGTCCCGTCCGGCGTGGAATCCGCCGTCCACAGCAACGCCTGGCCCAGTGCCAGGTAGGCGCGCGCGAAAGCGGGATCGGCGGCTATCGCCGCCCGGAACTCGCGCGCGGCGCGGCCCAGGTCCCACTCCCGAATGGCGCGTTCGCCTGCCGAGTAGGCACGCAGGGCGCGGAGCGAGTGCGTCTGCTCCGCGCCCGCTCCCCGAGCGGCACCGGGCTCGGCGCCCAGCAGCGAATCGGCCAGTGCATTGAAGGCCGCCCCGATCGCGCCGTTCGCCGGCACTCGCGTCGTGACCTCGCGCAGCGCTGCGCCACCGCGCGCGGCGTCGTACACGCCGGCGGTCAGGCGTAGCGTGTCGCCGAAGCTCCACAATTGCCCCATCACCAGCCTTCCCGCGCCGAGCCGGCGGGCGATCGCAAGCGCGGTGTCGAACGGGATGCGGAACGGGGCGCGCGCGCCGTGACGCGCCAGCGCATCGTAGACCCGCGTCTTGTCGGCCAGCCGGACTTCAATCCAGCGCGCGAAGCCTTCGGTGAGCAACTCGGCGCAGTCGGCGCCGTCGAGCGTGCTTTGTTGCCCGCCCTCGCGATGCGCAAATGGCAGGATCGCGTAGCGGCCGGTGTCGAGCGGCGCGTGCCTCCCACACGGAGGCGGAGACCCGTCGGGACACTGCGCGGCCAGCGGGACGGGGAGACCGACGACCAGGGCCAGGATGGGCGCGATGACCCACGGGCACGTCCTCACGCACCCACCGCGCTGAACGGCAGCAGCGCCTCCCGCATCTCCATCGCGCGCTGCCAGCGCTCGGCGCGCGACTTCGCGAGCGCCCGCACCACCACCGCGGCGAGCTCCCTGGGCACGTCGCGCCGTAGGCCGTGCAGGTCGGGCACAGCGTGGTGCTGGTGCATGTCGAGCACGGCGGCCGCGCTGGGAGAAGAAAACGGGGGTCGGCCCGCCAGGCACTCGAACAGGACCACGCCGAGAGAATAGAGGTCCGTGCGCCCGTCCACGTCGGGCGCTCCCTGCGCCTGCTCCGGACTCATATACTCCTCGGTGCCCACCACGAACCCGCTGCGGGTCACGCGGTCGTCGCCGGAGGTCGCGATCGCGCGGGCGATGCCCAAGTCGACCAGGACCGCGCCTTGGGGAGCGGGCGCAACCACGATGTTGTCCGGCTTGATGTCGCGGTGGGCGATTCCATGCGCGTGGGCGTGCTCCAGCGCATCGAGCACGTCCGCGGCGATCGCGATCGCACGCGGGATCGGGAGGCGGGCCTCGCGTCGCAACGTTTGGCGGAGCGTCTCTCCCGGTAGGTACGGCATCACGTACCACAGGAGATAGTCCGCCTCGCCGCTGTCCATCATCCGGGCGATGTGCGGGTGATTGAGCTGCGACGCGAAGCGGATTTCGCGGAGAAAGCGGTCGGCGGCCACCGAGACGGCCAGCTCGGGGTGCAGCACTTTTATGGCCACCTGGGCGCCGCTCGGGTCCCGTGCCGCGAAAATGGACGCGTTGCCGCCTCGACCCACCGCCGTAAGCACGGTGTAGCGGTCGCCTAGGGCCCTGCGGACCCGCTCGATCAGGTCGCGTCCCGGCATGGCGTACCGTCCCTCGGCGGGGGCGGGGCGGGGCGCGCTCCGAAACAGGGGCGGCCGCCGCACCCGACGCCCGCAGCTAACAATAGGGGCTGGGGCGGCGCCCGCTAGATTGGCTCAGATGGCGAGCCTGGAAGCGATCCACGGGGATATCACGCGACAGGCGGTGGACGCGATCGTCAACGCCGCCAACACCACCCTATTGGGTGGGGGCGGCGTCGACCGTGCGATCCACCGAGCGGCGGGCGTCGAGCTCCTGGAGGCATGCCGCCGGATCGGGGGTTGTCCGACGGGGGAGGCGCGCATCACCGCGGGCTACCGACTCCCGGCGAAGCACGTCATCCACACCGTCGGTCCCGTGTGGAGCGGGGGGAGGGGTCGCGAGCCCGAGCTGCTGCGCGGTTGCTACGTGAGCTCCCTCGGGCTCGCCGCCGAGCACGGTCTGACATCGATCGCCTTCCCGTCCATCAGCACGGGAGCCTACGGCTATCCCATCGAGCAGGCGGCGGGCATCGCGGTGGATACCGTGCGGGAAGTGCTGCGGGGGCCGACGTCGCTCGAGCTCGTGCGGTTCGTATGCTTCAGCGCAGCGGACCTGGAAGTGTATCGGCGGCTGCTAGACGGCTGAGCCCCGCCCGGGCCGCCGCGACGTACGGCGCGAGGTCGGAGCCCGCCTCTCCCACTCCCTGCCCCACCGTCATGACGAACCGATACGTCGTGATCGCCGTGGCGCGGTCCCCTGCGCGCTCTGCGTCGTTCGCCCGCTGGAGCAGCTTCTCGAGCGTCGCTGGCTCGCGATAGATCAGCGCCGGGTCCCGCCGCACCTGCGAGGCGAACTGGAAGAACCACACGGCGCCCCCCGCGCCGAGCACGAGGGCCGCGCCCAGAAGCAGGAGCGCCACGCGCCGCGCGCGCCCCGGCGACGCCGGTACGACGTCAGCCGGCATCGGCCAGCCGGGCGAGCGCTCCCGCCGTCGCCTCCGTGACCATCGCCATGAACGCGTAATCGAGCGTCGCGCTCGTGTCGGTAGCACGGTGGTAGTGCGGATTACGGAGGAACGCCGTGTCGGTCAACATGAGCGACGGGTAGTGGGCGTCCCAGAAGGATGCGTTGTCGGAGAGACGCGTGAGCGGGAGGAGCCAGCCGCGCAGCCGCGTGGCGTAGGGGACGAGCGGTAGGTCCGGCGCCGCGGCCCGCGCGGCGGCGACGAACGTCTGGAGCAGGTCGCGGGAGCGGGTGTCGCCCACCGCCGCGAGGAAGTCCCCGGACCGCGGCACGTCGATCCCGAGAAACGGGGGGACGATCTGGGTGCCGGGCCGCGCGTCGCGGTAGCCGACCATCTCGAGGATCAAGGCGCCGGCGAGCGCCTCGCGCCGCGCCCGCTTCTCCCGCGCCAGGGCGTGACTCCCGACGCGATAACGGCCGGTCACGGTCTGCAACTCCTCCAGGTCGAACCCCACGAACTCGACCCCGGCCCGCGGCTCGCGGGAGGCGATGAGGCGGGCACACTCGAGCAGCGCGGCGACGCCGCTGGCGTTGTCGTCCGCCCCGGGCGTGTGGGCGGTCGAGTCGAAATGCGCTCCGATCAAGAGCCGCGGCCGTCGCGCGTCACTCCCGGGGACACCGCCCACGACGTTGTGGTGCGTGCGTCCCCGGAACGAGAACGGCGCAAGGTCGACCCTGAGGCCGAGCGTGCGCAGTTCGGTCGCGATGTAGTCGCGGGCGGCACGATGGCGCTCGGGCGCGACGCTCGGGTGGCGGATGCCTTCGAGCGCCACGACATGACGCCGCAGTCGGTCCGCGAGGGCGCGTTGACCCGTGGTTGAAGCGGCGTGGGCCCCGCGCGCGGGATCCGGGCCCGGTGCCGGCGCAGCTTGAGCCAAGGTTGATGGATCCACGCTAGCGTTACTCCCGCATGGTGACCGTCTGCACCGTCCTGCCCGCCCCCGAGCGTCCCCGCCTCGATGCCGCGGGCGACGGCTGCTTTACGACGCTCCACACCGGCTCGTTCCGGGACGCGCTGCGGGCGGCCCGGCGCAAGCGGGTGGACGCGCTCGTGCTCTCGGTCCACGCCTGCCGCGGCGACGAGCTTCCGGTGGTCGCGCGTTTCGTGCGCGAGTTTCCCGCCATCCCCGCCGTCGCCCTCGTGTCGCGCCACGACCGCAACGCCACCGAGACGCTGCTCAAGCTCGGCGCGACCGGCGTCCGCTCGGCGGTGGACTGCACGGAGCCAGCGGGCTGGCGCCGGCTGCGGGACCTGGTTGGCCATCCGGCGTCGCCGGTCGCCGCTCGGATTCTCGCGCGCGTCGTCCCGGCCCTCGAGGAGGGGTCGGGAGACGTGCGCGCGTTCTTCGAAGCAGTCGCACGCCTGGCGCCGGTCCTCTCCACTGTGCGGCGGCTGGCGCGACACCTCCGGATCTGCTCGAGTACCCTCATGTCACGCTTCTATCGAGCCGACCTGCCGTCTCCGAAGACCTACCTCGCCGGCATGCGGCTCGTGCACGCGGCCTATCTGTTTTCCAACCCCGGGCTCTCGGTGTCCGACGTGGCGTATCGGCTCGACTATTCGTCACCGCAGAGCTTCGGGCGCCACCTGAAGGCGATGCTGGGCGTCACCGCGGGGGAGTTCCGGCGCCGCTTCCCCTTCGAGGTCGCGCTCGAGCGCTACGTGGACCTGTTGATCACCCCGTACCGGGAAACCCTGCGCGCGTTCTGCCCACTCAACGCGGGATTGTGGGACCAAGGACCGAACGCGACTCGTGTTTCCCGGCCGGGGTGATCAGTCCGCCGCGGCACGGGTGACGGGGGGCTCTTCGGTCTCCGGCTCGCGCTCGAGCACCGAGAAGCGCGCGATGCTGCCGCGTAACCGCTCGGCCAACTGCGCGAGCTGTTGGGAAGTGGCGGTGAGATCGCCCATCGACGTGATCTCGGCCTGAGTAGCGCCTGCGGTGCCGTCGGCCCGTTCCGACGAGGCGCTCGAGATGGCCGCCACCTGCTGCAGGGACTGCGCCAGCTCGGCGAGCCGCCGGGCCTGGCCCCGGGACACCTCCGCCGTGGCGTTCACCAGGTCGCCCACCAGCTCGATGCCCTGATGCAGCTCCTGGAGGGCCGCGTCGGCTTCCGCGGCCACGGCGCCGATGTCGCGCACCTTGGTCTCACCCGACTGCATCGCGCGCGCCGCTGCGTCGATGCCCGCGCGCAATTCGGAGACCAGCTCCGCCACCTCGCGCGCCGATTTTCCCGCCTCCGCCGCGAGCGCCCGCACCTCGTCCGCGACCACCGCGAAGCCCTCGCCGTGCTCCTCCGCCCGCGCCGCCTCGATCGCGGCATTGAGCGCCAGCAGGTGCGTCTGCCGTGCGATCCGGGCGATCGTCTGGGCGAACACGCCGATCCGCTCCGACATACCCGACAGCCCGGCCACCGTCGCGGCCGTGGTTCGGACCTCCTCGCCCACCGCGCGGAGCGTTTGGCTCGCGCGCGCCACCCGCTCCCGGCCCCGCTCTGCCGCGGCGACCAGGCGCGCCGCATCCGCCTGCATCAGCTCCGCGCGCACCCGCAACGATTCCGCCTGCTCCGCCGCTTTGGCGCTCTCGCCGCGCGCTCCTTCGGCCATCTCGCGTTGCTGGCCGAGATCCGTCGCAAGCCGCTGGGCCGTATGCGTGACCGTCTCCGAGGTCGCGTGGAGCTCCTCGGCCGAAGCGGCGAGCTGCTCCGCCAGCGCCGCCACTTCGTCGGCCTCGCGCTGCACGGTCGAGATCGTGCCGCCGATCTCCTCGATCATCCGATTGAAGCTCCGCTCCAGGAAACCGAGCTCGTCGGACTCACCCGCCGGCGCGCGCACGGCCAGGTAGCCCCGCTCGGCCTCGCCCATCACGCTCCGGGCGTGGCGGATCCGCGCGATCAGCGTGGCCGGAATCCGCTTGAGGGCCATGGCCACGAGGATGAACACCACCGTCTCGAGCCCCGCGTTCGTCAAACTCGCCCCGGGGTCATACAGCACGTTGTGCAGCAAGCTCGAGCCCAGGTACGCGATCGCCCCGGTGAGCACCAGGAAATTGCCCACGGTATGGCCCTGATCGAATGCGTACGGCAGGACCGCGATGAAGAACGCGGCCACGAAACCGCCCCGCCCGAACCACACGACCAGGACCGCCACCAGGAGGACATCGAACAGTGACAACGCGTACACCAGCCACCAGCGGTACCAGCCGCGCTCGTGGATGAGGCCAAGGAGCTCGTTCGCGAATGCCGCCCCGCCCGCCACGAGCACCAGCGTCGTGGGCCGCCACCTGCTACCAACACAATGGTCGTTGGCCGCGTCTTGACCGCGGTGGCAGCCCACCCCACCAGGCCGAAGACGAATCCGACGCCGATCATCACGCGGCGCATCCGGTGGCTGCGCGCGATGGTCTCCAGGTCCTTGAGTCGCTGCTCGAGGCCGGTGGCGTCGTCCTTCCAGCCTCGCACCCGCGAGGCGAGGGACGGCCGCGATGGTTCTGACGGAAGTGTGCTCACCCGGGGCTGATCATACACCTCAGGTGAACGGCGCGGCAATCTCCCATCACCGCAACCCGAGCTCCGTGGCCGTGACGAGCGCTTCGACCGCGTGGCCGGCCTGCTCGAGCGTGGCCCGGCCCCCCTCCTCCCGGTCCACTACGGCCAGGACGCCGAGGACCCGTCCGCCCTCGGCGATGATGGCGGCGATCGCCTCGCTGGCCGAGTCCCCGGTGGTGATCACGTCCTCCACGACGACGACGGCGGCACCGGGGGTGAAGCAGCCTTCGATGCGCCTGCCGGTGCCGTGGGCCTTGGCCTGCTTGCGGACGGTGAAGGCGTCGATGACCCGCCCCTGGGCCCGGGCGGCGGCGGCCACGGCGTAGGCGACGGGATCGGCACCGAGGGTCAGCCCGCCGACCAGGTCGGGCGCCCACCCACGGGCAGCGAGGCGCGCGAGCCCGAGCGCACCGATCACGACCAGGCCTTCACCCGACATGGTGGTGCGGCGCGCATCGATGTAAAAACTGGAGCGCCGCCCTGAAGCGAGCGTGAAATCCCCGTGAGTGATCGAGCGCTCCCGTAGGAGCTCGCGGAGGCGTTGCTGGAGAGTTGGGATGGAAGTCGAGGCCATACGATAGTAGTAGTTACAGCTACTACTAAGCGCCGTCCCGGCGAACGACGCGCTTAATGGCTGCGAGCAGCCCGGTTTTCGGTGGAGCTGCGGCGGCAAGGGCCGCCGTGATATCGGCGGCGAACGCCGTCACCGTCGGCTGGCGGCTGCTCGGGTCGCGCTGCAGGCCCTTCATTACCGCCGCGTCGAATGCCGCGGGGAAGCGCAGGCCGGGAACGACCCCGTTGAGCGGCACCGGGTCCTGCGTGAGCAGCTGCTGGAACAGCTCGCGCGGTGTGCGGCCGCTGTGCGGATGCTGCCCGGTGAGCATCCAATAGGCGATCGTGGCGAGGCTGTAGATGTCGGCCCGACCGTCTACCAGCTCTCCCGAGAGGGCCTCGGGGGCCACGTACTTGAGGGTCCCGACGAAGAATCCGGTGCGTGTGAGGCGCTCTTCCGGCGGCAGCTCCGCGTCGCGGGCGATGCCGAAATCGAGCAGTTTCGCCCGCTGCGACTCCGGATCGTAGGTGATGTTCTCCGGTTTCAGGTCGCGATGGATGATGCCTGCCTGGTGGGCTGCGGCCAGTGCATCGGCGAGCTGCCGCACGATGCTCGCTACGAGCGTTGGAGCGAGGGGGCCGGCTCGGTGTACGTATTCCGCGAGGGACTTGCCCTCGGCCCATTCGAGGGCGAGGTAGTAGAGGCCGTCCGATTCGCCGTAGTCGTAGGTGCGGACGACTCCCGGGTGCTCGACCCGCGAGCCGTACCCTGCCTCCCGCAGGAAGCGCTTCACCGCCGTGGGGTCGCTCGCGAGCCGCGACCGCAATACCTTGAACGCACACGTCCCGCGCTGCGGGTGCTGGGCGCGGTACACTTCGGCCGTGCCTCCCTCGCCGACGCGCTCGAGGAGGCGGTAGCCGGCGATCGTCCGACCGGCGAGGTTCTCGTTGGGCATGGGAACGCGCGAAACTAACGCCCGGATTTGAGGTTGAGCAAGTGAGACGAGCGGCGGCAATGGCATTCCTCGCGGCCGGTGTGGCCGCGTGCAGTCCCGCACAACGGCCTGCCTCCGGGCCCCGCCCGGAGCCGGGCGCCGTCGTCTCCACGCTGTTCGATGCCGGCTCGGTGTACGGCGCCATGGGGCTGTTGGTCGCGGGACCGCCTCTCCCCTTCGTCGCGACGCTCGGCTACGTGGCGGACGCCACGACCGACTCTACGCTCGCCGTGTTCGGCCTGTCGCTTGCGAACCACGCGCTGAGTTTCCAACGCGATGGCAGCGCCTTCATCGCGCACTACCACGTGGAGGTCGCCTTCCGGGCCGACACGGGCTTTGTGCGTCAGTTCGCGAGCGACGAGGCCGTGCGCGTGCGCACGTTCCAGGAGACGCTGCGCGGCGACGAGAGCGTGATCTACCAGCAGTTCATCGGCGTACCACCGGGCGTCTACCAGGTGCAGGTGACGGTGCGGGACCGGAGCGGTCCCGCCGCGTCGCATCGGGAGCGGACCGACACGGTGCCGCGCTTTGCCGGGCAGGGGATGAGCGGGCCGCTGGCCGTCTATCAGGGCGCGGGACGGACGCGCGCGTCCGACGTGCCGAAGCTGCTGGTGAACCCCCGCGCCACCGTGTCCTACGGCGCCGATACCTTGCGGTTCTACGTGGAGGTGTACGGGGAGCGGCCCGGCGCCCGGTTGGTCGCGCGCGCCCTCGATCAGGGCGGCCACGAGATCTGGCATGACACGGTTGCGCTGGCGGGCACCGAAGCACTCGCGAGCGCGCTGGCCCAGCTCCGCCCGGGGGAGCTGCCCGTCGGCGCCGGGCGCTTCGAGATCGGACGGGCGGGCGCGGCGGCGACCCGCAGCGCGCCGTTCCTAGTGAGCTTCTCGGATCAATGGGCGATCACCAACTATGATCAGATGATCAGCCTGCTGCGCTACTTCGAACGGCAGGACTGGGTGGAGAAGCTGCGCCACGCGTCCCCGGAGCAGCGCCCCGCCGTGTGGCAGGAGTTCTACAAGGCGACCGACCCCGTTGAGGTCACGCCGGAGAACGAAGCGCTGGAAGGGTACTTCCGCCGCATTCAGATCGCGAACCAGCGCTTTCGGGAGGCGGGAGACCCCGGCTGGCTGACGGATCGGGGCGAGGTCTTCATCACACTGGGCGAGCCCGACGACGTGTTCGACTTCACGGCGGACGTGTCACGCGCCGGGGTCCGCGGCGTCCGGTGGACCTTCAACGCGCTGCGGCTGACGCTCTTTTTTCAGGACAATACGGGATTCGGCCGCTTCCGCCTGACGCCGCTCTCGCGGGCGGAGTACCAACGCGCCGTGGCTCAGCGCCGCCGGCAGTGAGGCGGGCGGTCGGTCTCCTGCTCTGCGTCGCGGCGGCCCCTGCGCAGTCCGCCGCCACGGCCCAGCAGACCTCTCCCTACGTAGCGGCCGAGCGCGCGGAATCGCTTCGGCTCGCGGGCCGGCCGTGGCACGCGGCGGAGACCCTGCTCGCCGCTGCGGCCCGCGAGCCCCACCTGAACGCCACGTTCGTCGTGGAGGGCGCCAAAGCCGAGCTCCACGCTCGGCGCTACGATCGCGCGCGCAGCCTGCTCGTGGGCCAGCCGTGGCTCGAGGACTACGGCGACGGCGCCGCCGTCGGTGTACTGGCGGAGGCCGAGGCGCGGCTCGGCCTCGCGATGCAGGCGGCGGCCCATTACGCCGCCGCGCGCGCGCGGGCGCGCGGCTCCCGCGCGGCGCTGCTCGCGGTGCGCGAGGGGCTCGCGTGGGAGGCCGCGGGCGCGCGGGACTCCGCAGCGGTCGCCTATGCGGCGGCGCGGGCGGTGGGTCTCCCGGCCATCTACGCGTGGCTGCGGTTGCGCCAGGCGCGCGTCACCCGCGACACGGCGGTGGCGTTCCGTTTGCTCGCCGACTTGCCGGCGCCCGCGGCGCGCGAGGCCGGCTCCGCCAGGGCACAGGCGCTCCTCGCCGCCGGTGATTCGGCCGCCGCCCTCGAAGCGTTCGCCCAGGCCGGTCGCTCGCTCGACCTCGCCCGGCTCGCGCTCGCGCACGGAGACTCGAGCCGGGCGCGCGATGCGCTGTACGGTCTGATGGCGCGCGCGCCCGAATCAGACGACGCCGCCGCGGCCGTCGGCGTGGCGCTGGCCGCGCTCCTGCCCCGAACTCCGCCCGAGCGCGTGGCCCTGGCGCGTGCCATGAAGGGCCACGGGGGCGCGCCGGACGCACGGCTCGAGGTCGAGCGCGCCATCCGCCAGGGGGACTCGAGCGCCGCGACGCTGGTGCTCGCGGGCGAGCTGCTCAGCGCGGCCGGCCGCTTCCGCGAGGCCGAGCGCGCCTACCGGTCCGCAACCGCTGATCCCGCGCTCGGCCCTCTCGCCATCTATCGCCGGGCGCGGGTGCTCGTTCGTCTGGGAGATGCGGGCGCACAGGAAGCGCTGTCGGGGTTCGCGCAGTCGTTCCCTGCTGATACCGCCGCGCCGACCGCGCTCTACATGCTCGGGGACATGCTCGGGGATCGGGGGGACTGGGCCGGGGCGGCCCGCTGGTTCGGCGAGCTGATCGCGCGCTACCCCGCGGACCTGCGCGCGTCGCTCGCGCGCTTCCGGCTCGCCGCGCAGGCGTCGCGCGACGGCTTGCGCGACAGCGCCGCCGCGCTGTTCCAGTCGGAGGTGGCGGCGGCCGGCCCGCAACGCACCACCGCCCGCTTCTGGCTCGGCAAGCTCACCCTGCTGGCGGGCGACACGGCCGGCGCACGGGCGACGTGGCTGGCGCTGGTGCGCGAGGACTCGATCGGGTATTACGGGCTGCGCGCGCGCCGCGAGGTCGACCTGCCGCCGCTCCGCATCGCCGCCGCTGCGCCGCCCGGCCCCTCGCCGGCCGTCGCCACCTCGCTCGGCCGCATCGACACGCTGCTCCTGGCCGGGCTCGACACCGCGGCGCAGGCGGAGGTGCGTGCCGTCCTCGGGCGCGCGCCGCAGCAGGACATCGACGCCCTGCTCGCGTGGAGCGAGGGACTCGCCGCCCGCGGCTTCGGCCCCGCCGCCGTCCGCCTCGGCTGGCAAGCGGCGCTCAAGTCCCCGAACGACTCGCGCGTGCTCCGCGTCATCTTCCCCTGGCCGAACCGCCGCGCCGTCGAGGCCGAAGCCGCCGAGTTCGGGGTCGATCCACTGCTGCTCGTCGCCATCGTGCGCCAGGAAAGCGTGTTCGATGCGCAGGCGCTCTCGCCTGCCGGCGCGCGCGGCCTGGCGCAGCTCTTGCCCGGCACCGCGGCCCTCACTGCGCGGGGGCTCGACGTCACGTTTTATCCCGAGTGGATCACCGTTCCCGACCTGAACCTCCACCTCGGTGCCGCGCACCTGCAGGAGCTGCTGCAGCGCTTCGGGGGTCGCGTGGACGTCGCCGCCGCCGCCTACAACGCGGGCGGCGCGCCCGTGAGGCGCTGGCTCGAACGCCCCGGCGCCGACGATCCGGACGAATTCATCGAGCTCATCCCGTACCAGGAGACGCGCGGCTACGTGCGCGCGGTGCTGCGCAATCGGGAGCTGTACCGCGCCCTGTACGTCACGCCAACCAATTGATTGAGCTTGAGTTATGAGCGCTGGCCGGGGTGACGTCGGGGTTTCTTGACAACCTTTCCGCCGCGTGTCAAATCTATCGCGCCCGACACGGTGCCGGGCCGGGTGCTCCGCGCCCTATGTGCGACTTTGCAGGAGGCAGACCGAATGGCTAAGGGAAAAGTGAAGTGGTTCAATGACGCCAAGGGCTACGGCTTCATTGAACAGGAAGGCGGCGAGGACGTGTTCGTACACTTCTCAGCCATCCAGATGGACGGGTTCAAGACCCTCGCCGAGGGTCAGGTGGTGGAGTTCGAGGTAAAGGCTGGCGAGAAAGGGCTGCACGCCGCGAACGTCGTTCGCGGTTAATCGGCCTCGCGCCATTCGGCGTCCCCCCGCCCGCGCATTCGGGCGGGGTTTTTCGTTCCCCCCGCGTTATTGTTCGGCGCATGCCTGGTCCTGCCTCCACGCTCTATCTGGTCGACGGCTACGCGCTGATCTACCGCGCCTTCTTTGCGATGATCGCCCGCCCCCTCACCACCCGCCGGGGCGAGAACACCTCGGCGGCTTGGGGGGTTACCAACTTTCTGCTGCGCCTGCTCGAGCGGCGACGTCCCGATTATCTCGCCTGGGTGCACGACGTGGGCGAGTCATTCCGGCATCAGACCTACCCCCAGTACAAGGCGACGCGCGAGAAGCTCACCGAGGAGCTGCAGCAGGAGTTCGACCGGTCGGTCGAGCGGATCGAGCAGATCCTCGAAGCGTTCCGGGTGCCGCTGGTCGGCGTGGAAGGCTACGAAGCAGACGATGTGATCGGCACGCTCGCCACCGCGGCGCGTGGGCTGCAGGTCGTGATCGTGTCGGGCGACAAGGACTTTTACCAGCTGATCGGGCCGGGCGTCGCGCTCCTGAACCCGGGTCGGGGGGGCCCTGCGGCCGTCGAAGAGCACTGGGTGGACCAGACGAATGCCAGCGAGCGCCTGGGCGTGCCGCCCGAGCGGGTCGTGGATTACCTGGCGCTCGTGGGCGACAGCTCGGACAACGTGCCGGGGGTGAAGGGTGTGGGGGAGAAGACGGCACTCGAGCTACTCCAGACGTTCGGCGACCTCGATGGAATCCTCGCGCACGCGGACCGGATTCCCGGCAAGCGGGCGCGGGAGGCGGTGGAGCAGTACGCCGATCTGGCCCGGCTGTCGCGGGAGCTCGTCACCATCCGCCGCGACGTACCGCTGCCGCTCGACCTCGACGGGCTGCGCGTCCGCCCGCCCGACGTCGCACGGCTCACCGAGTTGTTCACCGAGCTCGAGTTCCGGTCGCTGATCCCGAAGTTGTCCGCACTCGAGCAAGCGGCCGCGGTGCCAGTCGCTCCGGCCGGCAGGCCGGCAGGCGTCGTCACCGGAGCGCCGTCGCTCGCGACGCTCACGCCGGCGCATGCGGAGCCGTCGATCGTCGACGACCCCGCCGCGCTGGCGGCCGCGGTCGCCGAGTGGCGCCGGGCCCCATTCCTCGCGCTGGACACGGAGACCACATCGCTCGATCCGATGCGGGCCGAGCTCGTCGGCATGTCGCTGGCGGTCGCGCCCGGGCGATCGTGGTACCTCCCTTTCGCGCACGTCGCCCCCGACGGCGAGCTGGCCGGCGGGACGCCGCCGCGCAATCTGCCGCCGCTCTCGAGCGAGACGCTGGCGCCGCTGCGGGAGCTGCTGGCCGATCCGCGCGTGCCGAAGGCGGGGCACAACATCAAGTACGACTGGCTGGTGCTGCGCCGGGCAGGGGTGGAGCTCGCGGGCGTGGCGTACGACTCGATGCTCGCGAGCTTCGTTCTCGATCCCGGCCGACGCTCACACGCCCTCGACGAGCTGGCGCGCGAGCGGCTGTCCCTCGCGGTGCGGACGTACGCGGAGCTGGCGGGCCGGGGAAAGTCGGAGCGTCCGTTCGCGGCGGTGCCGCTGGCGGACGCGGCGGGTTATAGCGCAACGGACAGCGAGATCGTGCTGCGCCTGCACGACGCGTTCCAGCCGGAGCTCGAAGACCACCAGCTGGTTCGCTTGCTCGAGACGATCGAGATGCCCCTCATGCCCGTGCTCGTCGACATGGAATCGCGGGGAGTGTGCATCGACCTGACACGCCTGGGCGAGATCTCACGGGCCTTCGCCGGCGAGCTGACCGCGCTCGAGCGCGCCATCTATCACGCCGCGGGCACCGACTTCAACATCAACTCGACGCCCCAGCTCCGGCACGTGCTGTTCGAGAAACACCAGCTTCCGATCCTCAAGAAGACGAAGACGGGTCCCTCGACCGACTACGAGGTGCTGGAGCAGCTCGCCGCGATGGGACACGAGGTGCCCCGGTTGCTGATCGAGTACCGCGAGCTGTCGAAGCTCAAATCCACCTACGTGGACGCGTTGCCGGGATTCATCCACCCGCTGACCGGCCGGATCCACACGAGCTTCAATCAGGCCGGCGCGGCCACCGGACGGCTGTCGTCCTCCGATCCGAACCTGCAGAACATCCCCGTGCGCACTCCTCGCGGCGAGGCCATTCGCCGCGCCTTCGTCGCTCCCCCCGGTGCGATGCTCCTCACGGCCGACTATTCTCAGATCGAGCTGCGGCTGCTGGCCCATCTATCGGGCGACCCGGCGTTCGTCGCAGCCTTCGAGCAGGGCGGGGACATTCACCGCCAGACGGCGGCGATCATCTTCGGCGTGGCGCAGGACCAGGTCACACCGGAAATGCGAGCCCGCGCGAAGACAATCAACTTCGGCACCATCTACGGGCAGGGGGCGTTCGCCCTGTCTCGCCAGCTCGGCATCACGCAGGAGGACGCGAAGCGGTTCATCGAGCAGTACTTCACTCGGTTCGCCGGTGTCCGCGCCTGGCTGGATCGCACCGTCGCAGAGGCGCGCGCGAAGGGATATGTCGAGACACTGTTCGGAAGGCGGCGTTACATTCCGGAGCTCAAGGACCGCAACTACAACATCCGAGCGTTCGGCGAGCGTACCGCCACGAACTCTCCCCTTCAGGGATCGGCGGCCGACCTGATCAAGATTGCGATGATCCGTATCGCCGGGGCCCTGAAGGAGCACGGGCTTGCATCTCGCATGATCCTGCAAGTGCATGACGAGCTTGTCGTTGAGGTTCCGCGCGGGGAGGAGGAAGCCGCCACGGAGCTTGTAAAACGCCATATGGAGCGAGCCGCCGACCTGCGCGTCCCTTTGGTCGTAAGTGTAGGCATGGGAATGAATTGGGTCGATGCGAAGGGGTAAGCATGGCTCTTGCATGAATGGGGCTTGGCGCTCACTATATGTGGCACCGAGTCAGAGACTTACGGGCTCGGCGCCCTTTGGCGCCCGGAGGGTTGGTAGCGATGTCTCGAAACGGCTTCACCCTGATTGAACTGCTCATCGTGGTGGTGATCATCGGGTTGTTGGCGACCATTGCCATCCCGAAGTTCTCCAACACGAAAGAGAAGGCCTACGTCGGCGCGATGAAGTCCGATCTTCGGAACCTCGCGACTGCGGAGGAAGCCTTCTTTTACGACAGCGCGAAATACACAACCAACCTCGCGCTGATGAACAACTTCAATCCGTCGGCGGGCGTGACCATGTCCCTCAACGCCACGACGTCGGGGTGGTCCGCGTCGACCACGAGCGCCTTCGCGCCGGGCCGGCAATGCGCCCTGTTCTCGGGGAACGCGACGCCGGTGGCTCCGGCGACGGTGGAGGGCCGCATTACCTGTCAGTAGACTCGCCCTACCGTGAATTCACACGCCGCCGCGAGGGGATGTGCTTTGCCCTCGACGGCGGCGTGTGGCTTCATCGCCACACGCTCCGGGGCGAGCCGATGGTGCACCTGGTGAGCGCGGACAAGGAACGGTTGCTCGCGCTCGGCCCAGCCCTCAGGCTCGAGCCGGCGTGGCTGCAGTACAAACCACTGAAGGATCCCAGGACAGGCGTACGAGTTCCGGCTTGGCACTGGGACGTCTGGGGCACCCGGTTGCGACAGTTAGACGTTGAGGGAGACGCCCAGCCGCCTAGACGCTGAGTTCCTACCCGTCTCCTTCCCGCTCCGGCCTGGGTGCCCTCACCCCTGGCCACCAGTTCCACCTCCCCGCGATGTGCATGATCGCCGGCACGAGCACCATCCGAATCAAGGTCGCGTCGAGCAGCACCGCGGCGGCGAGACCGAAGCCGATGAGCTGGACCGCGAGCACGCGCGTGAAGGCGAACGTGCCGAACACGAGAATCATGATCAGGGCGGCGCTCGTGATCGTGGACGCGGTGGCCGACAGGCCCTCCATCGTGGCGTGGTCGTTCCGACCGGTTTTGTCGAAGACCTCCTTCACGCGCGTCAACAGGAAAACCTCGTAGTCCATCGACAGTCCGAACACGATGGCAAATACCAATACCGGCACGACCGCCCAGATTGCCTGCGTGGGCCCTTCGAGCCCGAACAGGCGGCCGCCGTAGCCATGCTGGAACACGAGGACGGTGAGCCCGAACGCCCCACCTACCGAGAGCAGGTTCAAGAGCACGGCTTTGATCGGAACGAGCAGCGAGCGGAACGCGACGAACAGCATGATGGCGGTAATCCCGAGAACGAGGGCGACGGTTTCCGGGAATCGCTTCATGAGCTCCTGTTGGGTATCGACGTTCGAGGCGGCGAAGCCGGCGACCAGGATCTCCGCCCCGGCGAGGCCACGGACGTCGTGCGCGGCCACGGCCCGCACGCGTCGCACCACGTCCATCAGTCCCGTGAGGGAGACCGTGTCCGCGGGGATCACGTCGAGCAGCGTGACGCGATTGTCGGCGCTCAGGTACGCGTCGAAGAACTTCGGGTTCTTGGCCCGCACGGCGGCCGGGTCGCTATAGTAAATGGCGAGCTGCAGCGTCGACAGTCTCGCCTTGATGCTCGCGACGCCCCGGACCTCGCGCACGCGCGGGTTCTTCCGGATCGAGTCGGTGAGCGCCTTGAGCCCCGGGAGGCGGCGGGCGGACAGTGCCGACTCCCCCTCCGGGAGCTGTACCACGACACGCACCGGTTGGATCACCCCGCTGGCGCCCATCTCGCGCAGCGCCTGGAGGCCCTCGCCTGACTCGGACTCCGGCGGGAACCAGTTGGTGGCCGGAAGACCGAGGCGGATCTGGCTGAGGGGAAAAGTGAGCAGCGCGATCGCCGTCCCTCCTACCGCGACCGCGCGCCACGGCCGATGGCCCAGCCAGCGCGCCCAGCGCTCCCAGCCGGTCGGCGCGTGGAATCGCGCGAGCGGGCGGGCGAGCCACTTGGGGCGGTCGATGTTGCGCCCCAGGATGGCGAGCACCGCCGGCAGGAACGTGGTGGCGAGCAGGACGGCGACGGCGACCACGAACAGCCCACCCACTCCTACCGAACGCGTGTCCGAGAGCGGCGTGGTGACGAGCGCGGCGAATCCCACCACCACGGTCAGTCCTGACGTGATGACCGCCGAACCGGCGGTCTCCACCGTTCGGATGGCGGCGTCCGCGGGCGAGAGACCGCGGTTGAGCTCCTCGCGGAACCGGGTGACGATGAGGAGCGAGTAGTCGATGCCCACGCCGAGCCCCACCATGGTGGTGATGTTCAGCACGAAAACGGACATGGGCGTGTACCGCGCCGCGAGAGGGACGAGGCCGAGCGCGATCGTGATCGCGAGGACACCCACCAAGACCGGCAGCGCGGCGGCGACCAGTGCGCCGAAGGCGACGATCAGCACTGCCAGAGTGAGCGGCAGGGCGCGCTGCTCGCCCCGCTCGGTGTCCTCCGCGCTGATGGCGCGCACGTCGTGGTCCAACGCGGGAAACCCGGTCACCATCACCTCGAACCCCTCCGAGCCGGGGACCCGTGTCAGAGCGTCCCGGATCGCCGCGCGCAAGTCGGGAACGAAACTGGCGCTCAGGTCATGGGTGGACTCCGGGGTGAGCGCCGCAATGAGGAACGTCGTGCGGCGGTCCTGACTGACGAAGCTCGACTCCCCGATCGAGCGGACCGAGATCACCTCTCCCACGTACGACCGGCGTTCGACCGCGGCCTTGAGCGTGTCGAGCACGGCTTCGAAGCGGGCGTTCGTCCAGCGGACCGGGCCATGGACGACGATCGCCACGTAGTCGGCGAACGGTGTCGGAAACGCCTGTTTCAGGAGCTCGGTCGCCCGGCCGGATTCCGTCGTCTCGCTCCCCGCGCCGCGCAGCGCGAGCACCTGCTGGACGTGGCAGGCCCGTGGCCCGAACAGCAGCGCGAGGGCCGCCCATGCCACGATGACCCACCCACGCCGGCGAATGATGGGTGCCGCGGGTAACGCGAACACTTACGTGCCAAGCATAAGCAGGCCACAATCATAGAGACGCCAGCCGGTCAAAGCTAGCGGCGCGACGCCGTTCGTCCGCATATTGCGCGCATGTTCGAGCGCCGCATGCTCATGCTCGTCGCCGCGCTGATTGTCTTCCTCGCGTCGGCCGCACTGTGGAACACCTTCGTGCGACGGCCGGCGGGGGCGTCGGCCGGCGCGACGCCCCCGACCGCGCCCGCGGAGAGCATGGTGCCGACGTCGGGATCGAGGGTGGCCGCGGCGTCGGACACCCCGCGCGCGGCGCCTCAACCCGCCCCCGCCCCGCCGCCGACGGTCGTGCCGCCGGTCGGCGCCGGGGGCCCGAGTTACATCGTGCTCCTCGCCCGCTCCGAGATCCGCCGCCGGATCCGCGCCAGCGCCCACATCGCCTATCTGAACGACATCATCGCCGCGAGCCCGGATTCAATCCTGCACCGTTGGGACAGCCGCGTGTCGACGCCCGTGCGCGTGTCGTTCGAACCCACGACCGTCGCGAACTTCCAGCCGGCGTTCCTCGACGCCGTGCGCAGCGCATTCCAGCGCTGGCAAGAGGCCGGCGTGCCCGTGCGGTTCAATCTGGACGCCGACTCGAGCGTCGCCGAAGTGCGGCTTCAATGGCGCATTCAATTCGAGGGGAAGCACTCCGGGCAAACGGACGTGCAGTGGGATGAGGATGGACGCCTGACGAGCGGCGTCATGACCCTCGCCACCTTCGATCCTAAGGGGCAGCCGTTCGAACCTGACGATGTCCGCGTGCTGGCGCTGCACGAGATCGGGCACCTGCTCGGCCTCGACCACTCGCCCGACCCGGGCGACATCATGTACCCCCAGCCTAAGGTGCGCGACCTCTCTCCCCGCGACATCAGCACCGCCTTGCTGCTCTACGACCTCGCGCCGGGCCCGCTTCGGGTCGGCGGCTGAGCCCCGGGGCATCAAGCTATATTGAGGAAAGGCGGCAGTCGGCGGATCCCATGGCCCGGCGCAGCATCATCTCGTTTCTCACTCACGAAGCTCCCCCGGACGGCGGATCCGCCACCCTCGCCCAGGCGCTGGACGCGCGGGTCCGCGGGGGGGAGCTGATCGAACAGCTTCCCGATCACGCGGTGCGCTGCTTCGCCTGCGGGCACCGCTGCCTCGTGAAGCCCGGACGCCGGGGGATCTGCAAGGTCCGCTTCAACCAGGACGGCACGCTGTACGTCCCCGCGGGCTATGTCGCGGCGTTGCAGTGCGATCCTACGGAGAAGAAGCCCTTCTTCCACGCCCTCCCCGGGTCCGACACGCTGACCTTCGGCATGTTGGGATGCGATTTTCATTGCGGCTATTGTCAGAACTGGATCACGAGCCAAGCGCTACGAGACGACGCTGCCGGAGTAGTCCCGACCGACGTCACCCCCGACGACCTGGTTCGGCTGGCGCTCGGGCAGGGAGCGAAGCTCGTCGGCTCGTCCTACAACGAGCCGCTCATCACGGCCGAATGGGCGGTCGACGTCTTCAAGGTGGCGAGGGGCCACGGCTTGAAGACCGCGTTCATCTCGAACGGCAACGCGACTCCCGAGGTGCTCGACTACATCCGTCCTTGGACCGACTGTTACAAGATCGACCTCAAGGCGATGGAGGATCGCCGCTACCGCGAGCTGGGCGGCGTGCTCCAGCACGTGCTCGATGCGATCCGGATGGTGTATGAGCGCGGATTCTGGCTCGAGCTGGTGACCCTGGTGATCCCGGGTTTCAACGATGACGACGCTCAGCTACGCCGGGCCGCCGACTATATCGCGTCGGTGAACCCGGAGATCCCGTGGCACGTCACCGCGTTCCACAAGGACTACCGGATGACCGACCCCGAGAACACGTCGGCCGAGACGCTGGTGCGGGCGTGTGAGATCGGGGCGGCGGCCGGCCTCAAGTTCGTGTACGCAGGCAATCTCCCGGGCCGGGTCGGGCGCTGGGAGCATACGCGGTGCCCGGACTGCGGCGAGCTCCTGATCGAGCGTCATGGGTATGTGGTCCGGCAACAGCGGATCGGTGCCTCGGGGGCCTGCCCGGGGTGCGGTCGCCGCATCCCGGGTGTGTGGTCGTAGGGCTGCTGCTCCTCGCCCTCCAAGGCGCCCGTTCGCCGGCGGCGCCCCCGGGGCAGCGCCCCGGGGTTAACCCACCCGAACGAGCGTCGTTCGGCGCGGACAGCTTCGATCCCCTCGTCGAAGACGGCATTCGCCGTGGCGCCTACCCCGGCGCGGCGCTGGTCGTCGGGCGGCGCGACGCGATTCTGTTCGCCAAGGGCTATGGGCATCTCACCTGGTCGGCGTCGAGCCCGGCCGCCGATCCGGACAGCACCATGTACGACCTGGCCTCGCTCACCAAAGTCATCGCGACCACGACCGCCCTGATGCTGCTCGTGGAGCGGGGGCGGGTGCGTCTGGAGGAGCCCGTTGCGGCCTACATCGCGGAGCTCAAAGGGCCGGAAACGGCGGCGATCACGGTGCGCCAGCTCTTGACCCACACGTCCGGGCTCCGGGCCGACATCCCGGACCGGGAGCTCAAGGCAATCCCCGACAGCGCCGCGCTCATGGCACGCGTGCTGCGCGAGACCCCCCGGGTCCCGCCCGGCACCCGCATCATCTACAGCGATCTGAACGCGATCCTGCTCGGCGAGGTCGTGCGGCGCGTGGCGGGCGAGCCGCTCGACGCCTTCGTCGCGCGCGAGGTCTTCGCTCCGTTGGGCCTTGAGGAGACGATGTTCCGGCCGCCGTCACGCCTACGAGCCCGGATCGCGCCCACCGGCGTGTGGCGCGGGCATCCCGTCGCCGGCACCGTCAATGACGGGAGTGCGTTCAAGCTCCGAGGCGTGTCCGGCAACGCAGGGGTGTTCTCCACGGCCGCCGACGTCGCACGGTTCGCCCAGTTCGTACTGCGTGGCGGGACGAGTCTCGACGGCCGCCGCCTGGTTCGCGAGGAGACGGTTCGCCTGTTCACGTCCAAGGCGACGGCGTTCGGCGCCGGGACCGAAGCCCGGGCGCTCGGGTGGCAGGCGGTACCGACCGGGGAGAGCGTCTCGAGCGCGGGGACGCTGTTCGGACCGAGGAGCTACGGCCACACCGGCTGGACCGGAACCTCGCTCTGGATCGACCCCGATCGCGATTTGTTCGTCGTGCTGCTCACCAACCGCGCGTACGTGCCGCGCGCCCGCCGCCCGTTTACGCTGCTGAAACAGGTGCGCAGCGGCGTCGCCGACGCGGCCGCGCGGGCGTCCGATGCGCACTGACCGGGCTCGCCCGACGCTTATCTACGATGGCGAGTGCGGCTTCTGCCAGCGCTCGGTCGACTTGCTCCGGCGCTGGGACCGGGAACATCGCATCGCGTTGGTCCCGTTCCAGGACCAGGCCCGCGTGGCCGCGTTCAACATCCCGCTCCCGGCCCTCGCGGCGGCGATGCACCTCGTGCTCCCGCCGCCCGACGGCCGGGTGTTGGCCGGTGCGGACGCGGTTCCGGAGCTGTTGCGGCGGCTGCCGGGGAAGCGCTGGTTGGCGTGGGGATTCCGTATCCCTGGTGTGCCGCGCGTGGCGCGGCGGGTGTACGCCTGGATCGCGCGGCGACGGCGCTGCCTGGTGCGCGGCTACGCGGTCCACTAGGTTCGGAAATAGGATGGAGGGGAGTCGGTGATGACGGCACCCGTGGCGCTCAATGCAGAGGCGGCGCGCAACGCGCTCCGGCAGGTGAAGGATCCGGAGCTCGACATGAACATCATCGATCTGGGCCTCGTGTACGAGGTCGAGATCGTCGAGGGGGAGGTGCGCGTGAAGATGACGCTCACATCGCCCGGCTGCCCGGCTGGTCCAATGATCACCAACGACGCCTACCGCGTGCTGCGCGGGCTCGAGGGCGTGAAGGACGTCGACGTCGAAATCGTGTGGGAACCGTATTGGACGCCCGAGCGGATGGATCCCAAAGTGCGGGCGTTGATGGGGCTCTAGCCCGAGCCGAGCGCCCCGAGCAGCGCGTCCCCGAACGCTTCGATTTGCCAGCGCCGGAGCTCTCCAATGGTGGAGAGGCCGGCGCGATCGTTTGGCAGCGGTTCGGCGCGGGCCACGGCTTCGAGGGTCGAGCGCCCGCACAGCACGCCCGGATCGAGCCCCAGCGCTGCCGCGGCGCGATTGCGGGCCCCCTTGAGACGCTCGACCCGCGCCTCGACCGCCGGATCGCGCGCGTGGCGGGGGGCGCGCTCCACGCGGGGCAGATCGCTCTCCGGGAGCGCCAGGGCGCGGCGCACGCCGTCGAGCAGCGCGGGGCCGTGCCGTGCGGCCAGACTGGGCGGCAGTGCGGCGATCCCCGCCAGCTCGGCGGACGCGCGGGGCAAGGCCTTGGCCACGGCCAGCAGCGCGTCGTTCCCGATGATGCGGAACGTGGCGCGATCCTGCTCGGCCCCCAGGGCCTCGCGCCACCGGTACAGCTCCCGCAGGGCCGCGACCTGTCGAGGCGCGAGCGCCTTCGCCCCTTTCACGCGCAGAAACGCGTCCGGCCCCCCCGGCCCCCCCGGCCCCCCGTCGGGCGTCCCACCCCCCGTCCACCGCAGCTCCTCGAGGCGCGCGAACTCCTCCTCCGCCCACGTGAGCCGACCGAGCGCCGTGAGCCTGGCGCGCAGCTGCTCGCGTAGTGCCGGCAGGTGTGCGGTATCCGCGGCGGCGTAGGCGAGCATCGCCGGGGGGAGCGGACGGCGCGACCAGTCTGCCTTCTGGTGCTCCTTGGCGAGCTTCACGCCCGCGTACTTTTCCAGCAGCGCGGCGAGGCCAACCGCCGGCTCGCCGGCGAGCTGGGCGGCGATGCGCGTGTCGAACAGCCGCCGCGGCCGGAATCCGTAGTCGCGATCCAGAATCCGCAGGTCGTAGTCCGCGTCGTGGAAGATCTTCTCGACCTTCGTGTCGGCCAGCATGCGGCCTACGGGCGAGAGGTCCGCCACCGCCAGGGGGTCGATGATCTCGGTTTGGGAAGGGCTCGACAGCTGAATCAGAAAGATTCGGTCGTGGTAGCGGTGGAAGCTCGCCGCCTCGGTGTCGACGGCAACGAGCGGCTCCCGCGACAGCGCTGCGATCGCTTCGGCCAACGCCTCGGGTGTGCGGATGTAGCTCACTCTTGCTTGCTGAGCGTGTCGAGGCCGGCGGCGATCTCCTCGAGCGCCTTGGCGAGAGTCTTGTAGAATTCAGCGTCCGGCGGCTGGGGCGCCCCGCCCAGCGGATCGCCGGCGCATTTGCGGGCGGCGCGCGCGGCGTGGCGGATGTAGTCGGTGGCAACCTGCATCGGGGTCCTCGGGATCGGGGTTGTGGTGTCGGATCCAGCGCAGCTGATTGAAAAGATACGCGCGACCCTCGCGCCTTGTAGGCTGGGCGACTGGCCCACGCCGCTCGAGCGGGCTGCCGCGCTCGGGGGCGCCGTCGGCATCGCCGAGCTCACCGTCAAACGGGAGGACCGCTCATCGGCGCGCTATGGCGGGAACAAGGTACGCGCGCTCGAATTCCTGCTCGCGGGCGCGCGCCCCGGCACGGTCTTCGTCACCCTGGGCGGCACCGGCTCGACCCACTGTCTCGCGACCGCGGTTCACGCGGCCGCGGCGGGCGGCCGCGCCGTGCTGGCGCAATTCCCGCAGCCCGAGACACCCGCGAGCCGCGCCGTGGCCTCAGCCTGCCGGGCACGCGCGGCGCTCGTCGTGCACGCTCGGGCGAGGGCATCGCTCCCGCTCGCGGTGCTTGACGCGTGGCGTCGCGCAGGGGCGCTCGGCCCGCGTCGCTGGATTCCCGGCGGGGGAGCGCATCCCCGCGCCGTGGTGGGCCATCTGCTCGCGGGATTGGAGCTCGCCGCGCAACTCGCCTCCCCGCCGGACGCGATCGTCCTCCCACTCGGCACCGGCGGTACTGCCGCAGGCCTTGCCCTCGCCGTCACCGCACTCGGCTGGCCGACGCGCGTCGTGGGCGTCCGCGTCGCACCACGGATCGTCGCCAATCGCTGGCGGGCGATGTGGCTCGCACGCGGCGCGGCACGACTGCTCGCGCGCCATGACATCCGCATCCCGCATCCCGCATCTCGCCTCCCGCTGGTGGTGGTGGACGGGTTGGGGGAGGGCTACGGCCACCCGACCCCGGAAGGGAAGGCGGCCGAACGACTCGCATCCGAGCACGGTCTCACGCTCGATCCGACCTATGGCGCGAAGGCATTCGCATTTCTCCTGCAACGTGGAACGTGCGACGTGCAACGGGTCGTATTCTGGCATACGTTTGCCGTCCCTGTTCCCCAACCGGAGCGCGCACCGTGACGTCGTTCGGGACGGTCGAGCTGACCGTTTACCCATATGAATGCGACGCGTACGGCCATTTGAACCAAGCGGCGCTGCTCACCCTGCTCGAGCGCGCTCGCTGGGATGCGCTCGCCCGCGGTCCGGGGATGGACTTGTTCGACCGCAACGGTGTGTGGCCCGCGGTGCGCAAAGCGACGATCGAATACCGTGCACCGGCGTTTGCGCGCGATCTGCTGCGCGTCGAGACGACGGTCGCGGGCCGCGGCACCACCAGCATGACGCTGCGCCACGTCGTGCGGCGGGTCTCGGATGACGCCACGGTGGCGGAGGCGGACATCGTCTTCGTGTGCATCGACCGCCTGGGCCGAGCCACACCGATTCCGGAGGAGATCGCCCGATTTCTCGGACCCCGGACACCGGTCGGCGGGGGCCATCAGCCCATCCGGGTGCCGGCTGGCGACGTCGAGCTCGCCGTGGACGTCCGCGGCGAAGGCGTGCCGGTGCTCTTCGTGCACGGCTTTCCGTTCGATCGCACCGTGTGGCGACACCAGCTCGCTGCGCTGTCTCGTGTTCGCCGCATCGCGCCGGACCTGCGCGGAGTGGGGGGCTCGGGGGCTCCACCCGGGGCCGATGGGTACTCCCTGACGCGGTATGCCGACGACCTGGTGGCCGTGCTCGACGCCCTCGGCGTGCGGCAGGTCGTCGCGTGCGGACTCTCGATGGGTGGCTACGTCATCTTCGAGCTGTTGCGCCGGCATCCGGCGCGGGTGAAGGCGCTGATCCTCGCCGATACCAAGCCCCTGCCAGACTCGGTCGAGGCGAAGCGGGGACGCGACGAGTTGACACAGGTGGCGCAACGGGAGGGTCAGGACGGCGTGATCGAGCGGCTGCTGCCTCGGCTGCTCGCACCGGAAACGCTGACCACCCAACCCGAAGTGGCCGCACAGGTGCGCGAGATGGCCGGCCGTTGGTCGTTGCCCGGACTCGTGGGCGCATTGCGGATGTTGCGCGACCGACCCGACTCTACCGAGACGCTGCGGGGGGCGCGGATGCCGACGCTCGTGCTGGTGGGAAGCGAGGACGAGATTGCGCCCCCCGATACGGCGCGCGCTATGGCACAGCTCATCCCCAATGCGCAGTATCACGTCGTCCCCGCTGCCGGGCACCTGGCGCCCCTCGAACAGCCCCTCGCGACCAGCCGGTTGCTGGCCGACTTCCTGAGAGGGCTTCCCTGAAGTGAGAACCCCGGGGTGAGGGCCCCGGGGCGGTGGTCACGATCCCTTGCGCTGTGGCTTGCCGGGCGGACTCGCGCTCTGAAACACGTCCCGGTTCTTGGCGATGTAGGACTTCCACTGCGGAGGCGTGTCTTCCTCCGGGAAAATCGCGGTGACGGGGCACTCCGGCTCGCAGGCGCCGCAATCGATGCACTCGTCCGGGTGGA
>WNGK01000785.1_pt1 | contig 32909 bp, 19 predicted proteins | sample 5400601 | NCBI WGS metagenome assembly WNGK01 (sample SAMN13153376, study PRJNA577476) | soil metagenome | isolation source: 60 cm soil or saprolite under Garry oak tree replicate 1 | place: USA:California | collected 2016-06-15 | reverse complement strand
ACCCTGACTCGTGGAAGCCGTTGGAAGATGAGGTTAACCGGTACAGGGAGTTGATAACGCGGGAAATCCAAAGTCACAGACTCTTCTCGCGCATCACGGTCGTCACCGGTCTCGGCCTCGTCGCATTGGGGGGTACGATAGCATTTTACTCAGCGGACTATGCCACGCTCGGATTTCTTCTCCTCCTCGTGGGGGTTCTCCGATTTCTCAACACCCTCTACGACCTGCAGAGGGAGGACAGTTTGAAGAGTAGTCTGAGAGCTCTGGACGAGAAGCTTGTAAGGCACAACGCCTGAACGGGGCTAGGGCTCTTTATCGAAGGCACGAAGCGTTAGACGGAAGCATACGCTGACAGTTCTGTGTCCATTCCCATTGAGTTCAAAAGGCTCGTGGTTTCGGAGACCGCCTGGCTCGTCGTTTGATGTTGTGTCAGAACCTTTTCGAAAAGTGAAGTGACTGCCGTGTCGGCCACGGACAGTGACACAAGCCCCCGCCAACCAATCACTGTGGAAGCGCCCTTGTTGACGAAGGCCTGCGCCAGTTCAGTCTGGGTCATTGTGTTACACCCCATAAGCAGGACCACCGTTCCCTGGAACCTTCCCGCCAATTCATTGACAAAGGCAGGCTGTAGGGAGAAGTAATCCTTCCCCGCTACATGGTACTTGCCCAACTGCCCCGTCAACTGTTCAGAAACATGGTAGAAGGGCGAGTAAGGCTCGGAGGTTGCTACATCATTAATGGCCGAGTGTCCCCATAGTAGAACAAAGCGGTAGCTGCCAGTTGTCAGAAGTTTTAGCTCTTCTATACTCATGGAGTTATAGCTCACATAGGATAATCCCGCGTGGGAAAACAGGTTGTACAGGTAATCTCGGGATTCGTCCTTTGTGCCAGTCATATCGACCGTCAGAACGTCAGCGTGGGGAAGGCTCGCGGCGGGAGGGAAATGAAAAGCGTAGACGGCTAACAGTAGAATAACCAAAATCTTGATGCTTGAGATGAAAAAAGAGAAACGCTGCAGTTTTCGTTTTTCAAGACTTCGTTGGCGAGCAAAATAGGCCCTGCTGGGACGATGTGTGATTCTCCACTTAGCAATTGCCCCTTCCCTTGGCGGAACCATCTCGTCAACTACCCGTGCGCGTCTCATCCCAAGTCCTCTATCCTAACTGTCGCCTCAAGGCACTCTGAAAGCGTCTATTCACTCGAATGGGCAAACGCCCATTCTCGTGTTTCCGGTACACCTATCCTAGCTTTTCTGTCGACGACGCAACACAGCCAGTAGCAGTGCGGCCGCGATGGCAACAGATACCACACCGAGGCTTGCAGCCAAGGCCTGGCCGCCTAGAGGAAGGTTGGTTCCGCCTAGTATGTGGCCACCAGACTCGCAACGACCTACGGGCGCGGATCCAGGTGCCTGCGCAGAATAGCAGTGAGGCGCTTCGGCGACAGTGGTGAATGATAGTTGAACAATTACGGTTGCTCCTCCACGAACGTCAGCCGGGTTCGCAGAGTTGTCCGCGACTGGTGCACCACCATCGAAGAAGGTTACCACAACGCTGGTGGGGGTGTGGCCATTGTTTTGGACTGAGACTGACCCGGTTACAGAGTCGCCCTTCGCGGCCTGGGCCGGAACGACCGAGAGCCTTGAGAGTGTAATGTCTGTAGCACCATGGGTTTGCGCAACAGAGGCGGTTGCAGCCCCTAGGAAGAGTGCGATGAATACCAGAGACGCAGTCATCAAGTGATGATACTTCTTACTCAACTGTCTTAGTCACTTCGTAAGGGGGACTATTTCAGCCAACTTAAGCTTATCCGAAGCGGACTTGGTCAGTGCCTCGGAGTCGACCCGACGAAAGTCTCGACTCCGGGTCTGGTTTCAAGGCTAAGGTACCGCATCTGACGGGAGGAATGGGGAGTCTACTTGTGACCCGACCCCTCCTTGTTGACTTGCCAACGCTCTCTGGAGTGTGGCGGAGTCGAGTATGGAACGCGAGCGGAACCACGACCGAGGAGTACAAGAGGAAGCTGAAAATCTTTGCAGCCCATTTTGCTCGAAACCGGGTAGAAACTCTCCAAAAATTGATCGGTCATTTCATGCATCGGGTCTGACAGCGAGGACAGTAGGCGAGTTTCAGGATAGGTTCGGGCAATATTATGGCCGGGACAGGGGACAGGATGAGGGCATGGTGGTCTTCACGAGGCGGGTAGGTGAGAGCGGTAGGTCTTTCATGGAACAGTCGACGCAGTAATAGGAAAGACATACGAGTTTTCCAAACTGGAGTCACCTACATTATCTTCTACTTCCCCGACAAGGAAAAGTTGGGGTTAATGAGGGAATTCGCCAAATACGTACTACCAAAGTTCCAGTTCTCGACCAACCTGAGGGATTCGCCCGCAGAGTGTGACGGGCGGGTTTTCGAAACAATCCCACAACAATCTTTCATTGAGTGTTTGTCACGTTTCTGTAGCCTTCTGGGAAGAACAATCCACTTGGCTGTCCTGGGTTCCATCTCAGTTTCGGCATGTATGGCACATGTTTGCCGAACATGATCACCGGATGGTATTCGGTAACTGACAGTCCGATTTTCATCCCATAGCATGCCAGGGCTAGGGCCCACAATCTATCGTCATGGGTTCCTGACGGGTGGGAGAACAATAGTTGGCCTGATTTACTGATCTCGCATCTCTCACTGTTCATCTCACCTATCAAATCATTATCATAGGCCAGTTTCAAACGCTTGCTGGACAGGGACCGGTGGAGGTTCTCCAAGATGTCCGTCTTGGTCTTTGCCGTGAACGTGATTCCCCAGGTCTGCTTGAGACCAATATTCCTCATCTCCGCGGTCACGACATCTCCTACGCCGGTTGTGTCGGTAGTGATTCGAACAACCTCTTTCCACTGGTCAACCAGCCTCTTAGCATACCCGATCACTCCGCTGTAGTCGGTCTCCAAGGGGAATCGGTGAAGATGCACCAACGAGGCGAGTTTTGTTTCCCGGTCATGCTCTACGACTGCTAGGACCGAATAGTCGCGGTGTTTTCCAAAATCCAGTCCTGCGTACAGTGTCTTCCCGGTGACCTGCTCAGCCAAATCGCGATAGCTGAGGCCTTCATCAACTGCGTTTGTGAGTAGTCCTAAGGGGAAGAAGCTCTCCTGGTTTTCAGCGAACTTGGCCTCCATCTCCCGCATCCACCTCCAAGGGTCGCTCTCCAACTGTGCCCTGATCGTTGGAAGGAGATTCTGCTTCAAGGGCCCGTTCGGCTCTAGAGCATCCTTCCAGGTCACATGGTGCCGGCTGAACTTGTACGCGGGGTTGTTCCAGATCTGGTAGAAGATGCTGTCGCTGCTGCCTGGTGTGCTTGATGCGATGAAGGTTCCGTTCGTGGCGGATATGGTGAAGAGGATCGCATCATACAGGTCTTTATCGTCGCGTATGTAGTTCATTTCGTCGCAGTAGACCATGTTGAGGCTGGGTCCTCTGATTGTGTGGGGGTTGTTAGGGTAAGCTTCGATGATGCTTCCGTTTGCCATGTCGATACGAGTCTTCTGAATACTTTCGACTCGCCCGGTCGGCAGTCTCGCGGCAAGTCTTGCCATCTTCCCGATTACGGCCTTGCTTTGTCGCATGCTGGGAGAGACCACTGCTAGGTTGGACCCGGGCCTTGTGAGAGCGGTCCACAACATTTTTGCCGCGACAGTCGTGGTCTTGCCGCTCTGGCGGGACCATAGTAGGCACACCATCTGACTCTCGTCCAAGAGTACCTCTCGCTGATATCCTGTAGGAGTGAACCCTAGTGTCTTGGTACAGAATGTCACCGGGTCCTCGGGTCCTAGTTCTTCTCCCAGGCTATCTAGCTTGTAGCTTGTTTGCCTGAGAGCTTTCTCAAGGTCTCTGAGATTTCTCGCTTGCAAGCTTCGCGAGCTTCTCCTGCACTATGATCAATTCCTGTTTCAGCTCGTCATATTCGGTATCACGCAAGAGGCTGTTGTATGTCTGGCTGATGTAGCATACCGTGTTCACCCAGCGAAGGCGTTCAGGACCCGCCCCGGACTTTCTGGCTTTCTTTCGCGCAATCTTCAACATTGACTCCAAGGTGCGAGCCATTCTTCCCCTACGGGTCTCACGCAACCAAGCGACGGTGAGGGGAGGTTGAGACTCTCCTTCCCTAGGCTCCGCTGAAACTCTCTCAATGCGCTCCAAAACTAAGTTCGAACCTAACTAGAATAGACTGTTTCTGACCAGTATATAGTCAATAGACGCATATTAAGGTAGTCCCTCGGAAACTCCCTATGAACGGACGCTAACCGACCTAAAGCGACCAGAATAGGTCTGAAACGTGCCAACATCGCCCTAAGGGAGAGCCGAGAATCTCCATGTTCTTTGACCCTTCTTGGTACGACTTGAGCCTTGAGCCGCCTTCCTTGGAAGGCTCTCCCTGAGTTTGGTTTCGAAGGGGTGAATTCGCCATGGCTTCGTTTGGACACGGGCATCGCCTTTAGCAGTTGTCCGACTCTGAAGGTGACTCCTTGGGATCAGCATAGAAGGAAGGGAAGGTCGAGAGACTAGTTTTTGAGGATAGAAAAGGATGGCGACGATGGCTCAGGATTAACCATAATCGACGAGCGGAGGTCTGGCTAATCCTGCCTAAGAAGAGCGCAGGAGTTAACTCCTGCAGGACTTACTACATCCAAGCCCCTGAGGAAGCTATATGCTACGGCTGGATCGATAGCAGAATCAAACCGTTAGATGCAACAAGAAGCATGGTTCTCTTCTTTCCCAGGAAGGGCAACAATTGGTCCCGCCACAATATCGCTCGGGCTTTACAATTGATACGAAGAGGAAAGGTGACTAAGTCAGGGCTTAAGGCTCTGCCCTGGAGTTCATTACCGCAGAAGCACCCAGGACCTCTCTAGTTAACAGTCGCCGGCCCACCGGCAGAGAAAGATCCTCTCTAGAGAGGAAGAAGTGCCTGCCCTAAGATCGCCCTCTAAGAGGGAGACTGAGAGTGAATTGCCCAGACGCTTCGTCACGACGTCGGGTAAGCCAGTTCTCTTTTGCGACCGAAGCGACCTCGAGGATGTCGTCCGCCAGTTTGAGTTCCACGCCAACATCCTCGACTCGTATTACTTCTGCCAGATAGCGGTCTTCTTCCGGTGGGAAATAGAGCATGGTCGGGTAAGGCTCGTTGTCCGTTCCGAACGATATGATGTAGGCGAGACGATGGCCGTGTTTGTAGCAGTTGTAGAGTTGAAGGTGTTTGAAATAGAACTTTCGTACTCTCCCCAAGAAATCCCTGAACTGTTTCAGACCGTCGGTCACCAAGGGATCTTGTCCAGCCGCAAGCTTGGGAGGCCAGGATAACCAGTCTAGGAGGTCACCAGCCTCTTTTCTCTCGATCCCGCTGAGGATTTGCGGTGCCTTTAGTATTGTTTTGAATGTTGCAACGGGGTCGGCACTTGTGTACTTGTATGTCTCGAAGACGTATAGCAAGTCTTCGCAGAGCTGCATCACCGTAAAGATTACCTCGGACCTAAGGACCTCTTCGACCTCCATTCGGAGCAGTGGCTCCTTCAGGTCAGGCTTGCCAAGGACTTTCTCAATGAACTCTTCAGAATTCTTCAGCGCCCAGTCTAGGGTCATTAGTTTGATTCTTCGGGTTAGAGGGTCGAAGTAGTTAACGAGCAACACTTCCATGGAGTCCTTGAACCCAGTAGGAACCTCCTCTTCCTCAGGAGGGATACTTGGCATGGCGTATTTCTACGACGAAACGTGGTAATCTTTCTTCTGGTGTACGGGAAAAATCGGGATTTCCCGTCATGGAATAGGAGAAATCGTAAAAAATCTCCCGGCCCAGCCGGAAGATCCAAGAAGCCCCTTCGCAGCACGTGCTCAGGTTGCTTTCAGATCTATCGAGCGTGATAATCGCTTCAGCGCTAATCCCAGGATCGCGTTAGGGTTTCCCCAAACTGTTAATAGGAATCCGCATTTGCAGGGGCGGACAAACTCGCTGTACCGGGTGTTGCTGACGTCCCGTAGCATCTCCATCTCCCTACGGCATTTGGGACAGTTCATTTGAAGAATAACTCGATTGTCTCTTTCACAGTTTCGGCATCAAAGGCTAGGCCCAGTCCGGCGTATGACCAAGAATCTCCATAGCCAGCTTGAACGGGAGCGTACCGGGTCTCAGCCATTATCCCAAGTAGAACAGGCACGGGCAAACTGCCCATTATTGTGTTCTTTACTTTTCGGCCAAAGATCGGTTTGAGGACAACAGGGCTGCCACTTGACCCAGGTATCATTGCACCATCAACCAGAAACCCCCGGAGTGTTCGTTTCCGCATCACACCCTTAGGGTCTCGAACTTCATCTTCAAGGGTCTCCCCGATCTTCGTGGAGATAACCCCTGAACGGAACAGAGGGAAGTTCGTTTCCCGGTGCCTGAGTCCAAGCGGATAACCTATGACCATAACGTCATCTCCGATTGTTACGTCGAGTTCATCCAGCTTCTCGCGACTAGCAAAGAGCGAATAGTCTGACCACTTGTTAGCGATTCCGACCTTTGCGATAATCAATGCAGTAACGTCGAATGCAAGAACATCAACATCAGGGTCTGGATGCTCACGATGAAGCTGGAGCCAAAGGTCAGGGCGGGTAGTTCCGTGGACAATTACACTCACGGTTTCTCCTCGCAGTTTACCATTCGGGTCTTTGACATTTAGATGAAGATTGAACTTTTCAACTCTGGCGCGTGCTTCCTGACTCTCTGCTATCACGTGTTTGTTGGTAACAAGGAAGATTCTGGCCTTCTCTTCGTCGATCGTCCGTCGAACTAGGAAACCTGTGCCTTTTGCGCCGTTCTGGTTTTCGACCAGAACGGTGGCATACAGCCAAGATTCGGCGAGTGTGTTACCCATGAGTTGCCTTTTTGCCCATCTTTTCCTTAATGAGTTGCTCTAGCCTTGATCCATCAGGCCTTATTTCCAGCAATAATTGAACCAAGCCGGTTTGTCTCGAAGTCTCTGCCTTCCAAGACTCGATATGCTGGACCTGTTCTACGACAATTTTACGTAGCTCTTGGACGTCTCGAGTCACCTCCCGGGTTGCAGCAGCCTTCTCCGACAGTTCCTGGAAGGGGTAGGATTGCTGGTAGAGCCCTCGCAGTTCGTAAACATCACGGTCCGTATAATGCCGTTCCGGACTCAGTTGAATAACCTTCGATCAACCGTTTCTTGTCAAAGACGGGGTTGGCCCCGGTCTAAGGCGTTCTCGAAATATTTCCCGCAGCCAAAAGGATGGCTGTATGGCAGGGTCCAGCTTCTTCTTCCTAGCCAACTGCAACGCCGACGTTATCCCCTGGTAGGTCATGGGGAAGCTGGCTGATTCGGGTCCTTACTTACAAGTTTCTCAGCGATGCATTCTCTGAGAATCTTGACAGTCTCTCAAAATATTGTTTCAAAGACTCGATAGGAAATGATTTGCCTAGCCGAAAAAGTGAATCGTTCTCGGTCTCTTTGCTGCGAATGCTAACTATCCGGTAGGTTATTCCAGTCTGTTGACTAGCTTCATCATTTCTTCATAGTGGTGATTGATAATGTCCGCGCCCTGAGGACCCATCATCTTTTCGGCGTTGGCTTTGCACTCGGCGATGGCTGTGGTTATGCCCCATTTTGTTGGATTTGTATAGCTTGCTCCGCACTGCTGGAAGACGGATTCGACGAATTGTTTTACCTGCCCTTTCAACACGTCGTCGGTTACTGGTTGGGCCATTAGTCTTGCGAATTCTCTATTCGCGCTCTCGAAGCAGGTGAGCAGTTCATCCCGGACTAGTTCTGGGGTGATCTTCAGATTGGTTAGGCTGGGTGCTTGGTACAATGCTCGAACAAAGGGCATATGACATACGTTATATAAAGCGCTATCCTTGTAGTATGAACGCTATGAGCGCCTTACAAGGACGCGTCGAGCCATCGTCAGTCGATCACACTCTTCTCGCGCGATTTCATACCGAAATAGGAGAAAAAGTCCCCCACATTGCCAAAGGGTCAACAGGGCCAGTGATCATCAATCCGACTCCGCTGGTAGATATTACGCAAGCACTCCTTGAGTGTGGAAGGAGCAAGTATGGAATCGAGTTATCGGGGGAAGGCGTTCAGGTTCTTGGAAAATTCGACTCCCAGATATTCGGGGGCTCCGTCAAGGTCCGCCCCGCCGTCGAGATAATAGGGGACGCAATAGCCTCGGGAAAGCTGAAGAGCCGCCAGACCATTTTCGAGACCACATCAGGCAACTTCGGCCTGGCACTCGGGCTCTTGGGAAAGCTAGGCCTCAACGTTGTCGCACTCGTCTCCCGCAAACTGCAAGAGGGAGTAGCGAACAAACTCCGGCAAGAAGGCGTGAAGCTGGTAAACCTGGACATTGACATATGCCCGGCCCCAGGCTCGAAGACCGACCTGAACCTAGTCATGGCGAAGAGCATCGCCACCAATGTCCGGGAACAACTCGGCCAGATTGGACTGGACCTATCCGCTTTTGACAGTTCAAGAGGGGAGGTCGAATCGCTGCTCGCCAGGCAGGATGTAATCGGCCTGGCAAAACTTCTAGCCAAGGCCTACAATGGCTTCTGCCCAGTACAATACGACAACGAGTTGAACCTGAAAGCCCATGAAAACGTGACCGGCCCCGAGATTGACCAACAACTCACAGAACACGGTAATTCTCTAGCAGACTATGATCTAATCACGGCCTTCGGAACTGGAGGAACGTCGACGGGACTCGCCAATTATGTTCAGGCAAGATATGGAAGGAAATTCGTGCATGTCGTTTTCCCGCTCAACGGTCAAGACGTTGCTGGCATAAGGACCAAGGAAAAGGCGGTAGGCCTACGCTTCTACAAGCCCGAAACATATGCGGGCCAGCACGTGGTGGACTTCGAGGCTGCAAAGCCCCTCTTGAAATTCTTCGCCAGTAGAGGCTACGACATCGGGGAAAGCAGCGCTCTCGTCCTCTACGCTTGCCTTCAGATGCTGAACTATGGTGGGGGACAGAGATTAGTGGCTATGGTGGCAGACGGGATTGAGAAGTACACGGCTGGCCTGGACATCCAAGTCGAATCCTCAAAGAGGTACGAAGTGAGTCTCCGAGAAGCAAGCTCAAGCCTCGCAGACTACGGTCAAGTCGTTTGGACCCACGCTGCCTTTGTTCCGAAGGAGGAGGGGATCAAGCTGATCGCATCCTCGCTCGGCTGCAAAGAGAGCCAGGTGAAAGTTGCGAGGGTTCAGGACGTACAGCAACTACTCACTACCGAACAAGTCCCCGAGGGCATTAGAAGCCTGGCCCCTAGGAACTCGAAACTCCTACTGGTTTGCATGGTGGGAGGAACCTCACTTAGAATGGCCGAACTTCTCGGTGCAAAAGGCATCTCCGCTCAAAGCCTATCGGGCGGAATAGCAAGCCTCGCAGAGATCAGCAACAAAGAGCCTTCAGACCTCGTACAACTAGCAACCGACTGAATAGATTCTACCCGGGCCTCTACAGTTTTGCCCAGCTTGTCAACCTAACACCGGACCAGCTTCTATGTATGGCAGGTATGGCAGGTATGGCTGACACCGAACGAGGCGAGCTTCACGATGGCGTCAAACAATTCTTGGGACACCCTGGAGTGAGGGCTTGTCCTCACGGACATGCACCACGTTCTATGCCGCTGTTTCGCTCGTTTTTCACGTGAGGGTGCGATACCGTCTAGCCCGTCATGTGTGCCGTCAACGGCACAAAGTTCGGGGCTCTAGTTGTTGATAGCGGCTCGGTCGGCAAGTGACAGCCGCCCGTTTCCGGCCCTCGAATTACCTGAATCCATAAGGATACACAAAGTAGAACAATTCGACAATCGCGAAGCCTATCGTCGCCGCTGCAAGTATGTGGACTGCCCTATGTCGCTTCAAAACTCTACGCGGGCAGTAAAACACGTGGTAGACTTGGTCAATCAAAACGGGGATTAGAAGGAACGGCGTGCTAGTCCAAGGTAAAAGTCCTGTAAAAACGAGAAACAAAGCAATGGCTCCGTAACATGAGATAGCGAGCAGCGTCCATAGTTCCCTTTTCATGGTCACACAAACCTACCCCCCTTCCTGAACAGCGACCTTAATTGCTTGAGCGCCCAATCTTGTGTCAACCTACAACGTCAATTCCTCCGTTCCACTGCTTTCCTTCACGTTTTTGGGCTGGTCAACTTTTGCCACTTACTGGCGGAACGGCCAAAAGTGACCCTCCGATAGTGTCTGTAGGGAAAACAAACATGGGAAAATTTGGAAGTCGTAACGCACTTGTCCCGCGCGCAACGGACGGGACGCATGCGTATTACTTAGCACGACTGAAGCGCGCTAACAAGCGCAAAGCACCCACGCTGTCGTGGGACGGAACAAGTTTTGGGTGGAGCTGAACAAAATGGCAGACAAGAAGAAGGAACGTGTGAAGAACCCTCCGCTGAAAGTCCGCGGATATTGGCTGGTTTTTCAAAAAACGGTGGTCGCTTGCAATTTGGACAAATGCGTATGTATCCTTCGAGATGGCTTCCCTCTTCAGGGTCCACACCTTCTTCCTCCCAAACATTTTGCCACCCGCGTTCGGAACTCACTTCTCGGCCATAGAATCCGCATTGATACGAAGAAGCCCAATACCAACCCAAGGAATAATTCTTGTCTCCCCACTCTCCGTCCAACGTTTTGGGCATAGTATGTCAAAATGTTGTGCCCCAAGGCTTACTCAAAAACATGAAAGCGAGAGTGTTACAAACTTGCTCGGACGCGCTCTCCCTATTTTCAACACTGGAGGGATTCCTCACAATGCGGGCGGAAGCGGCTTAAGTGACCCGACCTCAATAAGTCTTGAGGAATGTTAAGTTGGAAACAAACAATCAACTTAACACCCTTGAACATGGACAGAAAACAAGATTACTGGACCACACTAGTAAGTGAGTGTTACGCGGGCCGGCAGGTGCGCTAGCCTCGCAGGCTCCTTGTGGTGAAAATACTATTCAACCTCGTCCGAGTTTTCTGTAGGCTGCGCTGAGGAGTCTCACTAGGTTGGCGAGGAACCTGTTCTTCTTCTCAAGATTTCCGGCGAAGATTGCTTCCTCTGATGTGAAGAGGCTCTTCAAGTGGTGTATGTCTGTTTTTGGGGAGAAGTAGAGGTAGAGTGGGACCCCGGTCAGGATCAAGGCTGCCCCGGCCAGTTTGTCGAAGAGCGAGGTGGAGTAGAGGAGGAACAGGCAGATTCCTACTCCCAGCCATGGTAGAACACTTTGTCCCCGAAGTCCTTTTTCTCCACTTCTCTTCAATACCACGAGGGAGAGGGATACTAGTAGGAAGGAGAAGGCCAAGTTGAAGACTGAGAAGGAGATAAGATCGCCTAGCCCAGAGTAAAGCGATAGGCCCAGCGCCAGCGCTCCCTGGATCACTAGGGCCATGTAGGGTGTCTTGAACTTGGGATGGACTTTGGAGAAGGCTCTGGGGAAGAGTCCGTCCACGGACATGGCATAGGCGAGGCGTGCTGTCCCGAGAATTCCGGACTCGTCAGACCCCGAGACCGAGACTAATGCTCCGAGGCTCACTATGATAGCGCCCGAGGTCCCGAGCAAGGCCGACCCAACCAGCACCAATGGGGTGACAGTTTGAGCTAGCCGTGGGGAGCTTACAGTTCCGAAGATTACAAAGTTCGTCGATAGATAAAAGAAGATGACTATCGCCATCCCCGTTATTATGGCCCTGGGAATGTTTCTCTTCGGGTCTTTCACCTCTCCCGCCGGGAGAGTTCCCAGTTCGAAGCCTACGTAGGCCCAGAAGATCAGCACTAGGGCTGTTCCAAAGCTTCCTAGGCCGAAGGGTGCAAAGGGAGTATAGTTGGACAGCAGGCCCGGGTTGAAAACAAACGAGCCTAAGCCAACAAAGACCAGTAGGAGTAGAGGTAAGAGTTTGGCCACCGTCAGGACATCGTTAACCCTTCCCGCCGCCTTCACCCCGAAAATGTTGACGGCTGTAAGCCCGAAGAGGAACATAGCCTTCACCAGCAATTGTTCCAGGAAGCTCAGCGGTAGGAAGTACTGAAGTAGGAAGTACTGAAGGTAGTTGGCGAAGGTCAAGGCGAAGACCGGCAGCGACAATACCTCGGCTATCCACATGCTCCAGCCGGCCATGAACCCGTAGAAATCGTCGAAGGCTGTAGAGACGAAGGCGAAGGAGCCCCCGACCCTTGGAACATAGTAGGCTGAATAGGCGAAGATCATCGCCAGTATGGTAGCCATTATTCCCGCGACCACCCATACGACTATGGAAAAGGGTCCGAGCAGTCCTGCAGTTATCGCCGAGGCGATGTAGATGTCGCTTCCCACGATCGCCCCCACCACAATATTGGTGAGGTCAAAGTATGAGAGATCCCGCTTGAGCTCCAACAGCTAGACTCGAGAGCCGAAGCTGATTGTGATGTTACTTAAACGAAATGATTGTCCGACGGGAGGTCCGACATTGCAAGGATGAGATCTTCTGGAGTAATGGAGTGGGGATCAATGAGAGTCGTAGGCGCGTTGGACGCGTAAACATAGCTGTTGAACCTTGCGGGTCCGAGAGCTGGCCCCCGACCGGGTCCCGACTGACGAACCGTCCTATAGACGGATCATACAAGTGCTGGTACTCGTAATACAAACCTGTCGCTTGGCTTACAGGTTCGCCCATAAACCTGTCACTAGGCCAGTCCGAGCTAAATACGACGTTGAACGATTGTGTTGTATCAAGAACTGGTTTTGTCAGAGAAACACTTTGGCCGAGGGGACCCGACGCATTCGCCTCGGATGTGAACTCAATTCATCTAAGTCGAACTGTAGCCTTTTCTAATTCATTCGCGGTAACACTTTCCTCCATGAAACTCCTGTTGACAGAGCATGAGTATCATCGAGACTGCATCAGGGTAACCTGGGGACCTGAAGACAAAGAAGTTTCTTGGATCAGTCTCTTTCTCACCGACATGCTGGAATCAAGATCTAGTGCTCGCGCGGACGACATCCAAGTGGCAATAGGTCTGTTTAATGAATTCTCCCAAAGGCTGCATTCCTGCGGAAAGTACGTTGTACGCTATACTCCGGTAAAAAAATGGGAAGCCGGGGACTCTTATCTCTAGAGTCCGATTCCGGCGCCTAGACTGTAGACTACGTTGAGCGTTTGACTGTCAACAGTACCGTCAGAATAGGTGGCTGATATCGACAGTGAGTAGACTTCTCCAACCGACAATACCACTCCAGCCGGAATGGCCGTTGTTGTAGCAGATGTGCTTTGACCGGGCTGTGTTGGAAGGTTAGGGTTCCATGTCAAGGATAATCCCTGTCCTGCGAACTGGACAGAAAGCGAGGTTATCGCGCTGGTCCAAGTGTTGGAGACTTGGGCGTTGAGGTCGGGAGCTTCGTTTATCTGGTCAAGGTTGGCCGTGGCTTTGAAATGATGGCTCGTCGGGTTCAAGCTCGGCCCGCCCGTCTGCACAGCAATGTCCGTGTGAATACAGTCAACCGAATTGGTGACGGTTTGGCTGCACACCTGCGACCCGCTGGTCCGCGTGGTGGCGGGCTCGGATGCAGTGTTGAGATACTGATCGTTGGTGTAAATGATCGCTGCTAGCCCAGTAGTCGGACTTGCGGCCACGCCGAAGTCATCCAGCAAATCTCTATTTCCCGTGCAAGTGACGCCGGCTTCGCAGACCCCGCCGTAATGGACTATCCCCGAGGCGGTAGTCTGGGTCCAGCTGCTTCCTGGACTTGTTGCTTTGAGGTTCTGTGCAAAGAATACTTGCCATGCCGCGCTCATTGGATAGTTGTCGGGTGTGTTGACCCCGTCATAGTAGCTCGTGCCGTACCAGACAACGTCAATCGCCCCGTTGCTTCCGGCGGTGCTCCAGGGAAAGATGGCCGTGCTGGACGGGGTTTTGTTGATCTGGAAGGGTCCGGACCATGACTGTCCGAAGGTCTTGCTGAAACTGTAGAACAGGTCATGATCGTCCGTGTATACCACGTAGACGTTTCCGGCCTGGTCAACGCTAACATTGACGAACTGGTGTCCATAGCTGACTGAAGTAACTGGGTTGATGTAGACTGGATAGTCGATAAAACTCCTACCGCCGTCAATCGAGACAGCTATCCAAACCGCGTGTGTGCTGCAAGAAGTGCACGTTTCTTCTGAAGCGCTGGCGATGCTGCTGAAGACCTGGTAGATGAGATGGTTGTTAGGGTCGATTGCTAGGTTGCCAATCTCATTGTTATACAGTGCATGCCAGGGATGGTTGGCGTCGAAGGCATTCGTTACCTGCGCATACGTTGCGCCACCGTCGTAGCTGCATGTGACAAAGATGTTGTTGGTGGTTCCATAAGCGTGGTAGGAGATGCAGACCTTGTTGGCACCGTCAGCCGCTGCCCACTCTCTATCGTCTACGGGGATGGTTGCTCCCGTAGGGTTGAGGTTCCACGAAGCGCCTCCATCGTGGCTTGTGCTTACGTAGATGTTGGCAAGTGGTGGCGCTGTGGCTAGACTGGCTACGTAGATGTTGTAGAACCCGTTACTGTTCAGCTGGGAAGCCACGGCCAAGTCTGTATCACCGCCCGCTGGTGAGAAGCCAACGCTACCGGTTGAGGCACTGTCGGGGAGTGGAAGTGTGGTGAAGTGGTTTCCATTGTCGGTGGACTTCCATGCAAAGGTTCCGCCGCATAGGCCTCCGATGACGCAAAAGACGTTCTCGGAGGAACCGTAGAAGTTGCCTGAGGAATCAGCTCTTATGGCGGGCTCGCCTTCAGTGTTTTGACAGTTTCCCTGCCCGTTTGGACATGAAACTCCCACACTGAACCCGGTTGTGGTCGCGAACGGGTTACCGGCTAATTCGTAATTAGTGAATGTTGGTGTAGATTTTGCAGCACTCGTTGTATGTATCATCTGCGCCAGAACTGTTGTGCTGGTCAGGATAATAATTGCGACGAGAATCGTTCTTGCATAGCCTGAGTATCTTCTGCGAGTTGTCAAGGTGAACGCTGCTAGCTCCGGTAGGAAGTTAATCTTTGTTCCGAGGCGCGAACATTTTGAACCTCGAAATTATCGATTATCAACATATGATAGAGAGAGTATAAACGGTTGCAATTGGTTGAGTTTTCAATCAGTTAGGTAACGGAAGATGAGCGCACCCGTAAACGCACTCCCGTAGTACGGGAAGTCGCATACGGAGACCATTGGTCACCTCAAATAGGTCATTCGGACTCTTCCAGACACGATTGAACTTGAGAGGATCCAGAGCCGAGCGCGAAGTCAGGAAAGCGGTAGGCGCAGAAGTCAGAACCATTCCTTACGATCTCAAAGACTTCCTCGGACCTTCCAGGAAGGAGACGAAGAAACAGTGAAGAAGAAGATGAGTCGAAAACTCACGAGAATCCTGGTCGGCCGTCTTCTTTCGGCTGAAATGGCGCTCGCCGGATATGTCGTCTATCCATTCGTTCAAGTTTTCCGTTGAGAATTCTAGGCCAATTTCTTCTTTCTGTTTTCTCGTTCGAGTCTATGCATGGTCAGATAAAAATGATTGGTAGGCGTTAATCAATACAGTTAGCCTAGAATAGTTTCAGCGGCTGATCCATGATTGCCGGCATGATGATAATAGTGGTCTCGGAGCCTCGTCAACTCGGAGTTTTCTGGCTCTTCGCTAGCCTCCTCACCATTATCTCCGGGTCTTAGTGGCCATTTGTGCGTGTGTTGGTCACGTTCACGTTGTTCCTGGCTGGAAAGTGTGTTGGCGCGTCGCCAGTATCAAGCGGGACGCTGTACTAGGGGCGGGAGTCCTCTAGCTCCAACCTTCCTCCTCTGCAAAACGCAATCCTGGGCTATCCTCAGCAATCTCCCCAGCAATCAAGAGCCTTGCAAGTAATCATCTGTAACGTGTTGTAACCGGTAGGTTTTAGACCAGCCGTATGTAAGATGCGTCTGGGCACTGGGCGCAAACATGCCAAAATATAGCCAGAGCTATAATGCCCAATCAAGGTTCAAATCGTTCGAAGAATGGTGGTGAGGGCAACAATGCTTCGAAGAAGCAGGCCAGCGGAGGAAGTTGCCCGCTTCAACCTACTGCACGAGGTCTTCGAAGCTCGAGCTGACACTCGTCCGGAAGCAGTCGCCATCATTATAGAGGGTACAAGGGTAACCTATGGCGAACTTGAACAAAGGTCCAATCGTCTAGCACGCTACCTCCAAAAGCGCCGGGTCAAGAAAAGCTCGCTAGTCGCTATACTTCTCCCGCGATCCCTAGACGCCTACATCGCCATCCTAGCTACTCTCAAAGCCGGGGCAGCCTACCTCCCCCTGGACCCGGAGTATCCGGCAGACCGGATCGAATACATTCTCCGCGACTCTCAAGCCGAGACCCTCCTCACGACCGCCGCCCTAGCCTCACGCCACCTATCATTCCCAGGCCTCATCGTCGCCGTCGACGCTGACAGCAACGCCATCAACTCGGAAACCCCGGTACGCCCCTCAAACAGCACAATCGGCCTGGGACCCCAGGACCTCTGCTACGTAATCTACACCTCCGGCTCCACCGGCCGGCCGAAAGGCGTCCAGGTCGAACACCGCAGCGTCTGCAACCTGGTCAGGGCTGAGGCAGAGATTTTCCATGTCACTCCCGAAGACCGTGTCTGCCAAATCGCCTCATTGTCCTTCGACCTCTCCGTCGAAGAAATCTGGCTAGCATTCACGTCAGGCGCAACCCTCGTCCCGGCGAGCCGTGAACTGTCTCACGGAGGCCCTGACCTTTCACACTTCCTAGCAGAACACCAAGTAACAGTCCTCTCCTGCGTCCCCACACTCCTCAGCATGCTCGAAGAGGAGATCCCGACACTACGCCTCCTCATTCTCGGGGGCGAAGCCTGCCCTGAACGCTTGGTCGCTCGTTGGTCCCGTCCCGGCCGGCGCATAGTCAACACGTACGGTCCCACCGAGACCACTGTCACCGCGACCTATGCAGACGTCACACTGGGGAAACCTGTGACAATCGGACGGCCAATTCCTGGGTATCAAATCCGTATCTTCGACGGGACGCTAGAGCCTGTCCCGGAAGGCGCCGCAGGCGAGATCTGTATCGGCGGAATCGGAGTCGCACGGGGCTACGTGGGACGAGCAGAAGAAACGAAGGCCCGTTTCATCCAGGACCGGTATGCGGGGAAAGACAGCGTCGACCTGCGACTCTACCGCACGGGCGATCTCGGCCGGTTCGACGATGAGGGGAACCTCGTATTTCTAGGCAGGAGCGATAGTCAGGTAAAACTTCGAGGTTTCCGAATAGAACTGGCCGAGATAGAATCAGTACTGATGCAACAGGAGAGCGTCCTCTCGGCCGCCTGTACCATTAGCGAAAACACTTCAGGCCTTCAGCAACTTGTCGGCTACGTCGTTCCACGCGATGGTTGTGATCTGGACACGGAACATGTCCGTCTACGATTACGGGACTGTCTCCCAGCCTACATGGTCCCAGCACTAATTGAGACGGTCACAAGCCTACCCAGACTTCCAAGCGGCAAACTAGACCGAGCCTCACTTCCACAGCCAAACATCAAGGCCTCACCCCACCGTCTCAACCTTGAGCCTCCCAGAAACGAGACCGAGAACCTAATCCTAGAGGTCTGGAACAGCCTCTTCCAGCCCCAGCCCGTTTCTGTGGACGATGACTTCTTCCTCGACCTCGGCGGCCACTCGCTCCTAGCAGCCCGAATGGTTTCCGAGCTACGAAGAGATCCCAAGTACTCCCGGGTGTCGATCGCTGACGTGTACGAAAACCCGACAATCACAACGCTCGCCGCCAAACTCGACGCTCCAACACTCTCGAGACCAACCTCTAAAACAGAAACTGTTCCCAACGACAAGGAGGCCCAGGTCGAAGAGAAGGGAAACATCGGGGCCGGCCTGGTCCAGACACTACTCCTCTACTTCATCTTCGGCTTCCGAGCCCTGGAATGGATGACCCCATACCTCGTCTTCTTCTACCTCCAACTATCCGGACACTCAATCCTCACCTCTATCACCTGGGCAGTGGCAGGCGCGGTCGTCATCTTTCCCATCCTCCTCCTCACCGCGGTTACAGCCAAGTGGCTCATAATCGGCCATGTCAAAGCAGGCCGGTACCCACTCTGGGGAGGATACTACATCCGCTGGTGGTTCGTCCAAGCACTCGTCAGCTCCATACCCCTCGACTACCTCGCCGGCACCCCCCTCCTACCATTCGTCTACAAGCTATTCGGCGCGCACATCGGCCGGGACGTCCAGATCGCCACGGAAAACATCGCCGCCTTCGACCAGGTCATGATAGGCGACGGGTCATGCATCGACGATGACGCGTCACTACTCGGCTACACAGTCAAACGAGGCCAGCTAATCATCGGACCCATCAGTGTAGGCCGCAACTGTTTCGTCGGAACACGAAGCGTCCTCAGCCAGGAAACAGAACTGGGGGACAACTCGCGGCTCGACGACCTTTCACTACTACAGCCCGGCTCACACATTCCCAGCGGTCAGACCTGGGCAGGCTCACCCGCCCATCAAGTCCCAAGCCCAATTGCCCCCCCAACGCAGCGGCCTAGGTCAGGAAAGCTTCGGCGGGCCTTGACGCCGCTAGTCTACGCCGTCCTGGTCCTTGTCCTACCAGTCCTGCTGTTAGGAGCCATCCTCCCCGGCGTCCTAGTCCTCACCCGCATCAATCCTCTGGCGCATCCCTTCCTCTACGCGGCCGCCGTTCCACTAGTCGGAGCTAGCTTCACACTCCTCGTCATCGTCGAGGTCATACTTCTCAAATGGCTACTCGTCCACCGGGTCAAACCTGGAACCTACCGGGTACACGGGTCCTTCTACATCCGAAACTGGCTGGTCGAGCAGCTCTATTCATTGAGCCTCGACCTAACCGCCCCGCTACGCGCCACCCTCTACCTCGCACCCCTGTACAAAGCACTGGGAGCCAAGCTAGGCCGGAACGTGGAACTCTCCACGGCCGCCTGTCCCACCCCCGACCTCCTCACCATCGACGACGGCGCAACTATCGCAGACGAGGTCGCCCTTGGACCCTCACGCGTCGAAAACGGCTGGATGACTGTCGCGCCCACCCGGATCGGCAAACGCTCGTTCCTAGGCAATAGCGCGGTTGTCCCGGGTGGCACCACGACCGGAGACAACTCACTACTCGGCGTGCTCACAGTTCCACCCCAAGGCCCTGGCCAAGCTTCCCAGCCAGGCGCCTCCTGGCTCGGCAGCCCTCCCGTCCAACTCCCACACCGCCAGCCCAGCACAAGCTTCGAAGACAAACGAACCTACCAACCCACCCGCAGAGCCCGCCTCGTCCGCGGCATGATCGAAGCTTTCCGCGTAACCCTTCCACCAGCAGGCTTCATACTCACCACAACAACAGTCATCACCGCAACCTTCGCTCTGATCGGTCGCTTCGGGCTAGTCAAAGCCCTCCTCCTTCTACCAGTAGCATACGCCGCGGCCAGTGCGATTGTTGCTCTAGCTGTGGTCCTGGCCAAGTGGGTGGTCATGGGACGCTTTCGGCCCTTCACTTATCCTCTCTACACCACCTACATCTGGCGGCTAGAGGCTGTCAACGCGCTGTACGAGTTCCTCGCCACACCACTAGCCCTCGACGCATTACAAGGCACACCATTACTACCCTTCTACTTCCGCTTACTAGGCGCGAAGGTTGGGAAGGGCGTATATGCCCACACCACAGGGCTGATAGAGTTCGACCTCGTCACCCTCGGAGACCACTCCAGCCTCAACCAGGACTGCGTCTTGCAAACCCACCTGTTCGAAGACCGCGTCTTGAAAGCAAGCAGCCTCAAAGTGGGCAACCGGTGCGACATCGGCGCCTACTCCATAATCCTCTACGACAGCCAGATGGAAGACCAGTCCCAGCTCGACGCCCTCAGCCTACTAATGAAAGGCGAAACACTACCCGCCAAAACAGCCTGGGCAGGCATACCTGCAAAACGAAGCGACTAACATTGACCATGCTAGAGGCAATCCCCAACATTATCATTCACCGGTCGCCCGATGAGCCCATCACCGACCAAACCAAGGTTCACCTATGGTTCACGGACCTGGACAAACAAGAAACCGAAATGCCAGGGCTATCATTGCTCTCACCAAGCGAACAGGCCAGAGCGAGCCGGCTGAAGAGCCCACTAGAACAGCGACGATACATCACCAGTCACGTATTCACAAGACGCGTACTGAGCAACCTAACAGGCATCGCCCCTGGAAGCTTGGAATTCAACAAGGACAAGTGCGGCAAGTCCCTGTTGAATCGACAAGCCGAGGCAGGAAACGTACCGTCACGGCTCCTGCGCTTCAACATCTCACACTCGGAAAACATCCTCGGTATTGCGGTAGGGATGGGCTTCGAGGTAGGCATCGACGTTGAAGTTGTGAACAAGAGTCTGGACTTTCTAGAAATTGCTCAGGCCAGCCTTGAACAGCCCGATGTTGAACAGGTCCAGTCCTCGCCGGTAAGCGAGCGCGCCCCAGTCTTCTATCGCCTCTGGACCAGCCGGGAAGCATTCGCGAAAATGCAGGGCCACGGAGTCGCCTCAAATCACGTCTCAAACCCCTCAGCCCTAGCGAGCTCTATGCGCTTTCTCGAGTTCGCCATCGGCGAGAGGAAGATTGTATGCTCGATAGCTCTCGCAACCCAACAACCGTAAACGAGGCCGGTAACCAAGGGTCATCCTCCGAGAACGTCTTGGTCCTGGCGGAAGGCTCAACTCTTCAATAGTGTCTTCTGAGCTTGCGAGTGTTGTGTTGCTTCTGGACACTGAACATTGGCGTTCGGTTCTCGGGCTTCTGATTGTCCGAAACTTCGATAAGCTGGAGCAAGATATTAGACGGCTGCGAATCCTAACAGTCTCCAGTCTCTTAGCAACTGGATATGGAAACAACTACAATGAAACAGGAACTTGGGGCTTTCCATTTTATGGAGGGCATCACAATATTACCAGGGTTCACATTCCAGTCTGGATACACCTACACACTGACTCCAGCGACCCAAGACGAGAAGAGCTACAACTTCCAGATATACCGATAAACTGGATTGGGTTAGGGCAGATTACAGGTTCCTGCGTGGTCTAAGGACGATTATCCATAATATTGTAGCTTGGACTCGCCGCGACTGTAACACTCTACTGTGTTGGCCGTCCCTGGCCAGGTTCCCTCTCTCTTCCCTTTTCTTTCTCCGCACTCTCAGAGCTAAGTCCACAGTCCTCGACTCTAGAAACGCCGGAGTCGGGGCAGCACCAATGTTGCGTGGCACCGTTGGCTCGAACTCTTCCGGCATGCAGTGTATAGTTGCAGCTCTTCCTGTTTCTATCTGCGTATACCTTCGAATCGCGAAGCGCTTCCCGAAGTTCTGTTGAGTTCAATGGAACATCGTCGAACACACATTTCAAGGAACGGTACTTGAGGAACGATAACTTTTCTTTCTCCCGCTATATGAGCGATGCAAGCGTCGTAAGGTCCTCTGAGCAGTTACAACTTTGCAGTTACAATGTCAGTAAGGTGTAGCAGTCGCCATGCAAAACACTGCCCACTACCACCCACGACGCGTTTCGACCACCGATTGGATCTGTGGTTGTAATCGATCCTTACATTGGAGAAATCACGTTCACGCGTGTTGCTAATAGGTCATTGAAGACTATGAAAGGCTCTCATGGTTCACAGAGAATCTAAGGCCGCCGTGATTTACTCCTTGCCAATTAATACTCGAATTTCGTCTAGTCAAGTAACCTTTCATCAACAAAAAAGTAGATTTTCACATCTTAGTCATTCGCTTCCTAAGGGCCAAAAGCTTAACTCGCATCGGGTTTCCCTAACAAATTTATCTAGAGCACTTTTGGTTTCTACTGTTGTACAAACACTCGCGACCGAACACCAGCTTAAATTGGCAACTTTGAGCGAGAGCTTGTTTCCCTGAAGCGCCACGTCGGGACTGAAAGTTCATGTGGAAACTTGCTCCTGCCAGGCTCAAAGCACTGTTACTCCTTTTCATATTCCTGTTGACGCTTGCGCCGGCTCGCCTGAGCAAAGGCGAACCAAGCCAGCAAACCAACCAACTGTCAGCATCCACGTTAGAAGGACCAAGTCCCTTGACTGTGACACTGTCAGCCCTCACATGTTCAAGTTTTCCACCTTGCTTTCCCTATCGTGTTTGCGACCCCTTCACTTGCAAGGAATGGAAGGATCTGACCAACCAGTTCTTGTGGATCTTCGGAGACGGTGAAACTAGTAGCAACATGACAGTGGACTCAAAAACCACTCACACATATCGGGACTCCCGCAACTGTGCCCCCACCGGGAACCCTTTGGGGGTGGTGTCACTCGTGTGTGGTTACAGACCCATTCTCGTCATTTTCGGGGGTGACATAACTAACCGCAAAATGGACATCAATTTGTTTTGCGCAGCAATAGGACGATGCACCGTAATTTCCTTCCCGAGTTACTTTGGCGTATCGCCGTCCATAAGAGTGACTCAGGGAACAAAGCCGCCAAGCCGCCGCGTCGTCTCTATCCAGCCAAGCGCTGACTGCTCCATCAGGTCGCCACGGAAGTCCCCAGACTTCGCCTCCTACCAGCAATTCACAAGCGATGCAAGCCTTCACGGAGTTCCACCCTTCACCTTTCACTGGGATTTTAACGATCCAAACCTTGACCCCAGCTATCCGGGCTCTCAGCCCACGAGCACAGAAGCTGAGCCATATCACATGTTTCATCAGCCCGGCTACTACAATGTCACGCTGTCCGTTAGGGACTCGGCGAGCCGCTTGGGTCCGGCTTTTCAGAATAATACATGGGAGACGTGGAGAGTCGTACCGGTGTCAGACCTGCCAGGGCCTATTGCCTGGTTTGACTGGCGCGCACCCACTCACTACTGGTTTAACCCAGAGTACAATGGGACCATGGATGCAAATCCGGCATACTGGTCACTCGAATTCGATGCATCTCCATCATGCGTAACGGGGATATCGTATAATGTGCCTACAGGGCAAATCACTTCCGTCTCCAATATTAGCAATGGCGACGTATTCTACGATTGGGACATTTACAGTCTCTCCCGGGGTTCTCGGATTGACACAGTATATGAGAGAGCCAGCCCTACTTTCACCTACAACAAGTTCCCTGAGCAAGGCAAGTATAACGTAACCCTGACAGTCAGAGAAAGCAATCGGACAATCGACCTCTCTTTTCCTACCTCATCTACCTACTGGCAGATAGTTGAGGTCAAGGACATACTGATGGTCTCCATGGGAGATTCCGTAGCCAGCGGCCAGGGTTCTCCTGATGTTCCTCAAACAATTGTCGACGCGTCGTATTGCGATGACAATCCATGTGTGGGTAACGAAGGTGTGGGGTGGGGAGTACTGCCCCCTCCCCCGGGATTTGGACCATGTGAGGAACATTGCGTGCAGTGGCCTGCTAGATGGGAAGACCAGGACAAATCAATGACCAAGTATGTGTATGTTGATGGACAATATTGGCCAGACTGGAAGGGTCATCCTAATTTGAACGCGACCATCCACACTTCGGATGGCACACTGTTTACCGTCCCACTTTATGCAGAAACATCGAAGTGCAACAGGTCGCAGTATGCATATGGCTCACTAGCTGCAATGAACTTGGAGGAGATGGATCCGCATACTTCAGTGACTTTTATTCACGTTGCCTGTAGCGGTGCGAGCATAATAGGTTCGGACCCAGCATGGAGTGGATTGGACCCGAACTGGGGTGGACTTCTTAGCAATTATACGGGGACCTATGGGAATACCATGTTGAGGCCACAGATAGACCAGATAGCTGACTTGGTTAAGGGGAGACAAATAGACTATCTCGCGTTCACTGTCGGAGGAAATGATGTTCACTTCGCCGACGTTGTAGCTGATTGCGGGAAACCTAGTCCGGATTTCCCTCTCGGTCATTTAGAATGCGATAATGACTTCCACATGACTTCTCTTCTCTCACACCGTCTAAAAGCTCTTCCTCACAAATATGACATGTTGGCAGCCAACATTACCGCCAGACTGAGCTCTAGAGAAGGTCTACCACCAGCTCACATTTACGCCATGGAATATATCGATCCCGTGACTAGCCAGTCAGGCAACTATTGCGATGCTGATACGCAACCGCCGCCCCATGATCTCGACATAGACAACACATCGCATGACTCTGGGGGCTACTTATGGAGCCTGGGTGACGTATCTGGCGTTGAGGCCCGATGGGCAGAAAGGTTTCTGCTCAATGCCCTGAGCAATGCAGTCTATACTGCGGCACTGGCGCACGGATGGGAGTATGTCGGCGATATTGCGCGTGGGTACATTGGGCATGGGTACTGCGCTGGCGGTGCGCGAATGTCGAACACTATAGCTGATTCGCTCACAATCGAAGGGCCCGGTCCCTGTTGCGATATGAACGATCTAACGACGCGTGGGCCCCTCTCGAAGGGAAATGTCCATCCGAACTACAACGGCCATCAGTTAATGGCGCGGAGACTTCTAGGACATATCAAAGAGAGTCCGTTACCGCTCCTTCAACCAATATTTGCTATCATCAACCCCAAAATCGGCAACGAGAACTGGATATGGGGCAGCATCTATTCCGGTGGTATTCTAGGCACTCCAGAGTCGACTTGTACGAACAAGAAACCTGATTATTGCTCCGACCATCTATATGTAGTAGTCTTCATTCCGGGCCCGCCACCAGTCCCGCTAGGTGCGGTCATTAGCCCAGTTTCAAAGGGGTTGGATCTACAAGCCTATTCGGATGAATGTCCTCCTTCCCCCTTACTCTTCCCATCAGGGGTTAAGTGTGGGTCTGGGACTAATCAAGCCTCCCAGTCAGTCTGGTTACTCAAATTTGACAAGGTCCGTCCACAGGGAGTTACCCTGGATGGAGATTATGGGGTGTGGTTCGTACCGTCCGATAATCCTCAAGGACAACTCGTCTGGAATTTCTCCCTAAAAGTAGATTTGAACGATCCGATCATCGCCACGAATGTAACGTATGCGCGCATAATTGGCAATGAGGGATGGTACAGGTCAGAGGTCCGCGTGAGGGAGGTGGCTACAGACTTCGGAAACCTCGCAGACGTTCTGGGCACTCCAAGCGGTTCCTTAGATGCTGTTTGCTTTTTTTCCACCGTTGAATTTCTCGGAGGCTCTGGTATCAGCTCGGCACAATATACCCTAGACGACCAGCCACCTGTCAGTTTGGCTTTCTCGCAGGGGGACCAATGCGGGACTATTGAATTTGTGGTCAGTGGTGATGGAGTCCACACGGTTACGGGTTCAGTGCAGGACATCGCCGGGAGAAGCGGTCAAAGCTCAGCGACAGTCAAGATAGACATGACTCCCCCAACGATTACGGGAAGCCCGACAACAGCACCTGACGCATGCGTCCAGTATCTGATGATCTGCTGGTACAGGCACGATGTGACCGTACACTTTTCCGCCGCGGACGCCACGTCAGGAATTGCTTCGGTGACTCCGGACACAACTATAGCCACTGAAGGAACGACTGAACAAACTCAATTCGTGACAGGAACAGCTACTGACCATGCTGGAAACTTCGCATCCACGACCGTAGGCCCATTCTACATTGATAAGACACCGCCGACGATAGTCTCGCCCCAGGCAAATCAGAACTACATCCTCCATGAGATTGTCCCGGTCAGCGTCAGCTGCACTGATTCTTTGTCCGGCATCGCTTTCAACCCTAACACCCGCACCAACGTTTCACCATGCTCGGTTGAGACAGGAGGAAAAGGGGATCCGTCGAGCAAGTGCTCCAAACCTAATCCATTGGGGGTCATCACATTGTGTCTCGACACCAGCACAGTTGGTCCCCATTCTTACACCGTCTCGGCAATGGATAATGCGGGAAATATGAATTCGACGACCATCCATTACAACGTCATCTACAAGTTCCAATGGATATCCCCCGCATCAGGATCTAGCTTCCAGCCGAATAGTCAGGTAATTGTGAGGTTCAGGTTGGTGGATGCACTTGGCAACTCGGTCAATTCCACCTTGCCCCCCAAGGTCTGGGTCGACTGTCCTCCTAAAGCCGCTCTCAGCCCGACATTTTGTGTGAACGGTCTCATTTTTCCGAACCCCGCCAAGACCGCAAACTGCGCTTTTCTCCACTTTGCTGGGGCATGTTCGAACAACGCCACGTATGTTCGCGGCACCGGCGATTTCACCTTCAAGCTCAGCACCTTCGGACTAGTGTCGTCCACGGGGGTTCACTACGTCTGGGTGACTTTGGACGATGGAACAGCTTACTCAGCAAAGATCAATGCCGGATAACACAGACGCATAACGAAAGTGGGCCCCGGAAGTCGAACTTGAACTCGAAGTTGAACGCTGGGGTGTGTGACCCTGGACGACCGAACGGCGTACTGGACAAAGATTGCGGTAAAGTAGGAAGGGTTTGGAACGAGTATTGATTCAGTCATCACTAATTCGTTAGTCCACTTTAACGAAGTGGAGTTGTACATTGGGATATCGAGGTTTTCGGGATTGCATGTGCGCCGTGTCAGGGCGACGAAGTTGTCAATCGCTCTTGCCGACTTAATCAAGAGTGGCATTAGCTCTCCCTTGCTTTCCGTGTATCCCTCCGGAGGATATCCTTGTCGCCATATTTCGCAATGAAATCTGTATTCAAGGCCCGCTGTGGCAGAGGCCCTGAGCTACTCACTCTTGAACCCGTTGCGAAGATGGGTGCCATCACAAAATGGCTTGTTGCTTGACCCGTCGCAGCGGCACAGGAGGACACTGCTCCCCGTGTAGCATTTCTGATCGGTCCCGCGCAACTCAAAGGCCCCGAGTTCAAAACCTGCTGAACTGTCTCACAGAGATCCAAACCGTCGACGAGACAGGGAGTATACGATCAATGCTTGAGAGGATTAGGAAAAGGCTCTTTCTCGCAGAAATGCTCTGTGGGATAGGAAAGCTCTCCCTCCCACCCCAATTTGGCAGCTCGACCTTCACTCCTCATTGGATCTTCCACGCCGGACCAAGAACACAGCAATAGCTGCAGCTCCAATAACAGCCACAACCACACCAATCACATAAGTCCAGGGAAGATTTCCAACACCAAACCCTCCCTGGGACGTCACAGTAACGGCAACATCCACAGAATGAGAAACAGAACCACTCACACCCGTCACCCTCACAACATAAACGCCAGCAGAAACCATGGAGGCTCCACCAACAGCCGAAACATTCACTAGAATACTACCAACTCCGTCTCGAGCCAGAGCAACGGTCGCCGAACTCGGTGACACCGCGGGACCCGCAGGCATAACGGTCGCAGTCAAATCGACACTTCCCGAGAAACCAGCTAGGCTAGCCAGATTGACCACAAAGCTTCCAGACGAGCCCTGAGCAACAGACAAAGTCGGGGGTGATGATAGCGAAAAGTCGGGACTCACAACACTGACCATCACCACGACGGAATGGGACAACGGCCCGCTTGTCCCGGTCACATTCACACTGTAACTGCCAGCAGTCCCAGCGCTAACAGTCAGTGTCGAGGTTCCAGACCCTCCAGGAATAGACATAGGATTGACGTTAGCGATCAGGCCGCTGGACGGAGCTGCTGTGAGGTCCACGGTTCCAGTGAACCCGGCAATTGAACTAACACTGATCATAGAAGAACCCTGCGTCCCATTATTCAACGGGCCTACAGTCGCAGGATTCGCGCCGATTGTAAAATCTGGGCCCAGGACTATGAACCTTCCAATCATCGGGCTGCCATGAATGAAACAGTAGTAGTGGTAAGTTCCAGGCGTTGTCGTAGCTGTGAAGGTGAAGCTGGTTGGAGTGGTTGAAGAGCTGAAAGTGCTCGAGAGAGGCTCTCCGGAATCGGGAACCATATTGTTGTTATAATCAACGCCCCAGTTGTGCCCGACCGGGGCATCGCCTGATGTGAGAGAGAGCGTCACCACCTCGCCCGCGGCAACCGTAAGATCCGGGCCGGGAGTCATAACTGTCGACGTGAACCCCCAGCCCGCAGGATTGCTTATTCTTCCCACCAGAGAGAAGGAAGCTGGGTTGGCATGGCCAGTAAACGGTGCGAATCCTAGAAACGCGGAAGCCGCGAGGACTACAATAAGGAACAGAGGCAACGCATGTGAAGACATGGTTTCAGACCGCGAGGACAGTAACCTCCTATGAAAATAGCACGTTTATGTGCGTTCGCTTGGTTCTTGGCAAGAAAGAACGTTAGCGATGCTTCGCCGTTATCGGTCGGAGCTCAGACCGCGCTCTTCTTCGGCGGCCTTCGCCAGAGCAGAGCCGATATCGACGTTCCTACTAGGCCAAGCACTATTGCGACCGCGGAGAGCACGGTTCCCATGTCTAGCCGTGTGCCGATTGTTGAAATGTCCGAGTTGATCTTCGAAAGGTCTGTGGGTGCTAGCACTGCAACGTAGGCTCTCATGCCATCGTGAAGCTTGCAGAAGTAGGCGAAAGTGCCTGGCTGTGTGAATGTGTAGCTGAAGCTCTCCTGTCCACCTTTGATAACGAAGGGGAGTGCTTCAAACGCGGCCAGGGCCTGGGGTGTAATGTTCGGGCTCGAATCGAAGGCTCCAGTGTCGGATGTAACAGTGTGAGGTTCGTATATCTCCTCATTAGTCCAAACGACAGTAGCACCGTTCCTGACCGTTAGATGGTTTGGAGAGTAGGAAGTGAAGCTCTTGCTCTCTGTCCCCCAGCCCGCTGTAGCATATACGACCTCGCCGGGAGTGGCTGGTTGCGTTGTGACGGTTATCGTTCCTTGCATGAATGGGTGGATCTTGCAGTGGTACGAGTAGTCCCCCGCGGTTGAGAGCGTAGTGTTGAATGAAGCTCCGGGTAGGAGAAAACCTCCAGGACCGAAGAGGATTGGTCCTATTTGCTGCAGTAGAGTATCATTAAACTGGGGTGTACTATCGAACAGGCCAGTGGCCGAGGTAACCGTGTGGGGTACTGAGCTGTTCGTCACCCATCTCACCGTATCGCCTTGGCTTATGACAAGGCTGGGTGGGGAGAACGAGAGGTCGTCAATACCTAGGGCATCATTAGCTCCAAGTTTCACATCGTGGGTCGTAACGGCGTATCCTACGCCCACCGTGCTGATCTGAAGGGCCAGTGCCAGTAGCACAGCCGTGACTGAAAATACAGTTTTCATGAACGGCGCGGTAGGGTTTCTCGTCACTATAAAGACGTTCAGTCGAGTCGAAAAACAGGCTAAGGGCTTTTCATATTAGGAGGAGTGTCCAAAGCTGACCAGCCATGAATAAAAGAAGGGTAATACTGCTTGTTGTACCTATCGGGCTAGCTATCTTTTTTCTCGCTCCAGTAATTCCTCGACAAGTTGTTTATCGATTTCCAAGGACGATCTAATCGATTAGATGGGTCTCTCCCAAATCGACGCTTACTACTGTCTCTAGCGAGGCTGAGGCTTGATTGCGACGGTCAAAACCCGCAGAGGTTAATCCAAATGTCCTACCTAGCGTTGCAAAACCGAATTTCAGCAACGTGGCTGGTGTTCAGGACGGAAAAGCACAAGGACCTTCCTAACCTACGTGAATGAAACTATAGCCCACTGGTGCTCAGGTATACAGTCTGCCGAGCCCACCACTGGTCTAGCATAAACCGTGCAAAATAATCCAGTAAGGGGTCAAGTTTGACTGAGCTGGAACGGTCTGCGTACCAACGTCTTCTTGACAATCCTGATTTCAAGCGCTGGTTCTGCGACATCGAGCGTAGCAGTCAGCCTTCCAGTTGTGTGTGGGACTTTTCAGGCGTTGAGCATGGCTGCAAGCTTTTCTAGCCCGTCCACCTGTCTTACCCCGGGTCCTAGGTAGCCTCCCGGGAGAGGTTGGTTTTTCCTGTTCACCCATACTGTCTCAACGCCTAGTTTCCTTGCCGGTTCAATGTCGTGATACAGGCTCCCGGCAACGTGAAGCCACTCTCTTCCATCTCCAATGATCTTTCGTGCCTTTTCGAAATGGGCTATGCCGGGCTTGTAGGCCTTGACCTGCTCAGCGGTCACGATAATCTCGAAGGGAACAGCTAGGTGCTTCAGCGTGCCTGACAACAGGTCATCATCAACGTTGGACAGTATCCCCAGCGTGTATTTTCGAACAAGTCGTTTGAGGGCAGGATTCGTGTCCTGGAAGGGTTTCCATCTTGGAAGATCCCTTGCCAGGAAACCTGACTGTTCCGGTGCCAGTTCCCAGCCTGTCTTCCTAGCGACTCTCGAGACGGTCTCCGAGAGCACCTGGCGATACTGTCGGTACGGCAGCTCTTTCTCTATTCTCCTCTCCTCTTCCTCGTACAGTTCGAATATTCTATTCTCCTCAATATCCGACGACCCCTTTTCAGCCAAGGCTTGGCGAAACGAGTCGCGAATCCCAGTCTCCCAGTCAATCAACGTTCCATAACAGTCGAAGGTCACAACTTCAGGTCTCCTGTTCAACGCCGTCCCTCCAAGGCCCAGGTCCTCCTCCCCATAGCCCTGACGGGTCCGAGTGCGGCTGCGAGAAGATAGGAACGCCGCTGTCCAAATGGTTTCCGTCTATTTAGACAGCGCCTTCAGGCTACGAAAAAGAACCCGTCTTGAGAGTTCCAGCCGACTCGTAGGTGGCAATAATCACCCCTGTTGTGGAAATTTTGGAGTCGGTGAGTTTGAACCCTTCGGCTTGCGTGCCTTCCGCAAAGAGCCGCTTGCCCGCGCCCACTGTGACTGGGAAAATCCAAAGATGCATCCGGTCAATGAGATGGTGTTTAAGCAAGGTCTGGATAAGATTCCCACTGCCATGTATCCATAAATCTGGGCTGTCCTCTTCTTTGAGCTTCTTGATCTGCGCGACCACGTCGCCGGTAATACACCTCGAATTGTGCCACGAGGGCTCAAACGGTCTAGCCGAGACGACGTACTTCCTTGTGCTGTTGAATGGTTTCGCGACAACTTGGTCCTCCTTCGTATGCGGCCAGTAAGCAGCAAAGATGTCATAGGTTCGCTTCCCCAACAGGAGCTCAAAAGGAAGCTCCATAAATGTACTCATAACATTGCCCATCATTTTATCCCAGTGGTTGACCGACCAGCCGCCGTGCGCAAAACCACCCGTCGTATCTTCTGTGGGCCCGCCTGGCGCTTGCACAACGCCGTCTAAGGTTACGAATGTTGTAGTGATAATTTTTCTCATATTTCCATATCCTCTATAGCCGATAATTACTTTGAGTTTTTCATAAATGTATCCATAGCTCAGGCGACGTTTACTTTACAGCTTACCTCTTTGTCGCCTTGACAATCTTCGCTGCCGCTGAATCCATCGTGCGGGCTAGCCGGCACGGGCAGAGACGGTTGGTAGTTGTAAACCCGAATCTACGGTCCTGCCTAACCAATCCATACTGCGCAGAAGACCTGTCCTCACATTCAAAATGAGGCGAGTCGGACATCACCCAGAGACCCGAGCACGAGTCATGTAGACCATGTGCCTCTCGTGAGATCCGACCCGACTCTCAGAGCAACAGCAAGATATGCCGGAGAAGAAATGAAGACCCTCGTGAAAGTACTCAATCATCACCGTCTCGTTGAGCGTGGCATCGTTGTTGAAGAGGTCAGGGTTCTGAACATGTGCATCGTGGTTAGAGTTGAGCGCAATAATCGGTGATTGTGCATGAATCGCCGATATTTGTAATAGAGTAAGCCCGAACCGCCTCTCGCAATTTCGAGAACCTTCTATTCCCGCTCGCTGTCGAACTGAGCTTCCCCCCTCCATCCCTCATCATCAGCCCGGTACGTTGGAGTCCTCTTGATGGGATTTCTGGTCGCGCACGGCAACGAACCTTCCTGGGGAGAGCGTACCGGGTTGAATCATGGGACCCGCTACCCAGCGCGTCGAACGTCTCGCCAGAAGGACAAGGCCCAGCACGACCACGCCAATTACGACGACTGGTATGACATACCAATAAGATCCCAGCAATGATCGTGGAGAAAGAATGGCCGGCGAGACTGCGCAGACCGGCGCGGCCGATAGGCCCCCGGTTACAAATTGATAGCCGTTAGAGGACTCGGAGGCGCCGTTCGAAGAGAGGTTCTGAAACAGGTTCGGAACGCCATAGTCGTAGGATCCATACTGGTCGAATAGAGATGGTGTTTTGTCTGGATAGGGAAATTCTGCGATTCGCATCCAGGCGGAGGAAATGGGATTCGAGCTTTTGTAGACAGTGGATTCCTCGTCCCCGTAGAAAGGAGCACTGTAATATTGACGGGTCATTAGGCCGCTAAAAAACCCCTTCGAGTCCGTTGGACTGTCTGGGTTTCCAAGGAAGCTCGTCGCCCCGAAGGCCGAATAACTCCTCTGATCTGTTAAGGAAGAGTTCCAATCGTGAAAATACATGACGACCATGTTATTGGAAAATGATAGCTTCAGCATCACGAGGTCCCCGTTGCTCACGTGGTTTAGGCTGGCACTAGCGCCAAATAGAGTGGTGTCGCCACTGTAAACATTGTAACCCACCTCGAAACCTCTGGATGGAGAGTACGGATTCAGGCTGGAGGGCCAGTTCCACCCGACCCAGATTATATACCAATATTCGGGATTTGAGCGCCCGGCTATTGAGTAAAGTGGGCCGCTTCCATTTGTCCCACACTGGTCGACCATTGTTACGTTATAGGCCACACTGCCCAGGTCTTGTTTGAACGATAATGTTAGGTCTTCAAGGTAAGGGGAGCTGGACGCAGCATTGGCCAGGAGTGGATAAGTTTTCACTGTTCCTGCCCAGAGCAAAACCGCAAGAAATAGCAGAGTCGAAGTCTTCAAATCAACGCA
>WNGK01002763.1_pt1 | contig 32929 bp, 33 predicted proteins | sample 5400601 | NCBI WGS metagenome assembly WNGK01 (sample SAMN13153376, study PRJNA577476) | soil metagenome | isolation source: 60 cm soil or saprolite under Garry oak tree replicate 1 | place: USA:California | collected 2016-06-15 | reverse complement strand
ATCAACGCTCCGGCCTCAGTTCTAACGGCAATGTACGTTGGCGTGGCCGAGCGGCAAGGATTGAACCCTAACCAGTTGCGTGGAACGGTCCAGGCCGATATTCTCAAAGAGTACATCGCACAGAAGGAGTGGGCGTTTCCACCTGAGGCTCACCTCAGAATCATACGCGACATGATAACCTACTGCACAAAGGAAATGCCCCAGTGGAACTACATCAGCATCAGCGGATACCACATACGCGAAGCAGGCTCAAGCGCCCTCCAAGAACTAGCATTCACGCTCGCAGACGGATTCGCCTACGTCGACCTAGGAATAGAAGCAGGACTAAACGTAGACGACTTCGCCCCACGCCTCTCATTCTTCTGGAACTGCGGCATGGACTTCTTCGAGGAAGTCGCCAAGTTCCGAGCAGCCCGAAGAATCTGGGCACGAGTCATGAGAGAAAAGTACGGCGCCAAAGACCCGCGATCCCTCCTCCTTAGAACACACGCCCAGACCTCAGGCGCCTCACTCACCTGGCAACAGCCACTAAACAACATCGTCAGAACAGCCATCGAAGCAATGGCAACAGTCCTCGGCGGAACACAATCCCTCCACACAAACTCATACGATGAAGCATGGGCACTACCCTCAGAGAAGGCCGCAACCGTAGCACTACGAACCCAGCAAATCATCGCAGAAGAGACCGGGGTAGCCGATGTCATCGACCCCCTCGCCGGATCATACTACGTCGAATGGCTCACCGATGAGATGGAAGAACGCGCCTTCCAATACTTCGACAAGATCGAAAACGCGGGCGGACTACTAAACGCGATCAAGACAGGCTTCATACAGCGAGAAATCGCCGAGACCGCCTACCGGTACCAACAGGAAATGGAGAATGGCGAACGAGTCATCGTCGGGGTGAACAAGTACAAGACTGATGAGAAGATGCCGATTGACACGTTGAAAATCAACCAGGAAGCTCAAAGACGCCAAGTCGACCGGATAAAGAGAGTCCGGGAAACACGGAACAAGACCCAGGTCCAGCGATCCCTAGAGGAACTCCGCAAAACATTCGAGGATGAGAAAGCCAACTCAATGTATCCAATGATCAAGGCAGTTAGGGCCTATGCAACGCTCGGGGAAATCATGGACGTAGGCAGGAAAGTCTTCGGCGACTACAAGGAACCCCCGATCCTCTAGGACCTAGAACAACCAGCCAAGCCGGGTGAATTGGAAAAACGCCTCAATATGAGATAAGAGAGCTCAGTCCCGAAACCTGGCCTGACTTTGAGAAACTAGCTCCCCAGCAAGGCCAGTGTTGGTGCATGTACTACCACCGGGCAAAACCAGTAACCAGCGGCATGACAAGGGAACAGGCGACCGCTCGGAACAAGAGAGACAAGAAAGCCCTAGTCAGAAACGGCAAGTCACACGCAGTCCTAGTATATGATGGAGAAACACTAACAGGATGGTGCCAGTATGGACCGAAAGAGGAGCTTCCACGGATCGACGCTGGACGCAACTACAAGAAACTGGAACCAATGCCACCTGAACAAAGGCTCTGGCGAATAACTTGCTTCTACGTCGACAAGAACTACAGGAAGAAGGGCGTAGCTCGCACCGCATTGAAGGGCGCGATCGAATCCATCAAACAACAGGGCGGCGGAATCGTAGAAGCGTACCCAGTTGTATCCACCAAAATGGCCACGGTTCCGGAATGGCTCTGGTTCGGAACACCCAGAATGTTCCTAGGAGAAAAGTTCAAGCAAGTTGCGCCCCTCGGGACCAGTCTTGCCCTAATGCGTAGGATCATCAAATAGAGAAGACATCGAGAATGCCACAACGACCAATCTTCCAGCACTATCCCAAGCCATGGAGGACAACAAGCACCAAGAGGGTTGCATCACTCGGCAAGGTCGAGCTGCACCTTGACCGGCTGATCGCCAAGAACGGTTTCCGGATGAACCATCCACGCCTCGTACTCCATGACTTTTCAATCATAGTGCCCGTCGCCGATAACAACAGACTGGTCTTCGTCTGGAACTATCGACCACCAATCAGAGGCTGGGAACTGGAACTTCCCGCTGGACTGGTCGATGATGGCGAAAGCCCTCAGGATTGCGCAAGGAGAGAGCTTGCTGAGGAGACTGGCTACTCGGCCCGAAGCTGGAGGAAACTTGGGTGGCTTCATGTCACGCCTGGAATATCAGCGCAAAGAGCCCACGTATATCTAGCTAGACAACTGAAGAAGGGTGAAATTCATCGAGAGCCATACGAGCAAATGGAAACGCGGTTGGTAAGCATCAAGAGAGCCTATCAAATGGCAAGGGCGGGAGAGCTAGTCCATTCCCCGACCCTGTCAGCACTTGGTCTCGCCGAAAATTCTCTCTGAGCCAGAAACAGACTCCGCGAGATTAGGAAAGAGTCTTTTCTGGATACTAGAGAGCTGCCCCGCAGGAAGGACATTTGGTCGTTCCCATAGGGCTCATGGCCCCACAGGAATTGCAACGAACCATCGTAGGCGAGGCTTGTGTGGTGCCTGCTGGAGGCATTCCGGTCATTGCGGTCATTGCTCCGCCACCCATTGTCGGCGGCCCCCAAGGAGCTTTCCCGAAGAAGGCCTTGACATGAGGCCTTGTCAGATAGTAGAGGATGATTATCGCAAATATCAGCCCCAGTATGTTTGAGGGTCCGAAGAATATCAGCGAGGGAATGTCCACTATGATGCTCAGCACCGCTACGATCATTCCGAGTGTCCGAGCCCAACTCTTGCCGCCGAAGAATCCGATTCCTATTATCAGATACAGAAGCCCTAAGATCAATATCACAGCGCCGAATATTCCGAGCAACGCCCCTACAGTGGCTGCTGTGAGATTGTACATGGCAAGCTGGGGATAGGCCGTAGTTAGGTCGAGAGTACTAACTATAGCGGCCGCAGCAAGCAAAATTCCTCCGAAGGCCAAGAAACCAACCCCCACAAGAATCGCCAGAACGCCAAGGACCGTAACTCCAGTTGGTCTCGGCGGTTTCGGTTGCATGCCGGACGCTCATTTGGTGAGATGATAAAGCTACCGGCCTTTCGAATTCTTACCTAATTTTGAACAATCTGGGTGAAAACCGGAAGTGTGCCGGCTAGCCGGTCCGGAAATATATAATCGAGACTAAAAAGGGGGTTCAGAATTTGGGCTGTCGAACATGCACGTGCCTCTTGTGAAGGCCGGCTCTTGTTCTACTTCTTTGCCCAGAGTCCTATGACGTTTCCGTGGGGATCCTTGAGGGTTCCCCAGTAGCCCATTCCGCCGCCGATGGCTTTCTTGCGTTGTCCTACTCTGCCGCCGAGACTGACAGCCTTCTGCTGTACTGCTGGGATCGTGTCTACAGTTACGTAGAATGTCGTGGTGCCGGGGGTGACCTTCTTCTGAAGGTTGAAGCCTCCACCGACGCCGTTCTTTGTGGTGTGGAACATCATGTAGTTGTCGCCGAACGTCTCGAACTTCCAGCCGAAGAGTCGCGAGTAGAACTTCTTGGTCTCCATCAGGTTCTTGGAATTGAGCTCTATGTGTCCTATTTCCTTAGCCATGGATTTTTCTTGTCTAACGCAGTGTACCTATTGGTTTAAAAAACCTAAGGTGGGCACAGAAAACAGCCACAGACCCAAAAAACACTGGAATTCTTCCGCAATCCCCGGCTAACTTTAGACTGAAACCTCAAAACAAGCCAGCTGAACCGCTTCACGAAGTCAAGGCGGAGACTACCATTCGCCGAAAACTATCAGTCTTCAAATCACTGCAAACCGACACTGTCTTCTCACTGTTGCCCCGGACCGGTCTTCGATCCGCAACAGTCATTCCTGTCGTATACTCACCACGCGTCTCAACAACCACAGGCAAATCCTCAAACGTGAAAATTGAAGGTTTAGAGACAGCAGCGACAGCCATCGGGTCATGAAGCGCAAAGCGCTCTTTCCTCATCGCACTTGCAAGAATTCTCGAAGCAAACCTGGCAACTCTCGAACTGCTGTTGTTGATTCTGGAATAGTCACTCAACGACAGCTGTGCAGCAGGAATCATGGTGACATCAAGACCGACAGCTTTCAGAGGGACGCCTGACTCGAAGACGACTTTAGCAGCTTCTGGATCGGAGTATATGTTGAACTCGGACGTGGGAGTCTCGTTGCCGATTCCATATTGAGTAAGACCGTACGCTCCACCCATAATCGAAATCTCCTTGATTCTTCTCGCCGTTTCTGGTTCTTTCGTGAGGAGTGCAGCAATGTTGGTTAGAGGTCCCGTCGCAATGATGTTTAGTTCTCTGTTCTGGGCACTCGCTAGTTCAACCGATAACTGACTTAACGCATCGTTCTTGTGAGGTTTCAGTTTTGGCGATGGAAGGTGGGAATCTCCAAGACCGTCCTTGCCGTGAAAGCTTGTCGCGCGAATCGGATCTCGAACAAGCGGTTTTGCAAGGCCCCTAGCCACCCACACATTTTCCCGGCCAACCAGTTCTACAACTCTGAGCGCGTTGATTGTCGCCTGGTCCACGGAGACGTTTCCTGAAACCGCGGTTATCCCCGAGACTTCGAGCTTGCCGGTTCTCATTGCCAGTATCAGGGCGAGAGCATCATCTATTCCCCCGTCCATGTCAATAATGACACGGATAGGCCTCCTCGAATCCGAATCCCTACCTAGAATAATCTCACTATCTTATTGGTCGGCAAAACATCCGTCAGATACCAATACTTCACGTATTGAAGCCCAGTACGATATGCGAGTTCTGTGAACGATTCGACAGCGTCCTCAGCGACTAGGGTCTCGTAGCCCCTGAAGAAGCCGTCTGCACAAGTATGCCGGACGCAGCAGTCTGCGTGCAGCCCGGTCAAAACTAGAGTGTTCGAGCCTTTCCCATCGTATGTTTTCTTCAATTCCTTATCCAGACGCGTCCCGTAAAAGCTGCTATAGGTCTGCTTGGGAACCTGCGAGTCTCTCTTACGCGGTCTCAATTCTCCAATCACTCTGGCACCCCGAGATCCACGCATCGCATGCTCTCCCCAACGGTACATCTCAAAGTCTTTCCTGACATGCGAATCGTTAACATAGAACACCGGTACGCCCGCCTCATGTGCAGCATCGAGCAATTGTGCTGTCCTCGGAATCATGGGAACGGAACGATCGCATTTGATCTTCCCGTATACGAAGTCGTAGAGCATATCCACAACCAAGAGTGCGTACCGGCGGTCTTTGTCGTAAACGTGAGGCTTGACTGATGAGCTTGGGTCATAGACCATGATTTTCTCAGCTGGTCCCCGGTGAATTTTGGCCAAGTATCCTCAGACAATCCTGGCGGCCCGAGCAGCATTTTAAGCTGACCAATCATTGCTCCTTGATGGGGAGCAGATGACGGCGAGCGTTGATGTTGCCATAGTTGGTGCCGGAGTCACTGGGCTCGCTTTGGCCATTGCTCTTCGGGAGAAGAACGTGTCAACAGTACTCCTGGACGCCCGGCGAAATATGGAAACGGTTCCGCGAGGCCTCACCCTCCAACCTAACGGTCTGGAGGCTCTAGACAGACTCGGCCTGCTAGGCAAAGTGACCAATGGTGGGGAGAAGATTCAGGTCTTCGAAATCCGAAGCCCAGACGGGAAGACTCTGCTTGAAGCAGACTACGGCTTACTTGATCATCCACAGAACTATCTGATGACTGTAAACGCTTCAGAACTTGACCTCGCTCTAAGATACAAGGCTGAACAGACCGGTGCAGAGGTCGTCTGGGGAGCAGCATTTCTAGACCTCATCCGGAACAACGGAGAGGTGCAAGGCCTCAGTTTTGAGACAAAGGAAGGAAAGGAACAGATCAATGCCTCTGTCATCGTGGGAGCTGATGGTTCACAGTCGCCAGTCCGTGCAGCCATGGGCTCCAAGGTCAGTACCAAGAAATATCCTGACTCGTTCATCACTGGCCTCGCGGGTCCGGGAGAAGGCTATGCTCGTTCGATTCAGGGTTTTCGGGGACGAGCCAGGCAGTATCAGGATACGGGACTGATGCTCGGTTTGATGCCGGCCGCGCAGAATTGTACCTACTTCTTCTACTCTGTGGGATCGAGAAGCTTCGACGATATCAAGAAAGCAGGATTGCAAGCTCTCCAGAAGGAACTTGTCCAAATCGCTCCAGAATCTAGAGACGCCTTCTCCAGTATCCAAGCCTGGACGAGAATTGGATACTTCACGCCAAACTACTCTAGGGTTGACCGGTGGGTTGATGATGGGGTTGCGTTGTTGGGCGACTCCGCTCACACATTCCATCCTCACGCCGGACAAGGTCTGAATCTATCCCTGCAGGATTCGCTAGTCCTAGCCGAAGTCATACGCAAAGGACTAGATGGGCACGACACCTCTCTGCGGACCTTGCGAGAATACGAGACGAGACAGAAAATGTACGCTGAAGTGATAGGGATGCACGCTGATTATTCAGCAAGATTCGCCCTCGGCAGGAGCTGGCTCATCAAGCGACTCAACAGGAGAGTGCTCCGAAAACTCAGCCGAGACAAGGACCTGTTGAAAGAGACCCTCGAAATAGTAGCGGGAATATTCACGAAAAAACCCGGCATCATCAAACTAGCCAGAATGGGCGGAATACTACCCTAGTCTCCAGAGTCACCCTCGAACCTGAAGAAGCGCAGTCATATGACGGGAACAAGTTGAAATGACAAGGATGACGAGAGTGTTTTCGAGTTAGTTCTCTCCGTTGATGCTCGGCGAGTATAGGGGCATTCCGTCGCAAGCACGCCTTCTGATCTACCTCAGCTTCATTCCCGGCATGGTCATCGGCCTGATCTACTTCGACCTCTCATACTTCCTGCCAAGGGTCCAGGGCCTCTCGGACTTTTCGATGGGAATTACCATCGGGACCATGGCAGTATCCATGGTGCTCGCTAGCTTCCCACTTGGAATGCTGGCTGACATGTATGGCAGAAGGAAAATGCTAATTCTAGGAAACCTGTCAGCCTCACTCAGTCTCATCGGCTTCGCCCTCACCTCGAATCCTGGCCTCCTTCTGCTTGTTGCAATTGTGGAAGGGATCGGAGAAGCAGCATTCGCTGTGTCTTTCACCTCGCTCCTCGCAGACAAGGCTGGTGATGAAAAGAGAACGGCCGCGTTCTCGCTTTCAAGCGTGATCGGCTGGATGGCCGGAGCGCTGGGCGCGTCCATGATCTCCTCGGTAATAGTCCTGGAGTCAGCAGGCCTGAGCGGAGCGGCAGCCCGAATTGTTCTCTACATAACTGTCGGCATTATCGGCCTGTCCGCAACGCCAGCTATTCTGAAAATCCGAGAGTCCAAGTCATCTGCTCCCAGCCTGAATCTGAACCGCAGGAAACTGTTCATACTGCCGAAAAAATCTGGCCGCATACTCCTCCGGTTTACTGTGTACAGCAGCGCAATCGCGCTGGGCGCCGGTCTCTTCGTACCCCTAATGGCCAGATGGTTTGCGCAGGCTTACGGTGTATCAGATGCGGTCAGCGGCCCAGTTCTTGCAGTGTCTGGAATCCTAACGGCTGTCGCCTCTTTCATCGCTCCCAGACTTGCGATAAAGCTTGGACTCGTGAGAGCCATTGTGATAACGCAAGGTCTCTCCACCGTGTTCATGGCGTTGGTCCCGAGTTCGAGAACTTTCGAGATCGCCGCGACCCTCTACACAATTCGCGTGTTCATGATGAACCTGTCCAACCCGCTCAGCCAGTCACTCATAATGGGACTGGTCTCCCCCGATGAGCGAGGGATGGCCTCGGGCATCAATGCTGCATTATGGAGACTCCCTAACGGTGCAAGCCTCACCATCGGCGCCTACTTGATAGGAATAGGCATGCTGGCTCTACCTTTCTACATTGCAACAGTCCTCTACGTGTCCGCAATCACGATGTTCTGGCTCCTGTTCAAGGATGCCAAGCTTTTGGAGGAAACTCGAGAAGAGCCTCGCATGATGGAACCAGCCGTCCAAGAAGCAACGGTTACAATCCCCTAGGAGAAAAGCAGGGGTTCTTTGTCTAAGCAACCCCCAGACTCACTGATTCACAGTGGTAAATGTCGAGAGAGACTAACCCCGGACAAAAATCCACGTTCAAATCGTCCAGAATCAGCCCTGAATCACGTTTTGAGAGCCGATTTCTATACACGCCGATTGATCCCTTACGAAAGTACCTATATTTCCCGATTCGAAAATCGTGATCTGGGTAGATTTCACGGGATTAACCGGGAAAATCGCCCGAAACGGTTCTGAATAGAAATCGATTCTCAAGAAGGGGGTACCATTCCTGGCAGATCGCGTCGCAGATCTGGCGCTCATGGAGGCCGTCGATCGTGGTTCTATCTGATGGTTGTAGCAGCTAGATTTTCCCAAGGAAAGCTCTTGTGAGTCTTGTAATATTCCACGAGTCCCCCCTCCATCAACAACTCCCGAAGGAATCCCGTGACCTCAAGTGCCGGGAAGACCCGACCGTCTTTCAGTCTCTTAACCGACCAGTCTACTAAGTTCACTTCGATCTCGTCGAACTGCTCAATCTCTTTGGTTATGCCTGGAACCTCTAGTGCTGGCAAACCTATGGCGAATGAGTTGCGATAGAATATTCGGGCAAAGCTCTCAGCGACAACCGCTACCACGCCTGAATATTTGATCGAGACGGGCGCTTGTTCCCTGCTGGAACCCCCTCCGAAGTTCTTCCCCGCTACGAAAATATCACCCTTCTTGACCTTCTTGTAAAATTCAGGGTCAAAACCATACATGCAATACTTGGCCATCTCAACCGGATCGTTGGTCCGGGCCTTGAACCTAAACGGTATGATGATATCGGTGTTGACATCGTCGCCCCATACCCAGCTTCGGCCCTGAAGAACCTCGGTGGCGGTCATAGGTACTCCCTAGGATCTGCGATTTTACCCTCTAATGCCGACGCGGCACATGTTGCTGGCGAGGCGAGGAAGATCTGCGCACTAGTGGCGCCCATACGTCCCACATAGTTTCTCGGAGATGAGGAGATACAAATCTCGTTCTCGCCGAGTGCTCCAAGATGCGTACCTACACATGCGCCACAGGTCGCGTTGGTAAAGACTGCTCCAGATTTCATGAAGACCTCAGCGAGCCCAGTATCGATCGTTTGCTCGAAAACGGCACGGGAGGCGGGTGTAATAATGCAACGAGTTCCAACCTTCACCTTGTGGTCTTTGAGAATGCTTGCGACCACTGCTAGATCCTCGTATCTCCCGTTCGTGGATGAACCTATGAAGACCTGATCTAAGGGTTGCCCCTGAAGCTCGGTCACCGTCTTCACCTTGTCCACGTTTCCGGGTTGGGCGACCTGTGGTTCCAGCTTTTCAAGATCAATTTCGAACTCTTCCTTGTAGGTCGCTTTCTTGCCCGCGTGCACCTCCATCAATGGTGCCCGATTCACCGTGTGTAGATACTCTCGGGTCGCGGTGTCCGGCTCGAATACAGAGAGCTTACAGCCACATTCCATCGAATTGTTGCTGATGCACGCTCGCGAAGCTATTGAGAGCTCTCTAACTCCTGGGCCCTTCCATTCAAGGGACTTGTAGTTTCCCCCATCCTCTCCGACCTCGCCTATGAAACGTGCGATAACGTCTCGTGCTGAGACCCCTTTTCTGAAGGAGCCTTGCAAGTTGATCTTGATAGATTCTGGGACACGAACCCATAGCTTGCCGCTGGCCCAGACTCCCGCCATCTCCGAGCTCCCAATCCCGGTTGCGAAAGCGCCTAGTGCTCCTCCCTGTGAAGTGTGAGAGTCTGCCCCGAAGAGAACCATGCCAGGAACGAGATGATTCTCCAGCAGGTGCTGGTGCGATATGCTGCCTTCGACTAGCCGGCAGCCCATCTTCTTCACGAACTGTCGAATCAAATTATGAAGATTGGCGACCTTCTCATCGGCCGCGGGAAAAGTATGGTCGATTACAAGGTGGACTCTGGACGGGTCCCAAAGTTTCTCCACGCCCATCTCGTTGAACACTTTGATTGCAAGCGGCCCGGTGCTGTCCTGGGCCATAGCGAGGTCGGCGTCGAGAACTGTGATGTCGCCTGGGTGGAGCGGCTTCTCTCCGCCCTCGGCTCGCGCGCTGATAATCTTCTCAGCAAACGTCAGCGAGTCATCGTTCAGAATGCTCTGCTGCAAGCCTGTCGGAGACTCCGCGAAGCCAAGACACTATTAAACGTAAAACAATGATATTATGCAATGAGCTACCCCTGGATACGCGATGAGTGAAAGGTTCCGCCGAGAATGTTCTCTTTCGAGCACTAGGGTGCAGCGAGACTTAGGAGACCTATCCGTTTCAGTATCAGTAATGCCTGCAGTGTTATCCACTTACTGGCCTTTCCAGCTTCTTCAAGTTGAATCGAGCGGTCGGACCCCCAGCCTTCGGTGACCAGATCCCTCTCCTCAGGGCGTGACACCGTTTCGAGCCCATGCATTGGGTGAGGATGCCTCCACCCACGATACACCCCGTCAAGTGGCCACCTTCCATCCGGTAGTCTCTTGGCCATGAGAACCCTGACCGCGTCGTTCATTCTCTGGTCATCTTTTATCCCCGTCTCAGTCAGAATTCTCAGGCCGTGCAGAAAATCGTAAAGGTAGTGCATCGGATAGTGCGTTTTCAGAAAGTCGAATAGTACGGCAGAGTCTTCCTTTTCAGACTTGTAAACGCGATGCTTCAATAGGAACTCGTCTCCCTTCTTCACAGCCTCGTGCCAGGTTTCCCTGTTCTGCTGGGTTAGCATCTCGTTGAGGCCCCAAATCGGTTGAACTGTCGCCGTGAACGATCCATGTCTGCCCTGTGGAGCACAGTTCCAGCCACCATCAGTGAGCTGCTTACTCACCAGCCACTCTGCGGCTTTGATGACACGATCATCGCTAGAATAGCCGAGCTTGGCTAAGGTTCGTACCATGTTGCCGGTCGCGCAGACATGTGGTTGAAACTGCCAGTCCTTCGCTTCCTTGGGAGGCTGTTTCTCCCTTACGGAAAATCCGCCAGACTCAACATTGTGAAGCGAGAAATAATGATCGATGCAGTTCTTGACGCGAGGGTCGTCACCCGGGACGCCGAGGTCTGCAAGCACGATGAGCCGCCATGAGCATGATGAGAATTTTGGAACGTAGCAGGATGTTGAGCTGTCCCAGAACGTCTTCTCCTTCTGTTTAGAAAAGTACTGGGCCACCCATCCCTTTTCCCCAATTGTTTCCCTAGTCTTTCTTGAGCGAGCACTATTCGGGTCCTCCCCGAGGAGGTGGACAAGCGTAAGGTATCTTGCGGAGGGCTCTGCTTCTTCAAGCAGCCACTTTTGCAAGCTATCTGAAATGGTAACCCTAGGAATCTGGAGGTGTTCCACGAACACTCACCTTCTGGATTCGAGGAAAGTTGGTTCCTAATTAACTGGCTTGTCTTTTCCCCGCAGTCAGTGGACGCTGGTTCGTTGTGAGAATCCAATAGTCCTTATTACCGGAATGAAACAACCAATCTTCCCTGACCCTCTGATGCCTCCAAGTAAGGCGGTCAAACCAGCCAAGAAGATCCGTATCCTTGTTGCCAAGCCGGGCCTTGACGGGCATGACCGCGGTGCACTGATCCTATGTCGGGCATTCCGAGACGCAGGAATGGAGGTCATCTATACTGGATTTCTCGCGACGCCCGAGCAGGTCGCCCAGATGGCGATTGACGAGGATGTTGACGTGGTTGCGATGAGCCTCCTCAACGGGGCTCACATGACGGCCTTTCCAAAGGTAGCTAAACTCATGCGACAAAAAGGGGGAAGTGAAATTCTCCTCGTCGGCGGAGGGATTATCCCCGAGGAGGACAAGCCAGTCCTCGAAAAACAGGGTATAACCGGAAACTACGGCCCTGGAACAGCCCTCAAGACAATAATCGAGCACGTGGAGAAAATCGTCAGAGACCGCGACTCACCAAAATCACGCTAGGCTCTCATCACCTATCCTACGGACCATTTTATACTGAGAAAAAGGCCGAACACCTGCATCCTTGGAACTGGCAAGATCGGTTCTTGAAGAGACCCTTAGGTCCTTCCTGAGAGAGGACCTAGGTTACGGTGACATTACCACCGATTCACTGGTGGACCCTGAAACTAAGGGATCGGCTATCGTTGTTTGCAACGAGCCTGCAATGATTTCCGGATTGCGGGAGGCGCTAGCCTTGCTCGAAATTGCTGGCTGCAAAGGCGAACCAGTTGTTGAAGAAAGTGACCGGGTCAGTGCCGGAGCCAGGATTCTAAACGCGTCGGGACCAGCGGGTTCCTTACTCAAGGTCGAACGCACGCTCCTCAACATACTCTCGCACATGTCAGGAGTCACAACTGCGACCTCAGCACTGGTCGAGCTGGCTAAAAAGGAGGGGGCGAGCACGATCAGGATCGCATGCACGAGAAAGACACTTCCCGGTCTCCGCTACTTCGAGAAGAGAGCAGTCGCAGTCGCGGGTGGTGACACTCATAGGATGAGACTTGATGATGCTGTCCTCATCAAGGACAATCACCTCGCGCTTAGCGGGACGATCACAGAATGCGTCAAGAAGGCTAGGTCGAAGGTAAGTTTCACAAGGAAAATCGAGGTGGAAATCGTGGACCCGGACCAGGCGGTAGAGGCAGCAAAGGCCGGAGCCGACATCATCCTTCTCGACAATATGAAACCTGACCAGGTCAGGAATACAGTATATCTTCTGCAAAAGGAGAAGCTTCGGGAGAGAGTCATTCTGGAAGCTTCTGGTGGAATCCAGAGGGATAACCTTGCGGCCTATCTTAGGACAGACATTGACGTAGTCTCCTTAGGCGCGATAACTCATTCTGCGAAAAGTATCGACATGAGCATGAGCATTAGGCGAGTCAAACGGCGACGATAATGGCGTCTAAGAGAGAAGAGAAGATTCTCAAGAACGCTCGCGTGCTCAGGGCAAAAGAGCACAAGCTCCATCAGCCTCTGAGACTCACCACTCTATCCCAAGCCGAGCAATTTGTCCAAGACAGGGGCCTGGTCTCGGTTCTCGGGGGCAACGAGTTGCCCAGCATAGTCAGCGCTTTTCTTGGTAGAGAATGGAGGCCATCAGGAAGAGGATTCTCAAGCTGGTTGGAATGGTGGTCGCTGAAAGTATCGGGAGAACGCCTAGGCAGAGCTTTGTCCAGGCTTGAGCGGTCGAAAGTCGTTGTTCCAACGCGAATCTTCCGAAGGAGCAAGACCCTAATGTCCCGACAACTATGGCCTAGCCTCACGCCCATAGTCAGGCACTTCTCCGAAGAAGCATCTAGTGACCGAACCTTCTCTAAACTAGAAAGGAGCATTCTCGAACTCATCGGCCGAATAGGCCCTATCCGTACCGACAAACTCAAAGACGAACTCAATGTCCATGGCAAGACTGACAGTGGCAAGTTCCACTTGGCCTTGTCAAAGCTAGAGAGCTATGCCCTCATCGTGGGCTCGGAAGACCCTCAACCGGAGAGACATCTTCACGCAAACATTTGGTCCCACTGGAAATCCATTGCCCCAGACACCAAGAGGAAACCAGACATATCGTACATAGATGCGATCAGTCAGCTACTAGAGCTGACTTTGGACGCAGCAGTGCTTGCGCCCGAAAAAGAGGTCGCCAAATGGTTCCGGTGGAAACAAGAGACACTAGAGGCCAAGGAGCAATTGCTAAACGCGGGAAAGATCATCCAAGCCGAAAACTTCTTAGTGACACCGCGGGCACGGTAACCGGAAAATCTCCGGAACTCTTTCAGGTCTCGGCCGACATTCCTAGTCTTTCTTCAAGATTCTCTCTACAAGCACAGATGGAAGAACGTTGACGACACCATCGACCGCTGAGACCTTGTCAACAATCCGCGATAGCGCCTCTCTGTCCGTCGTCCAGACCACGAGCCAGAAATCGTGTTCCCCAGATGTGTGGAATACCATCCTCACCCCGGGAATCTCGGTGAATTTGCGGCCAGCCGCGAGAATCTTGGCGGCTTCAACATCGACGCCGAGCGATGCTTCAGTCTTCAGACCAATCTGGGACGTGTCGATCTGGACATAATACTTGATGACCTTCTTCTCTTTGAGAATCGTGATCCTCTTGCGGACAGTCGACTCGTTCATTCCCAGCCTTTTAGCGACCTCCTTGTTGGTTAGGCTGGCATCCCGGTCCAAAACAGCAACGATTTTCCGATCGGTCTCGTCTACGGGCATGAGATGGTTTGTTCCGCTTTCCGGAAAAGCTTTTCCGGCAGGCTTATATTCTTTGCCGTAATTAGTATAATCTGGTATCCGAACATCCCCAAAGGTCTCCCGTGGAGCTTCCCAGGGTAGCCGGATACTGATGAGTTGAAACCCACACGTCAGTTAAGGTAATGGTTGCCTTCGGACCGCAAACCTTCACACTCCTAGACACAGAGGCCAAACTACGCGGAATCTCCGTGCAGGAACTCTTGAGAGCGGTGATAATCCCAGAGTGGTTCAAGACCCATAGCGACTTTCCCCTGAGCAAAAGTCCTAGTCCAGTCTTCAACAATAAGTTCAAGGAATCACGCGAAACACTTCTCTCATCCGCCACTCCAATCCGGTAGTACAAGCCCCCAAAACATCCCCTTCTTCATCCTTGCCTAGATTAGTCTCTATTCCGCCCGCCCTGAGAATGGAGGGTCTGGGGCGCTTATTTAGCTGTTGTCCAAACGAATTTCTCCTCGTCGAATCTTAACGAAGGCTGACCTGAGAATCCGTGGCCTCGGAATTCATGCCAACGGTCCGTCCGTCCATCGAAGATGCACTCGAACACTCCGAGTGGTTCTTTCGCCGTCCAAGAATCAGCGATCTTCTTGACGATGCTTGTCAAGTGACCAATCTGGTCGAGTGCAGAGCTGACTTGGTCGGAATCTAGAAGGCCTATCTTGAATACGAGTTTTGTGGAATCGTGTACAAAGACAAGGACGAACGCTGCTCCGGCACCTCCGCGCCTATGCCTGACCTCTTTTAGAATGCCCTTCAGATCGCGCCATCCTTCCCTGAAGACCTGAGTGAAGAAGCTTGAGTCATATTGGTGTCTGAAAGTGATGTTGATACGGGTTGCCAAGTTTTCATCTGAAAGCTCGACGTAGCTGGGCTGGGAAACGGTGAACCGTTTCTTGAGGATCTGGAATATTCGCTCGTGCTCGAATGGCGATAGCTCTCCTTCCACCAAGACCTCTGCACCAGGTCTTACTCGTGTCTGGGTTGCCAACGATTAGTTCCTCGCAACAGGCGTTAAACCAGTCTCGTGGCCCGACATAAGCGCATGGGACTTCCACTAAAGGGACTCCGGGTTGTCGATCTGACCAAGGACTTTGCAGGGCCATTCTGCACCATGATACTTTCTGACCTTGGGGCTGAGGTTGTCAAAGTGGAGAAGCCGGAGTTAGGGGACGAGACGCGTAACTGGGGGCCGCCGTTTGTCGGGGGAGAGAGCTGCTATTTTCTCAGTCTCAACCGTGGGAAGAAGAGCATTGTTCTCGATCTGAAGAAGAGGGATGCTCAGAAGGCTGTTCAGAGGCTCGTTGCTGACTCTGACATTCTCGTTGAAAGCTTCAAGCCGGGCTCCTTGAAGAAGCTCGGGCTGGACTATCAGAGTCTTCGCCGTAGAAACAAGGCGCTTGTCTATTGTTCGATTTCCGGGTTCGGCCAGACAGGACCGTACAGGGATTTTCCGGGATATGATCTTGTGGCCTTTGCTATGAGCGGGATCATGAGTACAACCGGCGAGGAGGGTCGTCCACCAGTAAGAGTGAGCGTCCCAGTTGCGGACATAGCCGCGGGTCATTATGCTACGATCGGGATACTTGCGGCCCTTTCGAGACGCTTGGTCACAGGGCGCGGCGATTATGTTGACGTTTCTCTTCTGGACTCGATTGTGTCCTGGCTGACGTACAATGTCGCGTTTTTTTTCGCAACCGGGAAACAACCCGAACGACTAGGGTCTGCCCATCCTAGCATTGTCCCGTACCAGGCGTTCAGCTGCAGAGATGGATCGCTGGTAGTTGCAGTTGGAAATGACGAGCAGTGGAAGGCACTTTGCACCGCTATGGGCCAGGATAAGTTTCTTGTGGATAAGCGGTTCTCCACAAACCCTCTAAGGGTTCGCAACAGGAAAATGCTGGTTCCACCATTGTCGAGATTGTTTCGGAAGAGAACGGTTCAGCAATGGTTGACTGTTCTCCGGAAGCACGGTGTGCCTTGTGCCCGGGTCTATGATGTTTCACGGGTCGTGAAGGATCCTCAGCTGACAGCGCGGAAGATGATCATTCGTGCTAACAATGGTCTTCTGCAGCTTGGCAGTCCGATAAAGTTCTCCTCCCCGAATCCTCCGTCAAAGCTCGCGCCCTCTCTTGGTCAGGATTCAGATCGAATTCTGGGCGGGCTCGGCTATTCGAGCCATGATATTGAGAGACTCCGAGAGCGAAAGGTGTTTGGGTAGAACCGGTTGCCTCGATTGATTGGTCTGCGAGTGGAGGTTGAGGGGCTTCATCTTGAAAGGGTCAGCCCCGTTCGCTCTACGGCTACTGCTCCCCGGAACCTAAGAATGCGGTCTTAGTAAGAATATGACAAGTGTAACCTCTCATCTCTAGCATAGGTTACCATCCGATTCCTGCCACCCAGCTTAGCAAGCGGATCCTTCATGCATATTTCAGTAAGTTCCCGGGGTAATGCGGACCTAGGGTTCTCTATTTCGCCCGCGGTGCCGGTCGAGCAGGTTGCGTGGGCTTTCGCCAAATCCACCCGTTAGACTGGTCCCTAGCAGGAATAGGCCAAGAGGTATCATCAACGTTCCGGTCAGGAAGAGAACTGGTGAGTAGAAGCCCTCGGAAGAGAAGAGGATCCAGCCTCCTAGCATCAACGCGAGGCCCACTAGTATTCCAAGGAGCGTCTGGAGGGTCTTGGTTCCTGTTTCGACGAGGACCTGTGACAACTGCCCTGCTTAGTACTGGCTTGTCCTCGTATTATTGTTGCTGGAAGGAGAATGAAATCGATATATTTCCGGTGGCCACGCGATTGTCGCATGGAATGTTTTCTGTGACTTGCTTGTACTAGTAGGGCTCGTTGTCTCTTAGAACGTTGCAGTAGCCTGATACGAATCGGCCGATCTCGCCGGTTAATGGGTCGTAGCTGTGTCGTTCGGTGTTGCCGATGTCGCGGCCGTATACGTGGATGCTCTGGGCGGGTTCTGGTGATATGTTGTCGACTTTGTGTATGCCATTGTGGCTTAGGACCGTTACGTGGCCTTTGGTGTTGACTCGGTCGCTGACCTTTTCCAGCTTGGCGTATCGTGGGTCGGTCTTCTCGTCGGTTCTCCTGTAGAGGGTTTCGCGTTCTTGGCCGCTGTATACCCCGATTAGTGCCCATGTGAGATGGTCGTGGATTGGGGTTGTCTGGCCTGGTTTCCAAACTCCTCCAATAATCGAGTAGGCTTTGTCCAGTGGCATGTGTAGAAGGTTCATGGCGAACCGGTCTTGCCTTGGCGTGAACACTTGGGCTGGGACGCTGTATGACTGTATGAGTTGTTCTAGCCTGGGTTTGAGCTGTGAGAGTTTCTGTGACTCGCTGGACGGGTCCCTTACTATGGCGTCGGACTCGTCGATGAACTGTTTGAGAGTATAGGGAGCCATCGTTCTCTCCTTGTGTTTCCGCCCATGGTCGATATTAGCTGGTCGGTATTGACGGGAGGAAAGGAACGTTTTAACCGCGCGAATGGTTCTATCTCTTATTGTAGAGTTTCTTGGAAACGGCTCGTAGTCCCAGGTGGAATGGCCATACTGAGCTGGTAGAGGAGATTCTGTGCTTGAAACAGGAGCGGAACGCGGTGATTCTCTCTCACAACTATCAGGTGCCCGAGGTGCAGGACGTTGCGGATTTTGTCGGCGATAGTCTGGGACTGTCGCAGGCTGCAGCTCGTACTCCTGCGGACGTGATCGTGTTCTGTGGTGTGCATTTCATGGCTGAGACGGCGTCGATTATTTCTCCCGGGAAAACCGTTTTGATTCCGGACCTCGGAGCTGGCTGTTCACTCGCGGCAACGATCGACCGCGAGAGGCTAGTGGCCTGGAAGAGGGATCATCCAGGCGCGGCGGTGGTTTCGTACATCAATACGACTGCCGAGGTGAAGGCTGAGAGTGATTATGTTTGCACGTCGAGTAACGCGGTCCGGGTTGTGAATAGTATTCCACGGGACAGGGAGATTCTGTTTCTCCCTGACATGTTTCTCGGCGCGTATGTCCAGGATAAGACGGGACGACGGATGGAGATCTGGCCTGGTGAGTGTCATGTGCACGCAGGCATTACTCCTGAGATTGTGAATAGGAAGCTTGACGAGAACGCTGGCGCCGAGTTCTTGATTCATCCTGAATGCGGGTGTGTGTCTCAGTTCCTGTACTTGGCTGGGAAGGGGGACTTCGAGAATGGTCTGACGCACGTGTTCTCGACTGAGGGAATGGTGAGGCATGCGCGCGAGTCGGACGCTGAGAGGTTCTTGGTGGCGACGGAGACGGGTATTCTTCATCGTATGCGGAAGGAGAATCCTGACAAGACCTTCTTGCCGGTGAAGGAAGACGCGGTGTGCCAGTACATGAAGATGATAACGCTCGAGAAGGTAGCGTTGTCATTGAGGAACATGGTCTACGAGGTTCGGGTCCCGAAGGATACGGCGGACCGGGCAAGAATGGCCATCCAGCGAATGCTAGAACTGGCCTAGCCCCCGTCAAAGGCTTCATTCTGTTCGTGCTGGAATAGGGCGTTTCACATGGCGGTGGAGCAGACTCTCCGCGACCCGGACAGACCGAAAGAACAATGATTTTGGAAAAGGATTTGAGGGGTCAAATTTCCTGGAGGGAAGAGCGGGTTTGTGACGCGATCTGCCGGGAATAGTACCCCTTTGAGGGAAGAAAATTTTCTGTTCAGCATTATGGGGTACTTCAAGCGCAAAAACTGGCGATTATAGGACACAGCTCTCAGATCGTGATTCGCGGCTGATTATAGACGATTTCTGGCCCACAGGAGCGGGGATTTCCCTGTCGCGAGCCTTGAGTAGGCCCCCCGGGGACTAGAATTCTTTTTCTTGAGTGATGCTTTTTTTCGAAGCGCCTGTTTTTTCAGGATATCTCTTTTTCCAGGAGTACTGTTTTTCAGGAGTGTTCTTTTTCAGAAGACAGCGTTTTTTCAGAAAGCGGGTTGTTTTCAGAAGTGCGTTGCTGTCGAAAAGTTCCGTTGCGCTATTACGGGACTCAGGAATGGGGGGATTGGGGCTGATTCCGGGCTATTTGATAGGGAAATTCTGGATCGATTACTTTCACTCAGTGAATACTGGGCGCCCAACGTGGAAGAGGTGTTTACTTTTTCTTCTGTTTTAGGAGTATGATTGCCTGCGCTAGGTCTCCGCCGGATTCACTGAGGGCTGACATGGCCTCTTCCGTCGTAACCCCTGCTTGGGACGCCACCAGTTTAGCATCATCGAGACTAGGCTGGGTCGACAGAGCCTCTTCCCTAACAGTCCCGCCCCCGACTTGATAGATCTTCTGACCCTGAACACTGACAGTCGCCACTTCAGGATTATCGATAATGATCCGCTTGGTGGGGGTTTCCATGATTACACGCGAGACTTCGTCAAGCTGGTCAACCTTCAAGCCCATGCGTGCCATCATTCGCTGCTGATCCCTGGGACTCATTCTTCGAGGCATCAATACACTGGATCACGCTTGTATTAGTAGGAGGCGTTTCTGATTGTTAAGCCTAATCACAGCTTCCCGGCCCCACGCCGGACCTTTACTGCTGCCCCGACTTTGAAGCTCAGCATTTCCTCGGCGTTGAAGAAGCTCCTGCCAACACCCAGCAGGCGGTCCCTAGAATCTACTACCAACACTTCCTCCTCCGGCCTCAACCCTGGGTCAACACTGACGACGTGCTTTGCGAAGACATCCCCCCCTCTCAGGATGTAGTCTTCAACTCCGTTGACGACTCTGACCCGGCACTTCGGAGGATGGAGAATTTGTTTCAATGCTCTTCCGCCGTCGATTGTGAGAGCGAGGAACCCGTCCTTGGCTCTCAGCGTCGCGAGAAGGACGCCTGCGTTGTATATGTGGCGAATTTTGTGGGTGTGGGGTGACTTGACTATTCGCACTGTTCGCGGAAAGAGCCGTTGAGCATTCTTACCGAACTGGAACGCGGCTATCATCCGAATGCGACGGTACTCGTGTAGCCTTGGTTTGACCGGGGTGACTGGCATCGGCAGGGGCGATAGCTAATTAAGCAGGATTAGACGGTTATTCAGGTTGTTCTCACCCGAGGGTTGACAGGGCATTGTTCTGTGAGATTTGTGGGAGCGAGATTGTAGGCAGACCAGGAAGGACCCTGGTCGAAGGAGCAACCCTAGTCGTGTGCAGCGACTGCGCAGGACTAGGCACATCACTACCCGGATTTCCTGATAGACCACGAGCTAGAAGCCCGATGATGCCGAGAATAGTACCGAGCAGGACTGCAGCGGGCCGGCTCCCGAGGACAATAGACGAATCCGAACTGCTCGACGACTATCCAAGAATTATCAAGCAGGCACGAGAGAAGATCGGATTGTCACAACAGCAACTCGCTTTCAAGGCTAAGGAGACAGTAACCATGATCCAGAAGATAGAGCTTGGAAAAATGCAGCCTCCGATGAGACTGGCAGTGGAACTCGAGCATATTCTCCGAGTAAAACTGGTAGCGTCGAAGGAAGAGGCTGAGATCCCAACACCTCCGATTCGACAGACTGGTGATGATGGTCCCACGCTAGGTGATGTTGCGATAGTGCGTCATAAGGAAAGTTCCCGGACGGAACCATAGACCACTGGAAGCGGTCCTCTCCACCCAGCAAGTGCCTAGCAGGCAACGCGCGAGACCTCTTTCACTATCTTCCCTTCCTTGGATGGCACGATTTGCATCTCCGAGCCTGGGAAGTCAAGTTCGAACTCCATATGCGAGTGGTACCAGTCCAAGAATACAGCGAGTGCCCCAACCTCGCTCATCGGCTGGCTCGTAACCGAAACGTTCCAGTCAGCAAGCTTGAACATTTCACCAGGCATCTTCTCGGACCCAACAACCACTAGCAGATCCGCCCGGACCGCTTGAATCTGGTCTATAACCTTGGGAAGCGGCAGCCCATAGGCTGTGAGATGCAAAACCTTTCCCCCCTCGTCTTTCCATCCCCGGATAACATGCCTCCATTCTGGCCCCGTTTCGACCTGGAAACTTCCCCCGAATCTCTTGACAACCTCCCTGACAGAGGATTCGACCCCCTTGTCCGGACTATTCGCAATTATTACCCCTGAGGCACCCAGGGCCCGTGCTGTAAGGCAGACATGGGTGGTCACGCGTGAGTCTCTGAAGACTCTATGACCCATGCGTAGGACGACTACCCTTGGCAAGAACCATCTCTCTTCATGCTTGTTAGGGCATACATTAAATTGCAGAATAGCACATTATAGTATATCAGGGGTTTTCGAGAGGGTATGGCTTCTAATCATGACGATCTTGCACGACTCGCAAGCTTCTTCGGCGGAGAAGAAGCCATCAACGTCGTAAAGGCCCTCTACGCGGCTGGGGTTACCACTGACGATGTGATCGCCAACCAGGCAAACGTCCGTCTAAACACTGCCCGGAAGATTCTCTACAAACTCTACGACCACGCGCTTGTTACATGTACGAGAAGCAGGGATGAGACCACTGGCTGGTTCATCTATCACTGGAAACTCCAGCCTGACCAGCTCGACGCTTTTGTGAGAAGCAGGAAAAAGAAAGCGCTTGAGAAGCTTCGCGAGCGACTCGAATACGAAAAGGGTCATAGCTTCTTCATGTGCCCTGGGTGTGAGAACGTAAGGATGACCTTCGAGGATGCCATGGAATCGGCCTTCAGATGCACTGGTTGTAACGGCCAGATGACCAATGAGGACAACGGAAAGATCATTCAGGTCCTTGAGGATTCTGCACGACGGCTAGAATCTGACCTCTCAGAACCTCCCTCGTTCTAAGGAAGAATCACTCATTGTCCACGGGCTGGGTCTCGGCCAGCCTCGCTGAGAAAATCCCGGAGCAAGCAGCTCGAAGAGGGCTAGGCCCTCTACGACGATTTCTCGACAATGAAACAGCGGGTCTCCGCGTCAAATGGGAGTTTTCCATCAGAAAGGGATGGCTGGAGGTCCGAGCCGAGGGCGATGATGCAGAAGCGTTTCTCAACTTTCTGAGAAAAAGGTTCGACACTATCCCGGTTGAAGCATCCAGAGTTGAGAAATGGGACAAGGCCAGAGGATGGATAGTAAGTTCGGGAAGAGTCGGGTTCGGCGTGTACGTCGACATTGGAGTCTTCGAACCCGCAGCACGAGATGGCCTGTATCCACTTCATCGAATGAGAGCCCAGCTAACAGACGGCGTATCAGAATCATGCCGTGAAATTCTCGACAGGAACGGATTAGTCGATGATTTCCCCGTCATGGTCCGGGTGATTGGTCTAGAGGGCGAGCGGATTAGTGTAGAACTCTCTGATGAGACTCGCGAACTTCTCGCATCATGGCATCGACTACCATTCGACAGAGTCGTTGCAATAGGTGTGTCAGAGGCCGAGGCTGAGATTGCAGTAAAGTCCGCCAAGCTGTGGTATGACGTGATTAGAATTGAGCCACTATCGATCTTCGCGCAGTGTCTTGTTTGCAAGATCGGAACCGATGCGCCTGGTGTGATCGCCAAGCTTGGGAATAGGATGCGTGGAGTAAGATTGGCAGCGGTCCGGTCTCGCAGACCTTACGCCTTTAGGCTCGAATCGGTCAAAGCCTAGACGATAATCCCCGAACACACACGGACCTTATCCGACCCGTCAGGTACTTCCAGTTTTTAAGTCCCCTAAGACGGGAATCGGCCGGTGCACTACCTCGCAGCTTGTAGAATGTGTCCCAAACTTTAGCGAAGGCCGCCGCAAAGACGTGATTGAGACTATTGCAAATGCTGTCCGTTCTGTCGAGGGAGTAACCCTCCTAGACATGGAGTCAAATGAGGACCATAACAGATGTGTTATCAGTTTTGTTGGAGAGCATGGCCATGTCAAGGCCGCGGCTATGGCTGCAGCAAGGAAGGCTATCGAACTAATCGATCTGAGAAGTCACAAGGGAGAGCATCCGCGGATGGGCGCTGTCGACGTGGTCCCATTTATTCCACTGTCGGGAACAAGCATGGAAGACTGTGTTAGGCTTGCCAAGGAGTTTGGAAGAGAATTCGCCGAGGAATTTCATGTACCGGTATTTCTCTATGAAGAAGCAGCAACCAGACCTGAACGGCACAACCTAGCCGACATCCGTTCAGGAGAGTTTGAAGGTCTACGTGAGCTCATCGGAAAGGATTCGTCGAAGAAGCCGGATTTTGGACCGGAGACAATCCATCCTTCTGCTGGAGCAACAGCTGTTGGCGCACGGGAGATTCTGGTCGCCTACAATGTGAACCTCGGGACTAGAGATGTTGAGATTGCCAAGAAAATTGCACGTGAGCTACGCGCCAAGGACGGTGGATTGACCTACGTCAAAGCGTTAGGGTTTGAGCTGAAAGAGAGGGGAATTGTACAGGTCTCAATGAATTTGACCAGTTTTAAGAGGAGTGAGATGTTCAAGGCGTACGAGATGGTAAAGCTGTTCGCGGCCCGTTATGGGGTCCCGGTGGTCGGAAGTGAGATAGTCGGGCTGGCCCCGATGGAGGCTCTTGCTGACACTGCCGAGTTCTATCTCAGACTTGAGAACTTCAGTCTAAACCAAGTGTTGGAAAAACGCCTGTTTCAACCTCACCAATTGACCCTGACAGACCAGAGCCTTACTCTGTTTAGTGAAGAGGTTGCCTCAAGGAAGCCGGCTCCAGGAGGAGGAAGCGTATCAGCATACATGGGTGCGCTGGGAGGAAGCCTCGTATCAATGGTGGCAAGAATAAGCCTCGGCAGGAAGACCGTGGACGAAAGGGAAAAGTTAGAGCGCATCCTCGAGGGGGGAGAGAGACTGCGGCGAGAATTGCTGGAGCTCGTTGTCAAGGACACGAGCGCCTTTGAGGCGCTAATGCACGCTCGCAAACTGCCGAAGGACAACAAGGATCGGGACCGACAGATTCAGGACGCGACCGTAAAGGCCGCGGAGATTCCTCTTGAGACCATGGAGAAGTCTGTAGAGGTTCTCAAGCTGACTCGCGACATAGCACAGCTCGGGACGCGCAGTGCCTTATCAGATGTCATAACGGCTGCTGGAGCTGCCAGAGGCGCAGTTGAGGGCGCGGCAAGCAACGTTCTTATCAATCTTGGAGACATTTCAGATTCAAAGTTCGTTGAGAATGCCTCAGTGAAAGTCGATCGTGCGAGGAAGGACGGTTTGCAGCTTGAATCAGAAACTATGCAAGTTGCAAATTCTAGACACGAGAAGCCGACACTGTTGCGAGCTTAGGCAGTCTTTCAGAAGTCGAAGCGAAACGGGTCTTGTACGATTCCAATGAGGCCTAATTCTCCTTGCTTGTGAAGAATTAGATGAATGGAATTACCACGAAATCCTGTCGTGCAAAATGAAACGTCTTAAGTTTCTATCTGTTCAAGCCCTGTCATTTTGTCTGCCCAGAGCATTAGAGGGGCCACAAGCATGGTTAGTTCCCTTCCTTCTCTCGTGAGATGATATTCTACTCGGGGCGGAATCTCTGGAAAGGCCTCACGCTTTACGAGGTGAGACCGCTGTAGATCCTTGAGAACTTCAGACAGGGTCTTGGCGCTTATTCCTGAGAGATGTTGTTGGAGTTCGTTGAATCGTATTGTCCCGCTATTGCCGAGCTGGGCGAGAACGCAGAGTGTCCACTTCTTGCCTATGATGTCGATGAGACCCTCACAGGGACAAGGGCAGACGCAGCATGGTTCTCCATCTCTTATCCTAACCATACGGTAACCTTGTTACTCTAGGGGAACTTGGCCGTTTAAATACTTACCCTTAGTAACTAACTATACGAGGTGAAGTAAAACGAGCTGTAATTGCGATTGCTGCAATACTGGATGCGATTCTGGGTGCTGCGGCGGACCGTCTGCAAAGAGCGGCTAACTTCTGGGCAGCCCATCAAAGGCTAACCTCTGAAAAACCCACGCTTTTCTTAGTATATGCACGGAGGGGAATTGGGGACCTGTTGACCAAAGGAGCTTGCAACGAGCACCAAGTCAACGATATTAATGGTCCCGTCGTTGTTTAGATCTGCGGCGGCATTGAAACCCAGCTGCCCGATCGTCTTTCCAAAAGTGCTACCGACTGTTGCTAGGTCAACGATGTCCACTTTGCAATCCTTGCTCACGTCTCCTTTGAGCCTCGAAATGAAGAATCCGGCCCAGGCACATCCTGTCGCCGCCGTAGGGCATGCCAAGATGTTGTTTGAGAGATTCGTCTCTCCTTCCGCCCCGGTGGCGTATGCTGTTAGGTTCCATTTTCCAATGGTGAGTGTCGAGGTTTTCCAGCTGAACGAAAGGACCTGACCTGCTCCAGGGGCGAGACTTGTAACTGTCTGATTCGTTGCGATGAACATAGTAAGGTTGGCTTTGACGCTTACCACAAATGACGCTGCTACGTTACCAGGGTTTAACGTAGTCACGCTAACGGTGACATTGTTTGCTGGCGCTCCGGAATAGGCAAAGGTCTTGGAGACATTCATTGCTGTGATTGCTACGTCTGGAGCAGGTAGGGCTCCGTTTCCTCTGAAGAATATGTCACCGTTGCCTCGAGTGTCGTCCTGCCAGGCCACGTACACGTTGGGACCCGATACGGCAATGACCGGCGATGGAAGCAAAGCACTTCCCGTATTAGGGGAAAGGTTCTGAACGCTACCAAAGGTCGTGACTGTATTGTTGCCTGCAAAGAACATGCTATCGGAGGGAGTTCCTCCGGCCCAGCCAACATAGACATTCGCGCCCGAGGCCGCAATGGTCTGTTGCGGAGGAGCCGAAGCTCCAATCGTCAGACTAGTAATGGCGCCAAAGTTAGCTCCATTAGTGGAACTGACACGGTAGAGTATCTGTGGTCCGGCACCGGTGGCATTGCTCCACACAACATACACGCTTTTGCCGGTCGCAGCAACCACCGGGTTAAGATCGGTTATCATGTTTCCTTGGTAGAGATTCAGGATAGGCCCGAAACTAGACAGACTCGCTCCATTACTTGGACTTCCACGGAACATTGTATTGTCACAGCTTATTGGACATGATAAGGAGTCATTCGTCCAAGTCACGTAGACGTTATTGCCACTCGCGGTTATGGCTTGGTAATAGTTATTGTCGTTCGACACGGTACCTCCTATGTTGAAGGCTGTGGCAAAACTTGCTCCCCACATTGAACTCGAACTGAAGAAAGTCTTTGGAACATTAGCCATGAGCGAATCATCGGCCCATGCAACGTAGACGTATCTTCCCACTTCAGATATCTGCGGATAACCAAAAAAATGATTGGCCTTACTGCTCAGGAATGTGGCTGCGACGGTGGCGAGATTAGCACCGTTGTTTGAGCTCATTTTGGCATAGATATTATCCGGATTGTTATGGCTGGATGTCACTTCATGCCAAACAACAGTGACATTGCTGTTTCCAGCCGCGGCGACCTGGGGGGCGAAAGCTCCAATGTGATTGCTAATATTAGTCGTAAGATCGATGACAGTGTTAAAATTCACTCCGTTGTTTGTGCTAGCGCGAAAGTACACGTGGTCTGTCTCGGGAGTTATCGATACGTTACCCTGCCAAACCACGTACACATTGTTTCCCGCCGCTGCAATCGCAGCGTTGCTAGCGTCTCCATTGATCAAGCTGTTGAGCTTCATAACTGGCCCGAAGCTACTTCCGTTGTTATTGCTGGCCCTGAACAACACATCCTCGTTGCCAGACGTGTTGTTCTCCCAAACTAGGTAGACATAGTTACCTGATGCCGCGATCTGAGGATTTCCAGATGGAGTTGTGTCATTGCTCACGTCTATGTATGAGCTGAAACTAATAGGGGAGCTGAAGCGGGCGGCCGGTCCAATAGTAGGGACGTTTGTTACAGTTAGGCTAGCAACTTGGGCCCAAAGTAAAAGAACTACGATTAGAGCCCGGAGCTTGCCGTAAGAATCCAGAGATATCTACTCCAACAAGGGTCGGAGCAAACTCACTTTTGTTAGCGTTTAAGGGTTTCTAACATAAATGTCTGCCACATATCCTCAGGAATGCTCGAGATATAGCCTGGTCCACATTGTCGAACTGAGACGTGTCTCCACGAGTTGACCGGCCTTCTCGGAGAGGTGCGCCTTATCGTTCTGGATCGAAGTTCGAGGCTCGTGTTCTAAGTGGAGTCTATCTCGAAACTGTTCTTCCTCTTCCTATGGATGATAGCAACAATAGAGACCAATCCGAGGACAGAGATTCCTACCCCTATTGCATAGGACGAGGTCTGAACACTCGTGTCATATGCGGCACTCAGTGAAGTATCATTGACGATCGTGAGAACCAAGGGGTTCCTTGTGTTTCCATCACCCCAGTGAGCAAACGTGTTCGTGGCGATTAGCGAGGGCACATTGAGAGACCAGAACGTGTATGGGAGTGTTGATTGGACAGATATCGTGTGATTGCCAGGGTCAACATCTTGAACTATCTTTCCTGAAGCATCGGCAGTCAGCGTGACTCCATCAATCGTGACCAAGACTCCCGAGGAGGGAACTACTATTTCCAATAGATATTTGCCCGCCTGGTGAAATGCTATAGTAGTTGAGTGCTGGAGAGAGCCACTCGTTCCTGTCACAACCACATTGTAGTTTCCCTTAAGACCGCTGCATGACAGAATTGACGATCCAGATCCACCTGATATCATGCTTCGGCTTAGCGTGCAATCGAGTCCCGTTGAGGGGAAGATTGAGATTGTCAGGCTGACGTTTCCATTGAACCCTTCGAGGTTGTTGACAGTTATCGTGGAGTTGCCGATACTGCGTGGTGGGATTGTGACCGTTGTCGGGTTAGCTGTCATTGCAAAGTCCATCACGGTAATGGCTATGGTCAAACTGTGAGCTAGTCCCATGCTGGTGCCGGTGACGGTTGCAGCATAGCTTCCTTGCGAGCCTGCGCAAGAGACAGATGCTATCTGAGAACCACCTAGAATGATGGTACTGGGAACCAAAGTGCAGGTCAGGCTTGACGCTGGCGAAACTGCCACGTCAAGGCTAATCATCCCTGTGAATCCGTTGACTGGTGAAATGACAATGGTTGTGATGCCGACTTCTCCGGCGTTGAAATCAAGCGTGGTTGAGCTGGTTGTTATGGTGTAGTCAGTCACGGTGATGGTTATGGTGGACGAGTGGGAGATTGAGCCACTGGTTCCTGTCACTGTAAGGGCGTACGATCCGGCTGAGCCCTGGCAGGACAATGTCGAGTTCTGAGAGACTCCCAAGATAAGACTGGTCGGGTTTATCGTGCAGCTTAGTCCTTGCGAGCTTGAGAAGGAAAGCTGAACGGTCCCAGTGAAAGAGTTGACAGAGGCAACCGTGATAGTGGAACTTGCAAAGATTCCGGAGACGGCCTCAATGCTTGTTGGATTGACACTGAGTGAAAAGTCCTGCACGCCTCCGACATTGTAGCCCAGGGTGGCAGTTCTATACAACGATCCGCTGTTACCGATAACCGTAACACTGAACGTGCCAGGGTCGGTGCTAGTGCAAGATAGTGTTGAAGTCTGCGTCGCTCCCAGGGTAACACTGGTTGGGGATAGAATGCAATTCAGACTCGGCGAGGAAACTGTAAGAGTCAGATCGACTTTTCCAGAGAACCCGTTGATTGGAGCTATCGTAATAGTAGAGTTGCCCGCCACATTTGCAGGAATGCTGATCGAAGATGGACTTGCGGAAATGGCAAAGTCCTGGATTGAGTACGTGACAGTCGCATTGTGAGACAACGAGCCGTTTGTACCGGTCACCGTCACCGTGAATGTTCCCGTGGAAGTTCCCGTGCATGATAGGGCTGAGTTCTGAGACGGACCGAGAGAGATGCCGTTAGGAGAAAGAGTGCAGGTGAGCCCCGTTGAGGGTGACATTGAGAATGCGAGAGAGATGGTGCCTGTGAAACCGTTCACAGGGGCTACGGTTACTGTTGACCCTGAAGGGCTTCCGGCATCTGCCCCAACAGTGGCCGGAGACGCTGTAATGGTGAAATCGGTCACTGTGAAAGTGATTGTGGCGGCATGAGAGAGAGACCCACTTCTGCCCGTAACTGTTATTGTGAAACCTCCAGTCGCACTCCCGGTGCATGTCAGAGCTGAGGTTCCTGATGTTGTCACACTTGTCGGGGTCAGAGTACATGTTAGGCCAGTAGTCGGGGAGATAGATGTGGAAAGATCGACTGAGCCAGTGAAGCCGTTGATAGGTGCAACGGATATGGTTGACGATGCTGGTGTTCCTATCTTGCTTGTGAGGCTTGTCGGATTTGCTGAGACCGAGAAGTCAGGTGTTGAAGGCAGCCACAAGTAAGATGCGGCAGCCAGGAGAGGAGTACTTCCTCCTGTCACCATCGAGTCGATTGGGATGGAGGAGTCCTGAAGGTTTCCTGCGATTCCCCAGCATGAATAACCACCTGAAGCGTTCACAGCACCGCTGCTTGAACATCCACCACTGGGCTCGTACGCTGAGGGAGGCGCGTACCAACCGTTCCCAGAAGGAAAGGTGTTTGACGTCTGATAGGTCTCTACCGCTGTTGTGAAGGTAACCTGGGCCGGGTTCCAGGGACCGCTGACGTAGCCTTCCTCGCTTACGGCTTGGGCCGGATAGGTTCCCTTGGATATGCTCGATCCCATGTCATATGTGCCGAACACGGTACCATCGAGGGCGTAGGCCCAAGTGTTGCCTCCCGACTGCGAATACATCGAGAACGTGTGATATCCTGTAGAGACGGTCGTGGTACCGGTCGTGAGAACAGAGTAGCTGTTCAGGTTCCATATCTGATAGAAGGCTACGGGGGTCGAGCTGTTGCAGATGTAATAGCCCACCTGTCCCCATATGTTCGCTGCCGAATCGTCACTTACCCAATACGAGAGACAGCCTACCACTGGCTCACTAACGACCTGCACTGTGGTTCGGGCACCGGTATTGTTTAGGTAGTTGCATGTGGAGCCGCAGACCGCATCTTGGATCTGTGCTCCGATTCGATAGGTGTTGCTGCCTGAGCTTGGGAACAGGTATTGACTTTGCGAGAGTTGAAAGGCAGAACTGGCATTTACCGGTATCGCAAAGAACCCGGTTACAGCTAGCAAGATGAGGAAAACCTTAGCGAAATAGGTGAGGCGGCGATTAGAGTGAGAACTTGAATTTCGCGGCCTTTCTGCCGACCTTGCCATGTTCCACCCAACTCTGAAAGGACTGACAGGGCAACTAGACCTTCACGCCGACACAAATCGACCGTAACTGCTCGACTTGACAGGCGGTTGTACTGTGGTTCTTCCCATGGACAGTTGCGTGGGAAAGATGAGTGAAACTGGGTCCTCACAGCCTCTAGAAGAGGCCTATTGTCTCCGCCGAAGAAGTCTCTGGTACAGACTGTCGTCTATTGCCATGAGAAAAAGGAAAAGGGGTTTAGAATGTCTGATGGCTTAGATTGCGAAGTTCACTAGTCCGAACTGGTTGGACTTGATCGTCACAATTGATGTTTTGACTGCGCCAGTGGGTGCTATGGCCATTATGGTGAATGTTTGCGACGATCCCTTGTACTCGTACACGAAGAAGTACACACCTTGCCGGTCGGTCGCCGTCATGCCTACAAGTGTCTTGGAATTGCCAGTGCCCATGTCGACCTTTGACAGTTGCACCTGCGATGGCATCGCCTGCGCCGTTAGTGACGACTCCGGCGAAGCCTGGGCCTTCTTGAAGCTGTTGGTGTTTGTGCTATTCGAATATCTGTCTAATCGTTGAGAAATCTGTTTCACATTGTATCATTGGTAGACCAAGACTTACTCCGGGTATCTGAGGACAGAGGAAGCAATCGAATGACTTGCAGAATTATCGGGCTTGGGATATCGATATATACATTGAAGGGATAATACCGCTTTAACCGGAAAGACGGTTCTCAGCAACTTGTCAAAAACAGCACAACTGCCCGTCAAGGTCGTAGCCGATGAATCACATGCCAAACTATTGCTTAATCCTATGCGCAGAGAAATCCTTCGACTTCTCTCAAGAACGTCGCTCACCGCAAAGGACCTATCAGAGTTTATCGGTCTAACTCCTCCCTCTATCGGACACCACTTGAAGGCTCTTGTGAAAGGGGACATAATATCCGTAGTCCGGGAGGAGCCGGAAAGCCATGGAATAATGCAAAAGTGGTATCAGGCGAACGCCCAGGCTTTCATGGTGGATAAGGAGCAGCTCTCGAATGCGGTACGTCGCTATTTCATGCCTCTCGATATTGAGAGAGCCCGAAGCGTCTCCGCCTGCCTGTCCATCATCAAGAACAACATAAGACCCACAACAACCTTCACAGAAGGCTTGACTCATCAGATTTGCAAGTCGTTGTGTCAAGTGGCCTACAAGTTCAACAGTCAACTAGAGAGCGACCCTGAACAAGTTGTCCACCGACTCTACGTTGAGGCCCTCAGACCTCTAATCGATTGAGCCGGCGATTCTTGGGCCCGCCTTTAGACGGCTGGTTCTTACCGATGCGCCTCTTGGAAGCAACTACTAGAGTGACCTAGCCACCGGTCAGTGATCGGTAACTGTTTATCAAGCGTTTGTGTCGGCTGCTGGAAAAGCAGGCATTTGTATTCACGCTAGTATATCGGAAGCCGAAATTATCGAGACACGAGAATGCTGCGTTTTGGAACATTCCTAATACGCTAGGAAGAGCCGTCTAGCAGATAAGACGGGTCTAGCGGTGACGACCAGTGGAAGAGGTCCAAATACTCAAAAAACGACAATGAGGCCAAGCTAATCTTTGACGACATGCGCAGAGAGATTCTCAGGCTCCTAGCCAGGGAGAACTTAACGCCTCACACGCTCTCAACTATCCTCGGCCTCTCAGCCCCGACTGTTGGGCATCACCTTGACGTGCTGAAGAGATCGGGCCTAGTCAGAATTGTAGCAACGAAGGCAGAGACCCACGGAATAGTTCAGAAGTTTTACGGTGCCACGGCTCAAGCGTACATTATCGAGACCCGAAGACTCTCTCCCTCGGTGAAGCGTTACTTTATGCCTGCTAGGATAGAACGGACCAGAGGCCTTCTCGCCGCACTATCCCTAAACTCGGCTGATCAATATGAGATTTCTTCGGAACTGGTCGAGACTGCCACGGAAGAGCTGGCGGCGAGCATTGTAGAGGTCTCGGAGAGTCGTCAAGGACGCATGGCAGAGAAGGATCCGGAGTGCGTAATCAGCGAGATATACAGAGACGCTCTCTCGATTCTCATAAGTGCAAAGCCAAGAATGTTTCCCCGCGTCAACCCGGGACCTGTCTGCTAGCGTGCGGCGAGCTCGCTAGGCTCGTTGAGACTCATCTCTCATCGTGGTTTTTGGTTGGACGGACCTTGTTTTCGGGTATGACGATTGTTACCTGGCTCTCCGTCAATGATATCTCGGGTTTGAGGCCCAGTTTTCCGAACAGGGCTCTTGCAGCCTCCTCGTAGTAGATTGAGTGTTTCATTCCCCTCTCGTGACGTATGAAAAGCGTGTATGTCCCCCCGTCGAGGATGTAGTCGAAGTTGAACAATCTGCCGTACCGACTTCCCAGCAAGTCCAAGGCTTTCAGTACACTCGCAAAATCGAACTTCTTGAACCAGAAAGTTATCAGTTCAGGTGCCAGACTGCTTCCGTAGTTCTCACCCATCTCTCGGGCCTGCTTGTCAGTCATCATGTTGAACAGTTTTGTAATAGTCCCAC
>WNGK01000782.1_pt2 | contig 32980 bp, 29 predicted proteins | sample 5400601 | NCBI WGS metagenome assembly WNGK01 (sample SAMN13153376, study PRJNA577476) | soil metagenome | isolation source: 60 cm soil or saprolite under Garry oak tree replicate 1 | place: USA:California | collected 2016-06-15 | reverse complement strand
GACCGATCTCGTCGCGGCTGGCGGCCGCCGCCTCGAGCAGGCCGGTGATCTTCCCCCGGTACATCACGGCGATCCGGTCGGCCAGGGCCATCACCTCATCCAGCTCCGACGACACGATGAGCACGGCGGTGCCCTCGTCACGCTTCTGCACGATGCGTTCGTGGATGTACTGGATGGACCCCACGTCCAGGCCGCGGGTGGGCTGCGAGGCGATCAGCAGCCGGATGGGCCGGGTGAACTCCCGCGCCACGATGACCTTCTGCTGGTTCCCCCCGGAGAGGGTCGCCGCCGGCACGTCCACCGATGGAGTCCGGATGTCGAAGTCCTTCACCCGCTGTCGGGCGGAGGTTCGGATGGCCTCGAAATCGAGGACCAGGCGGTGGGCGAACGGCGCCACGTCATAGGTGTTCAGCACGAGGTTGTCGGCCACGGTGAACTCCACGATCAGGCCGTCCCGGAGGCGGTCCTCCGGGACGTGCCCGACCCCTCCCCGCAGCACCTCCCGGGGCGAGGCGTGTGTCAGCTCCCTGCCCACGAGCGACACCGAACCGGCCGTGGCCGGCCGAAGCCCGGTCAGGGATTCGACCAGCTCGGTCTGGCCGTTCCCCTGGACACCCGCCACGGCGAGGATCTCGCCGCCCCGGATCTCGAAGCTCACGTCGTCCACGGCCACCTGGCCCCGGTCGTCCTCGACGGAGAGCCCTCTGACCTCCAGCACCGGCTCCCGGGGCCGGGCCGGCGTCCTTTCGACCTGGAGGCGAACCGTCCGGCCGACCATCATCGAGGCGAGGTCCTGTTCGGTGCTCTGGGCGGGCGTGGTGGTGCCCACCACCTTCCCCAGCCGGAGCACGGTGATCCGGTCGGCGATGGAGAGCACCTCCTTCAGCTTGTGGGTGATGAACACGATGGACCGGCCGCTGTCCTTCAGGGAACGCATCACCCGGAACAGGTCCTCGGTCTCCTGCGGGGTGAGCACGGCTGTGGGCTCGTCGAGGATCAGCACGCCCGCCTTCCGGTAGAGGGCCTTCAGGATCTCCACCCGCTGCTGGATGCCGACGGGGAGCTCTTCGACCACGCGGTCGGGGTCCACGGTCAGCCCGAACTGCTCGGACAGCTCCTTCACCTGGCGACGGGCCCGCCTGCGGTCCAGGAACCCGCCCCACCCCGTCACCTCAACCCCCAGCGTCACGTTCTCGGCCACGGTGAACACCGGCACCAGCATGAAGTGCTGGTGCACCATGCCGATGCCCGCCGCGATGGCGTCGCCCGGGCTGGCGAAGTGGACCTCCCGGCCGCCCACGAGGATCTCGCCCTGGTCGGCCCGGTAGAGCCCGTAGAGGATGTTCATCAGCGTGGTCTTCCCGGCGCCGTTCTCGCCGAGGAGGGCGAGGATCTCGCCCTCCTCGACGGTGAGGTCGACCTGGTCGTTCGCGACCACGCCGGGGAACCGCTTCGTGATCCCCCGCAGCTCGAGCTTCAGACCGCGCCTCCGTTCCTCGAAGGCGGCCGCGCCGGCCGCGCCCGTTCGCTACGAGAGGTAGGTCGTCGGGTCCACCGAGATCGAACCGCTGATGACGCCCTGGCGGATCTGGTCGAGCTCGGACTTCAGGGAATCCGGGACCTGGGTGTCGAAGTTGTGGAATGGCGCGATGTCGACGCCCTTGTTCGACAGCGTCCCCACGTACGGCGTCCCGCCCTTGAACGTCCCGTCCAGCGCCGCCTTGACCGAGGCCTCCACGGCCACGTCGATCTTCTTCTGCACGCTGGTGAGGAACAGGGGGCAGTACTGGGAGGCGCTGATGCACCCGTCGGTGTCGACCCAGATCACCTTGTTGTCACCGCCCCGAGCCTGCACCGCGGCGGCCGTGCCCAGCCCCACGGAGCCCGCCACCGGCATGACGATGTCGGCCCCCTGGTCCATGAGCGAGTTGGCGAACTGCCGCCCCTTGTCCTGGTCGGTGAAGGCATTGGGCCCGCCGACGAACAGCCCGTCCTGCTTCTTCGGGTCCCATCCGAGCAGTTGGACGTTCGTCCCCTTCTGCTTGTTGTAGTAGAGGATCCCCGCGGCGAAGCCGTTCTCGAAGATCGTCACCGTGCCGAACTTGTCGCCGCCGAAAGTGCCGACCTTGCCGGACTTCGTCATCCCGGCAGCGAGATAGCCGGCCAGGAACGCGGCCTGGTCGGTCTGGAACGTGAGGGGCTGGACGTTCGAGATCTCGGTGGGTGCGTAGTCGAAGTCCACGATGGCGAACTTCTGGCTCGGGTTGGCCGTGGCGGCCGCCTTCGTCGCGTCGCCCATCAGGAAACCGACCGTGACGATGATGTTGCACTTCTGCCCGACGAACGCGCTGATGTTCGGGGCGTAGTCGTTCTGGCTGGTGGACTGGAGGTATTTCGAGGTCACACCGAGGTCCGCCTGGGCGTCCTGCATCCCCTTCCACGCTGTGGCGTTGAAGGAGCGGTCGTCGATGCCGCCCGTGTCCGTGACCATGCAGGCGAGGAACTTCGCCTTCGCGGCCGGCGGCGAAGACGACGCCTGGGTGCCGGGCTTCTTCGAACACGCGCCCGCCAGGATGGCCAACGCACCGACCACAGCGATGATCCGCAATCCCTTGCCCATGTCGCCCCCCTTCGATGAGAACGACCGATTCTAGTTGCTCCCGGCAGATCGGGGCCAGCCGGGCAGCGTCGATACGGTGGCCGCGGCGGGTTCGAACCCGGAACCGGCCGGGCGAACCGGCGTAGCATACGGCCGCCGTGTCCCTCACCGTGGTGGACCATCCCCTGGCCCAGCACCTGCTGACGCGGCTGCGCGACGTGGAGACCTCGCCCCCGGTGTTTCGAACCCTGGCCAAGCGGCTGACCATCGCCCTGGTGCTGGAGGCGGTCCGGGGCCTCCCCACGGTGGACGTGGAGGTTCAGACCCCCCTGGAACCCGCGCCCGGGAGGCTGATCTCCCCCGACCTGGTGGCCGTGCCCATCCTCCGAGCCGGCTTAGGGATGCTGGAGGCCGTGACGGAGCTGTTCCCGGAGGTCTCCGTGGGCTACGTGGGGCTGGAGCGGGACGACCGGACGCTGCAGCCGACCTCCTACTACGAGAAGGTCCCGGAGCTGGCCGGCCGCCACGTACTGCTGCTGGACCCCATGCTGGCCACGGGCGGCTCGGCGGCCGGCGCCAGCGCCAGATTGAAGGAGCGCCGGCCGGCCGAGATCCGGTTCGTCTGCGTGGTGGCCGCCCCGCAGGGCCTGGCGAAGATGGAACGCGAACACCCCGACGTGCCGGTGTTCGCCGCCGCCCTCGACCGCGACCTCGACGGCCGCGGATACATCCTGCCGGGTTTGGGCGACTTCGGGGACCGCCTGTTCGGGACCGGCCCGGACTCCGGGCTGCCCCCGCTGATCCGGAACTCCCGGTAGCGGGCGAAACTCGGCCCGGCGCGGTATGTTCGGCGGCCCGGTCCGGACGATCCTTGGAGGTGGGGGGGATGAAGCGCCTTCCGACGGCGATCCTGGCGGCCGCCTCCGCGGCGGCCCTGGTGGGGCTGCTGCTCGCGCCCAAGGGCCACCCGGCATCGTCGCAGGAGGCCCACCCAGGCCGAACCGGCAGGGCCGTCGACCGTCGGCAGGAGTCGGAGGCCGCTCCCGACGACTGGATGGTGTCCCAGCGGGTGAACGGCGCCGGCGTGCCCCGGGGAGCCGCACCGGCCGCTGCCCGCCAATCCGGTCGGCTGGCCGCCGCCACCGCCGCCCTGAACCCGCGTCTGGCGGCGTCGCAGTGGCAGTTCGCCGGACCCACCAATATCGGAGGCCGGGTCCTCGACGTCGTGCCCGACCCGGCCTCGACGAACACGGTGTACACGGCCGCCGCCAGCGGCGGGGTGTGGAAGAGCACCGACGGCGGGAGCACGTTCGTCCAGGACTGGCCCATCTCGAACCCCCAGGCCATCGGGGCCCTGGCCATGGGCTCGGACGGGACCCTGTGGGCCGGCACGGGGGAGGCCGGGCCCGGAGGTGGCAGCATCACCTACGGAGGCCGGGGTGTCTACCGGTCGCCCGACGGCGGGGCCACATGGACGAACGCCGGCCTGACCAGCACGGTGACCACGGGACGGATCGCCGTGGACCCGAGCGATCCCCAGCGGATCTTCGTGGCCTCCTCGGGCGACCTGTTCAATCCCGGCGGCGGGCGCGGCGTGTACCGCTCGACCGACGGTGGGGCCACGTGGCAGCGGGTGCTCTCCCCATCGACCAGGACCACGGGCGCGGTGGACCTGGCCATCGATCCTTCGAACCCGCAGCGCATCTACGCGGCCCTGTGGGACCACATCCGCTACCCGGACCTCCGGGTCTACGGGGGCGTGGGGTCGGGCGTGTACCGCTCCACCGACGGAGGCACCACGTGGACCCGCCTGGCGAACGGCCTCCCCGGACCCTCCAGCACCATCGGCCGGATCGGCCTCGCCGTGGCCCCGTCCAACACCCTTCGGGTCTACGCCATCGTCATCGCCACCGACGGCACCTTCCAGGGGCTGTACCGGTCGAACGACGGCGGGGACTCGTGGACGCACCTGCCCGACGACCCCGGCCTGGCGGGCTCGCAGTCGAGCTACGGCTGGTGGTTCGGCCGGCTGTGGGTCGATCCCGTGAACGCGAACCACGTGTTCGCCGCGGGCGTGTCGCTGGAGGAGTCCACCAACGGAGGTTCGAACTGGTCGGCGCAGTTCGGCATCCACGGCGACGTGCATGCCATGGCCTGGAGCCCGGCCCAGTCCGGGCTGGTCTTCCTGGGCGATGACGGCGGGGTGTGGCGTTCGACCACCAACGGCAGCTCGTGGACCCACGCCACCGTGGAGCCGTTCACCCAGTTCTACAGCGTGGGCGTGAGCGAACAGGACAACACCCGCATCGTGGGCGGGTCGCAGGACAACAACGCGCTGCGGTCGTGGCCCGGCACGTGGAACGCCTTCGTCGGCGGCGACGGCGAGGAGACGCTGATCGACCCGGCGAACCAGAACAACGTGTACGGGTGCTCGCAGTACGGGTTCTGCGAGCGATCGACCGACGGCGGGAACACCATGCTGGGGTTCGGGGGGACCGTCTCGGACCGCTACAACTGGTTCACCCCGGTCCAGTTCGGCCAGGCCGCCACCTCCACGGTGTATCTGGGCGGCAACAAGCTCAACAGGTCGACGAACAAGGCCCAGACCTTCTCGGTGATCAGCCCCGACCTGACGGGAGGGCCGGGCCGCGATCCGAACTACCCCTACGGCACGATCACCACCATTTCGGCAGGGACCTCGGCGCTGTTCGTGGGGACCGACGACAGCCGCGTGTGGACCAGCACGAACGGCGGGTCCACGTGGACCCGCGTGGACGATCCGGCCCTGCCGGCGTTCTGGGTGAGCCGGGTGGCCGTGGACCCGTCGAACAACTCGCGGGCCTACGTGACCCTGTCGGGCTACCGGAACGGGAGCAACGGCGCCTACGTGTTCAAGACCCACCGATGGCGGCACGACGTGGACCGACATCACGGGCAACCTCCCGAGGGCGCCGGTGAACGACATCGTGATCGCCGGCGTGGGCGGCGGCACGCTCTACGTGGGCACCGACGCGGGCGTCTACCAGAGCACCGACGGCGGCGCGACCTGGCTCGCGGTGGGCACCGGTCTGCCCCGCGTTCCGGTCGACGACATCCAACTGACCACGGGGACGAACACCCTGTTCGCGGCGACCTTCGGCCGAGGGATGTGGAAGGTGAAGCTCCCGGCCTAGCTCCGGCGTCGCGCGTCCAGCGACAGCAGCGCGGCTTCGGGGAAGCGTTCGGCCAGATGCTTTGCCACCTCGTCGTCGGGCAGGGCCGACTGGGCGAGCTGGATCAGCACCCCGTGCGCGTGCGAGGGGTGGATGAACGCCTCCTTCCATCCGGCGTGCTCCAGGCTCACCAGCGTCAGGGACACCTCCGCCTCCCGGAGGCGTGCCACCTGGCGTTCGATGTCCCGCACCTTGAACGTGACGTGGTGCACGCCTTCGCCCCGCCGCTCCAGGAACTTCGCCACGAACGACCCCTCGGCGATGGGGGTGACGAACTCCACCTTGCCGCCCCCGGGGAAGCGGTACTGGATGAACCGGAAGCCCTGTTCCACGTTGTCGGCGCCCATGAGGAACTCGGCGCCCAGGACGTCCCGAAACAGCTTCACCGCCGGTTCGGGGTCCCTGATGGCGACGGCCACGTGGTCCAGCGCCGCGCCCCGAACCAGGGGCAGGCCCTCGGCGAACCCGTCGGTCACGCGCCGGCCTGGAGCGCGTCCAGGTCGGCCAGCCGCCGTTCGGCCTGTTCGACCAGTTCCCCGTTGCCGATGGCCGCGGCCTCATCGCGGGCCTGGGCCAGCAGGTCGCGAGCCTGCTGGGCCCGCGTGTCGGCGCGGTCGGGCGTGGCGTACTTCAGCTTCTCGTCGGCCTTGATGATCATCTCGAAGATCTCCTTGGGGTCCATCGGCCCTCCGGGTCGGCGGTCGCTCCTGGCGGGCGCATGATAGTCGGCTTCGGGTACGCTCCGGCTCCCAGAGCGTTGCTGCGCGGAGGTGGCGAGGATGGACGAGGACTTCGGGCCGGGGCTGGACGAACGCCACCTCGACGAGCTGCGGGCGCGAGTGGCCAAGTCGCCGTTCCACCAGTGGGCCGGGATGGAGCTGGTGTCGGTGTCGGACGGCGAGTCGGAGCTCGCCCTGGACCTGCGGCCGCACCACTTCAACCCGCAGGGGATCGTCCACGGCGGCATCATCACCGCCATCGCCGACACCTCGATCGGTCTGGCCCTTCGGTCGAAGCTCCGCCCCGGGCTGACCCATCGCACGGCTCAGCTCAACGTGCACTTCCTGGCCAAGGGCGAGGGCGGCCGGCTGATCGGCCGGGGCCACGCCGTCCGGCTGGGCGGGCGGATGGGCTACGGCGAATCCGAGGTGCTGGACGCCACGGGCCAGCTCCTGGCCCGGGCCACCGCGACGTTCATCGTGCTGCCCGCGCCCGGCGCGTTCTGACCACGCGACGCTGCGGCGCCACCTCGTCGACGAGGGGTTCCTGTTGCGGGAGAAGGGCGAGTGCTGGCGCTCGGGCGGGCGGGTGCGGCTCGACCCGTAGCCCGGGCCGGGAACGACGAAGCCGCCGGCCCATGTCGGGATCCGGCGGCCTCGGCTGTTCGAACGTGGCTTAGTAGTCGACCTCGACGTCCTTCAGCGCCGCCGGCATCTGGGACAACGCGCCCTGGAGCTGCATGAGCTTCATGAGGTCGCCGGACACCCGCAGCTTGCCGCTCATGTAGGCGGCGGTCCCGGTGAGCTCGTTCTTCGCCAGCTTCACCGCGGTGTCGTAGTCCTGGGTGATGGTGGCGTCGACGGCGTCGGGCGAGTCGCCGATGCCGAGGCTGGCCTGGCCCCCGTCGAGCTTGAACCAGTACTTCACTTCGCCATCGGGGGCGCCGGTCACGACTTGCTGGATCTTGGCCGACTGGGACCCCGCTGTGCTCTTGAACGAATCGTTCGAGTTCAGGGCCTCCTGTACCGCCGACGCCCATTCCTCCGAGAGGTACTTCACACCCACGCCGTCCTCCTTCCGCCGCTGTCTGGCCGATGTGGTCCGGCCATCAGTCGCGCCGGACGCCCGCCGGAGTATACCGTCTAGTAGGTTTGCTCATTCATGCGCTTCGCCGGGGGATCCGGCTTTCGAACCGGCGTGCTCGCCGACGCCGGCAGGAGGAGCGAACAGCGCCGGCTCGGTGAGATGCCGAACGTCGTTCAGGAATCGAACCTCCCGCCGCGAGCCCTCCACCAGCACGCTGTTGATCGAGGCGTTGTCGGGCAGGAAGAACATGTCGTGGTCGATCCCCATGATCTGCCCGAGGTAGGCGTTGATGACCCCGCCGTGGGCCATCACGACGGCCACGCCGTCGTCGACCCGCTCAAGGAGCGCTTCCACCGCCGGCACGACCCTGGCCCGCAGCTCGCGCCCGGACTCGCCCCCCGGGGCGTGGGCGAACACGGGGTCCTGCTCCCGGAACCGCTCCAGCATCCGTTCGTCGCCGGAGACGATCTCCTCGAACGACAGGCCTTCCCACCGCCCGATGAAGACCTCGCCGAGGTCGTCCACGGGTTCGGCCTGGACACCGGTCGCGTCGAGGAACGGGGCGATGGTCTCCAGGCACCGCCGGAACGGCGACGTGGCCAGGACGGCCGGAGGGTCCATGAGCGTGAGCCTGGCGGCGAGGCGCCGGGCCTGCTCCCGTCCCTTCTCGCTCAGCGGCGGGTCGAACTGCCGGCCTCTGGGCGAGACGGTGAATTCCCGGCTGCCGAAGTCCACCAGCCCATGCCGGATCAGCAGGAGTCGAACGCTCATCGTGGAGGGCGATGCTACCGGGTTGCGCCGGGTCGAACACACGTTCTAGAATCACCGTCTCGTAATTTCGGGGTCCTCGATGCGCTGGAACAACCTCCTGCTGGAGCCGCCGCCCCCGGACGGCGAGCTGACCCAGCCACTGTTCTCCCAGGGGGCGGTGGTTCGGCGCTTCGACACGCCCGAGTTCCGCGGGATCACCTTCTACGAGGTCCAGGCGAGGTCGATCATCAACCGGGTCCCCGAGGCGTCGCGGGTCCCCTTCCGCTGGACCATCAACCCCTACAGAGGGTGCTCCCACGCGTGTTTCTACTGTCTGGGCGGGGACACGCCGATCCTCATGGCGGACGGCAGAACGAAGGAGCTCCGAGACGTCGGTCCGGGCGACCGCATCTACGGAACGGTTCGGGTGGGCAGCTACCGGCGGTACGTGAGCACCGAGGTCACCGCCCACTGGTCCACCGTCAAGCCCGCGCATCGGATCGAGCTCGAGGATGGCACGGCCCTCGTGGCCAGTGGTGACCATCGGTTCCTCACCAACCGGGGTTGGAAATTCGTGACGGGCTCCCACGGTGGCCCGCTACAGCGGCCTCACCTGACACCCCGGAACGACTTGATGGGCACAGGCCGATTCGCGCCCTCTCCCACCGAGACTCAGGAGTACCGCCGCGGTTATCTCTGCGGAATGGTTCGCGGAGACGGCCACCTCGGCTCGTACACCTACGAGCGGACCGGGCGTGCCCGCGATGTCCACCATCGGTTTCGGTTGGCTCTGACCGACCTTGAGCCCCTGGCGCGGACCAAGAGATACCTGGCCGATCTCGCCATCGTCACGCAGGAGTTCGTGTACCAGGAAGCCTCTGCTGACCGGCAAGGGATGAACGCCACCAGGAATTACTCGTCCAGTGGAGTTGCAGCGATCGCGGAGATCATTCAGTGGCCGTCATTCCCAACCGCGGATTGGTCCAAGGGTTTCCTGGCCGGCGTCTTCGACGCCGAAGGCAGCTACAGCCGAGGGATCCTGCGCATCTCGAACACAGACTTGCGCATCATCGAAATGACCATGTCGTGCCTTTGGGGGTTTGGGTTCGACGCCTCGATCGATGCCACCGCGAAGCCGAATGGCCTCTCATACGTCCGCGTTCTCGGAGGACTGCCCGAACACCTGCGCTTCTTCCATCTTGTTGACCCCGCCATCACGCGGAAGCGTTCCATCGAGGGGCAAGCCATCAAGAACAACGCCCGCCTTCGGGTCGTGTCCGTCGAGCCTCTTGGGTTGGACATCCCGATGTTCGACATCACGACCGGCACGGGGGACTTCATCGCGAACGGCGTCGTCAGCCACAACTGCTTCGCCCGGAACACCCACACCTACCTCGACCTCGACGCGGGCGAGGACTTCAACTCGCGGATCGTGGTGAAGGTCAACGCCGAGGAGCGGCTGCGGAAGGAGCTGGCGGCGAAACGGTGGACCGGGGAGCACATCGCCATGGGGACGAACGTGGACCCCTACCAGCGGGCCGAGGGCCGATACCGGCTGATGCGCGGGATCCTCTCGGCCCTGCGGGACGCCGCCAATCCCTTCTCGATCCTCACGAAGGGTTCGCTCATCCTGCGCGACCTCGACCTCCTGGGCCAGTGCGCGGACCGGGCCGACGTCGGCTCGAACGTCTCCGTGGGGTTCGTCGACCGCGATCTCTGGCGCTCGCTTGAGCCGGGGACGCCCTCGCCCCAGAAGCGGCTGAAGGTCTGCGCCAGGCTGAACGAGGCCGGCATCTCCTGCGGCGTGCTGATGGCCCCGATCATCCCGTTCCTGTCCGACTCGCCGTCGCAGCTCGAGGCCACCGTGAAGGCCATCGCCGAAAGCGGCGCCACGCACGTCTCCCCCATCGTGCTGCACCTGCGGACCGGCGCCAGGGAGTGGTTCGAACGCTGGCTCGAAGCGAACCACCCCGAGCTGCTGCCGCGGTACCGCGGGATGTACCCGCGGAGCGCCTACGCCCCCAAGGCGTATCAGGCCGAGATCACGTCGAAGGTCCAGGGGCTTGCGGAGCGATACGGCATCGGCCGGCACGGCCCGAAAGAAGCCCGGCGGATCCGCGAGCGCATCGCCCAGGCGACCGGCCACATGCAGGCGGAACAGCTCTCGATGCTCTAGTCAGCTCGGGATCGGCCAGGAGGCGAGCGCCCGCCAGTTCGTACCGCCGTCTGCCGTCTCGACCAGATCAACGGCTCTCGTATCGTAGTTCAGGAGAAGCACGAAGCCCGTCCGGTCGTCGAGGAACCACGCGGAGGTGGCTTCGACATCGTCCGGCCGGGTGACTCCGGCATCCGTCCACGAGCTGCCGCCGTCGGTGGTTCGTCCACCGTCCGTGGTCTCGTAGACCGGGCCGGCGGCGATACCGTGCTCGGAGTCCCAGAACGCGATGGACGCCGGAGCGACACCCCCGGGAGGCGAGCCCGACGGGCTGGCGATCGGGTTCGGGCTTGGTGAGGGAAGCGGCGTCGGAGGCGCGGTCGGTCGCGGGGTCGCCGCAACCGGAAGGGCCTGCCAGGCAGGGCAACACCCGTCAGCGATCCTGGTCAGGTCCGAGCCGTCCGCGTTCATCGTGTAGACCGCGTCGGCTCGTCGATCCGGGCTCGAGCTCGAGAACACGACCCTGATGCCATCGGGGGACCAGCCCGGGCCGATCACGTCGCACGACGAGCATCGGTACAACGCCGTCAGCCCGTGCCCGTCTGGGGAGACGGTGTCAAGTTGCAGGCGATCGCCGCCGCCCAGAAGCCGCACGAACAGGATCCTGGTGCCGTCGGGCGACCACGACGGCTCTTCGATGCTGCACAGGCCGGGCTGCTGGTCGGGGCACAGAAGGACCGGCCGGACCTTCCCGGTGCCCACATCGACCACGTACAGATCGAAGTTCCGAACGAACGCGATCCTCCTTCCGTCTGGCGACCACGTCGGCCAGGAGTCGCTGAGGCCGTTCTGGCAGGCCACCGTGTCGCAGGACGTGAGCCGCCGCACTCCTCCTCCGTCGGCATCCATGACAGAGATGGCGTGAGTCCCCATCCGGTAGATGACGCGGGTCCCGGGCGGGCCCGGCTCACCACGAGCGGCCGAGAACGCGATCCGGGTCCCGTCGGGCGACCACGCCGGGTCGACGTTCTGGTCGATCCCCCTGCTGTGCGTCACGGCCCGGAGCCCCGTCCCGTTTCGCCGGAGTTCGAAGATGTTGGTGGGGCCCGCTTCGCCCGCGCCCTGCACGAAGGCGATCCGAGTGCCATCGGGCGACCAACTCATCCCTGGGAACACGTGGAGCTCGTGGCTGATCTGGCGGACACGCGAACCGTCGGCATTCGCCACATAGATCTGGGCGTCGCTGTTGCCCGGGGAAAGCTGGCCGCGCAGGAAGGCGATCTTCCCGTTCGCCTTCGGTCCGAGAGGAATCCGTGTCTCGGTCCCGCCGAAGAAGGCCTTCGCCGACAGGGCGACGCCCACTGTGGCGAGCACGACGGCGAGCACGACGACCATCAGCCGGCTGCGGGACGCCCCGGGCTCGACCCCGGGACGGGGGTCACGGACCCGGATGTCCCCCCACAGATCGGGAGGGTCCAGCCGGTCGAGGACCCGGAGACGTTCGTCGAGATCAGACATCGTCGTCTCCCAGCAATTCTCGAAGCCGGTTTCGGCCTCGCATCAGATGGACCTTCACCGCGGCCGAGGTCGAACCGACGATCTCGGCCACTTCCTTCACCGGATACCCGGCGTAGTGGTGCAGGACCACCGCGGCCCGCTGCTTGGGCGAGAGCCTGCGGAGCGCCGCCACCAGGTCTGACGTGGCCGGGTCGGCCACGTCGAATGCTTCGTCTCGGCCTGGTGGGTCGAACCTTCGGCGCTCCTTCGCTGCCCCGGCGGCGATCCGGAAGGCCGCCCGCCACACCCATCGCCCCGGGTCGCGGATCTCCGCGCCGCGGCGGAGGGCCTGGGCGAACGCTTCGGCCACGGCATCCGGCCACTTCGGGATCGCCCGCGAAGGCAGCCACGGCCCGCCACAACCGGCCGCCCTCCTCGCGGTAGACGCCCTCCAGGCCGTGCTCGGCGTTCACCTTCACCAGCGCATCCTGCACCCGTTGGTACAGGAACCGAAACGGTCCGAAAGGTGAACGGCCGAACCGAAGGAATGTGCGCGTCAAACAGGGAACCCGCGGCGCTTGAGCTCGCGGCGCCAGCACGGGGTGTGCCAGTGGCGGCGCAGCTCGACGTCACCGTGGTCCATCACCACCAGGTGGGGGGTTCCGGGCCGGACCTCCTGGTTGCAGCCGGGGCAGCGGTAGCTCTTGCCCCGCTCCCCGCTCGAGGCGCCCACCTTGGCGCCATCCACTGAGGCCCACTCGGGGGCCACGCCCTTCGGCCGTTCGGGCGGCGCCGGGGGTCCTTCGCGCTCCCGCGCCGAGCGGTGCCTCCGCGGCATGGGCTACCCCACGGCCTCTCGGGCGAACTCTGCCGCGACCTGGCCCAGCTCCAGGCCGATCTCCCGGTCCGGCCGCTTCGCGCCCCGGACCCGGAACGAATGGTCGCCGCCCTCCACCATGTGGAGGCGTGCCTTCGAGCCCAGCCGTCCCACGACCTCCCGCACCAGGTCGGACCTCGCCAGGGGGTCCGCCGTCCCCTCGACGAACAGCATGGGCACGGCCACCCGGGAGAGGTGTTCGTCCCGGAGCTTCTGCGGTCTCCCCGGGGCGTGCAGCGGATAGCCGAAGAACACCAGAGCCCGGCCGGAGAAGGCCTCGCCGTCCTCGGCGGCCACCATCGAGGCCATCCGGCCCCCCAGCGACTTCCCTCCCGCCGCCACCGGAAGGCCGGTCCGCTCCCGAACGTCGGACAGCGCGGCCCGCCACGCCCCCATCAGCACGGGCGGGCGGTCCGGGTAGCCTCGGCCGGCCGTCTTGTACGGGAAGTTGAACCGCAGCGTCGAGACCCCACTGGCCGCCAGCGCCTCGGCGATCCCGGCCAGGAACGGGTGGCGCATGTCCCCGCCGGCCCCGTGCGCCAGCACGAACGCCGCGACCGGGCCCTCGGCGGCGTCGACCAGCCCCGCCAGCTCGCTGTCGCCGAACGGGATCCCGACCTCCCGGCTCATTCGAACCCCTCCTCCCGGACGCGCTGCTCGATCACCCAGATGTAGGGCGCCTTGGCGTCGAGGTAGCCGGCCCGATCGTGCCGGAAACCCTCCGCCAGGATGGCCTTGAGCCGGCCGTACCGGTCGGCCTGGTCGGGCCGGGCCCGGAGATAGTCGCGGAACGCCAGGTGCCGCCGGATCTCTTCGGATCTCTGGTCGAACACGTGGAGGCGGAACCTTCGCGGGCGGCGCCTCAGGAGGAACTGCCACCCCGGCCCCTCGTCGGGCTTCGCCTCGTAACCCAGAGCCTCCAGGGCGGGGACGTAGTCACCGCGTGGCTCGAACGACCGCACGGTCAGGAGGATGTCGACGATGGGCCTGGCCGCCAGGCCGGGCACCGCCGTCGAGCCGACGTGCTCCAGGCACGTCACCCGGTCCCCCACCGCCTCGCGGATGCGGGCGGCCTCGGCCTCGTACAGCGACGCCCAGGAGGGATCCCACGGGACGACCTCGATGGGATCGTCCTGGCCTGGGGACAGCCGAGGGAGCCCCAGGGCGTCCCGTTCGATCCGCCGGATCAGCGGCGTCTTCCCCTGGGCGTACGCGTGGACGTCGAACGGGAACTCGCGGGCCAGCCGCCGCTTCAGCCCGTCGTACTCGGCCATCGCCTCGGGGTGCGCCCGGAGGTGGTCTCGGAAGGCCACGTGGCGCCGCTCCCAGTCCGATCTCGCCAGGCAGACATGCAGGTTGGCCAGCCGCGTGGAGCCGTCGTCCAGGCCGAAGAACCGGTGCTGGTCGGGTTCGTCGTCGTCGGTCCGGTGCCAGTACCCCAGCGCCACCAGCGGCGCGCCGTAGGGCTCCCGCGGCTCGAACGAGCCCACCGAGAGCTGGATGTCGATGACCGGCTTGGCCGACAGGCCCGGCACGGAGGTCGAACCGACGTGCTCGACCCGATGGGCCACCGGCCCCAGCGCCTCCCCGATGCCGCGGGCCAGCCGTTCGTACCGCACGGGCCACGCCGGGTCGTACGGAACGAGCTCGACGGGACTCGCCGACAGCCATCTGGGGGCCCGAGATGCCATGCTCTCGATTATGGCCGCCGGGACGCTGTACCTCGGAACGTCGGGGTTCGCCTATGCCGAATGGAAGGGCGTGTTCTACCCGGCCGGGCTGAAGGACCGGGAGATGCTGGGGTTCTACGCCAGCAGGCTCTCGTCGGTGGAGATCAACTACACGTTCCGCCGCTACCCCTCGGAGAAGACCCTCATCGGGTGGAGGGCGCAGGCCCCCGACGGCTTCCTGGTCACGCTGAAGGCGAACCAGCAGATCACCCACTGGCGGCGGCTGGCCGACGCGGACGAGCCGGTGTCCCGGTTCCTCGAGGCGGCCCGGCCCCTCGGGGACCGGCTGGGCGCGATCCTGTTCCAGTGCCCGCCGGACCTCCCCTACGACCGCTCGCTCATCGAGGCCTTCGTGGGGTATCTCCCCCCCGGGTTCCGGTACGCGTTCGAGTTCCGCCATCCCTCGTGGGTCGAGGCGATGGACCTCCTGGCGGGGCAAAGGGCGGCGTGGTGCGTGGCCGAGACCGAGGAGCAGCCGGTCCCACCGGACGAGGAGCTGCCTGCCGGGCCGTTCGTCTACCTCCGCCTGCGGAAGGAGGCCTACGCCGAGGACGAGCTGCGGGGGTGGGCCGAACGGATCGCCGGCGTGCTGGACGGCGGTCGGGACGTGTTCTGCTACTTCAAGCACGAGAACAAGGAGGCCGGGCCGGCATTCGCCGAACGGATGGGCGAGCTGCTCGCCCAAGCCGGAGGGAACCTCTCGCCCTAGCGTCCGAGAGGCCCCGCCCTCTCTTTCATCGCTCGGCCCGGGGCTCGGTGACAACGCTCAGGCGAGGGTGGCCCTGAGCGCGGACGCCAGGGCATCCGAGCGGTTCCCGGCCAGCTTTCGGCCCGCCCGGTCCCTCACGTAGAAGGCGTCGACCACCCGGGAACCGTAGGTGGCCACCTTGGCCAGGTGGACGTCGAGGTCCTGGTCGGCGAAGGTTCGGGCCAGGTCGAACAGCAGCCCCAGCCGATCGGCCGCGCCCACCTCCACCACGGTTGAGTCCTCGGAGGCGTCCGGCTGGATGCGCACGGTCACCGGGATGTCGTCCCGGGCCGGCCGGTAGTGTCCGCGCAGCCGTTCGATCCTGTCCCGAACGTCGATCCGGCCTTCCATCGCGTGACGGAGGGTGGTTCGGAACTTTCGCCACCGCTCCTCGCCGATCTCCTCATCGAATGCCGGCCCCACCTCGAACGCGTCCAGGGCCACCCCGTCGTCCGTGGTGAAGGCCTGGGCCTGCAGGACCGAGAGCCCCGCCAGCGTGAGCGCCCCCGCGATCCGGGCGAGCAGCCCGGGCCGGTCGACGGCCGCCACCGTCACCACGTAGGTGCCGGGCGCCCTCCCTAGGCGGACCCGGGTTCGAACCTCCGTGGCTCCGGGCCGGGGCCGGACCAGGTCCTGGTCCGAGGGAGCGCCCGGTGCGGCCTCCGGGATGGGGCCGCCCTCGAGGACCTGGCTCACCCTGGAGACGAGGTCCCTGACCAGGCCCATCCGCCACGGGGTCGAGGCGGCGGGCCCGGTGGCGAGGGCGTCCGCCACGGTGAGCAGGTACAGCATGGCCAGCCTTTCCGGCGTGCCGATCCGCCGGGCCACGTCGAGGATCAGCGTCCCGTCCTCCAGGTCCCGGCGGGTGGCCGTGTCCGCCAGCAGCAGGTGCTCCTCCACCAGGAACAGGACCGCGGAGCGCGAGGCGGCCTCGGATCCCATTCGATCCAGGACTCGCCGGGCTATCTGCCCCCCCGCCGGCACATGGGACCCCCGGCCCACCTTCCCGATGTCGTGGAGCAGCGCGCCCAGCAGGAGCGGCTCGGGGTCGCGGATCTGGGCCACCGCCTCGGCGGCGAAGGGCTCGTCGGGCCGGTGCAGCAGCTTGGCCGTCTGCGCTGCCGTCTGGATCAGGTGCACGTCGACCGGGTAGCGATGGTAGGGATCCCGCTGGGGCCGTCCCTCCACGTCCGCCCACTCCGGGATGAGCTCGGCCAGGGCGCCCGAGGCCTCCATCCGGTCGAGGGCCCGCGCCCCGCCGTCTCCCTCCGCCAGGAGCTGGACGAACGCGGCCCTCGTCTCCGCGGACCAGCGCGGGGGAGACGCACGGCCGGCGGCCCCACCCTCCAGGAGTCCCGGCACCGGCGTTCGCCCCGGCCCGAACCTGTGGCCGGCCCCCGCCGCGTGGTCCAGGCCCTCGTCGGCGGCAAGGGCCACCCGGCGTCCCGCCGCGTGGACCATCCGGGCCAGGACGTCGGCGGGCTCCCAGCCCGGCCGGGGTGGCACCTCGAGCATCTCGGCCACCGCGGGCTGGTGCTCCGGCGCCAGCACGTTCGACGTCGAACCCGACACCCGGTGCAGGGCGATGCGGACCCGCCACAGGAAGTCGGCGGCGGACTCGACCTCGGGGGGGGAGGCCCGGGGGGCGGTCGAGGGCCGCAGGGAGATCCAGTCCACGACCTGGACATCCCGCAGGCCGCCGATGGCGTCACGGAGGTCGGGCCGCTGCGTCTCGGCCAGCCGGCCGGTCCGGGCTTCCCGTTCGACCCGCGACTCCCGGAGCGCGTCGACGAAGTCCCCCGACCGCGCCAGGGCGAGCACGCGGGGCCTGGTCTCCTCCACCAGGTCCCCCGACCCGCCCAGCGACCGGATCGAGAGCAGCGAGGTGAGGGTGGGGAGGTCTCGGAGCGCCTCCAGCTCGCACTCCTCAGGCGTTCGGAGGGCGTGCCCCACCTGCAGTCCCGCGTTCCACAACGGATAGAGGACCCGTTCGAACCGCGCGGTGGCCACCTCCCGGACGTCCGGGGTGCACAGGAGCAGGAGGTCCACGTCGGAACGCGGGGCGAGCAGCCCTCTCCCGTATCCGCCCACGGCGGTCAGCGCGACGTTCGACCCGCCCGGGGGTTCGAACAGCCCGCGGATGGCCCCGTCGACCGCTCGGGACCGCGCCGCGGCCATCGCGAGGCCGCTCCCCACCCTCGCCAGTGGTTCGGCGTCGATCGACGCCAGCTCATCCCGGAGGCGCTCGATGACGGCGGGCGGCGCCTGCGCGTCAGACGGCGTCGGGGCCCATCTCCCCGGTTCGGATCCGGTACACCTGCTCCGCGGGGAGGACGAAGATCTTGCCGTCGCCGATCTTGCCCGTGCGGGCCGACTTCATGATGGCGTCGACGATGCCGGGAACCTCCTCGTCCTCGGCCATCACTTCGATCTGTACCTTCGGCACGAAATCGACCTGGTATTCGGCGCCCCGGTAGATCTCGGTGTGCCCTCGCTGGCGACCGAACCCCTGGGCCTCCACCGAGGTCATGCCCCGCACGCCGATCTCTCGGAGGGCCTCCTTCACCTCGTCGAGCCGGTGCGGCTTGACGATCGCCATCACGAGCTTCATCGGTCAGCCCGCCGCAGCCTTCTTCGTCCTGGCGGTCGACTTCTTGGCCCGGGAGGCAGAGGCGGTGCGTTTCTTGGTGGCCTCAACCGAGGCCTTGAGAGCCTCCATGAGGTCGACCACCTTCGTCTCCTTCGGCGCCTCCGGGACCTCGATCTCCTCGCCGGCGGCCTTCTTCTCCACGATGTCGAGGAGGGCCTCGCGGTATTCGTCCCGGAAGTCCTCCGGCTTGAACTCCTCGGTGAGGTTCTCGATGAGGGACCGGGCCATCTGGATCTCCTGGGGCCGGATGGCCACCGACTTGTCGAGCTCCTCGAAGTCCGCAGCCCGGATCTCGTCGGGCCAGTACATCGTCTCCAGCATCAGCACCCGGTCGCGGAACCGCAGCGCCGCGAGGTGCTCCTTGTCCCGAAAGCTCACCTTGGCGATCCCGACCCGGCCGTCCTCCTGCATCGCTTCGCGCAGCAGGGTGTAGGCCTTGATCCCGGTCTCCTCCGGGATCAGGTAGTAGGACTTCTGGTAGTAGACGGGGTCGATGTCCTCGATCTCGACGAACTGCACGATGTCCACCGCCCTGCTGGACTCGACAGGGACCGCGTCGAAGTCATCGTCCTCCAGCACCACGTACTTGTCCTTCTCGTACTCGTAGCCCTTCACGATGTGTTCGAAGGGCACCTCTTCGCCGCACACCGCGCACACCCGCTGGTACTTGATGCGGCCGTGGTCCTTGTCGTGGAGCTGGTTGAACCTGAGGCTCTTCTCCTCGGTGGCCGGGTACAGCCTGACCGGCACGGTCACAAGACCGAAGGTGATGGCTCCCTTCCACATCGTTCTCGGCATCTCACAGCACCTCCGGGGACGTCGCGCCCTGTGGTTGGCTTCGACCATTCTACGGGCGCAGGCGGTCCGGCCCGCGTTGGGGCGGAAGGCGTGTCCGCGGCGGTCGTCTCGGCGGGCGTGTCGGTGGGCGGTCGTATCATTCGAACATGGCGCTGGAGGCCTCTCCCCGGCTGTTCACCGTCGACGAGTACCACCGGATGGCCGAGGTCGGCATCCTCTGCGAGGACGACCGGGTCGAGCTGATCGAGGGGGAGATCCTGCAGATGGTTCCGATCGGACCACGCCACAATGCCTGCGTCGCCAGGCTCAACCATCTCCTCTCTCTTTCATTGGGCACCCGGGCCAACGTCTTCGTGCAGGGCTCTGCGCAGCTTTCGGATCGAACGCAACCGCAGCCCGATCTAGCGGTTACGACGTGGCGGGACGACTTCTATTCGCGCGCGTTGCCAAAGCCTTCCGACCTGCTCCTGGTGATCGAGGTGGCGGAATCGTCCCTGGCCTACGACCGAGCCAAGCTCAGCGTGTACGCCGCCTCCGATGTCTCCGAGGTCTGGCTGGTGAACCTGCCCGATCACTCCATCGAGCGGTACCGGGACCCTGCGGCGACCGGCTTCGTGGTCAGGGATGTGTTCGGCCCGAACGACAGCATCAGTCCTTTCGCCTTCCCCGATCTGTCCTTCGCGCTCCGCGACATCCTCGGCACCTGATCCCGTCGAGGGCGCCGCCCGCATAGCATCTCCGTTCGACCATGCCAGCACGAAAGAAGGCCGGCCCGGCGTTCACGGTGGAATTCCCGTCTGCGCTGCCGGCGACCAAGCACGGCGAGCACTGGTGGATGGAGGTGGACGGACGGGAGCTTCGCCTGTCGAACCTCGACAAGGTGTTCTGGCCCGACGAGGGCTACACGAAGGGGGACCTCGTCGCCTATTACTACAACATCGCCCCAGGGATGCTGCCGTACGTCTACGGGCGCCCCCTCACGATGAAACGCATGCCGAACGGCATCACCGGCCAGTTCTTCTACGAGAAGGAGGCCCCCTCGCACACGCCGTCGTGGATGCTCCGGTGCGCGGTGGAAAGCGCCGGCACGGGCGACGGGCGGTGGGGCCCGCCCAAGCACGAAGTCATCAACTACCTCATGGTCGAGGACACCGCCGGCCTGCTGTTCATGGCGAACCTCGGGTGCATCGAGTTCCACCCGCTGCACTCGCGGTGCGGCTCCATCGAGGAGCCCGATTACCTGTTCTTCGACCTGGACCCGTTCGAGCCGGCGTCGTTCGAGGACGTGGTGGCGGTGGCGTCGCTGGTGCGGGTGGCGTGCGATCGGCTGGGGCTGCGTTCGTACCCCAAGACGAGCGGCGCCACGGGGATGCAGGTCTACGTGCCGATCACCCCAGGGTTCACCTACGAGGAGGTGCGGGACTTCGTGGGGCGGGTGGGGCAGTTCATCCGCCGGGCCGACCCCGACCGCGTGACCATGGAGTGGGAGGTCCGAAGGCGCACCGGCAAGGTGTTCATCGACCACAACATGAACCGGGTGGGGGCCAACATCGCCGCTGTCTACTCGGTGCGGCCGGAGGCCGGCGCGACCGTGTCGACCCCGCTCACGTGGGAGGAGGTCGAACAGGCCGAGGTTCGACCCCTGGACTTCACCATCAGGACGGTGTGGGAGCGTCTGGCCGCCTTGCCCGAGGACCCGTTCGGCGGCGTGCTGAACGACCGGCAGGACGTCTCCGCCGCGCTGGAGGCGATGGGCGTGCCGCGGTCTGGGGGGGCGCCGCCGACCGAGTCGCGATGGATCGGCCCGGCCGAGGAGAAGAAGCGCGGGAGGGCGGTCGAGGGCGCTCGTTCGGGCGAGGCGCCACAAGATGTGGCACAAATTGTGGCGACGCCGAACACCAAGAGCCCCCGGCCGAGGCTCCGGCGAACCTCCTCCAAGAGCGCCGAGGCCATCGCCCGCTCGCGCGACCCCCAGCTCGAGAAATACCTGCAGAAGCGGGACTTCGAAGGCACACCCGAACCTTCCGGCCTTCAGCCCACGGCCGAACCCGCCGGGAACTCGTTCGTCATCCAGAAGCACGACGCCACCCGGCTGCACTACGACCTCAGGCTGGAGCGCGAAGGGGTCATGCCCTCGTGGGCGGTGCCGCGGGGCCTGCCGTTCGTCAAAGGTGACCGGCGCCTCGCCGTGCACACCGAGGATCACCCCATCGAGTACGCCGAGTTCGAGGGGACCATCCCCAAGGGCCACTACGGCGCGGGGGAGGTTGTGATCTGGGACGAGGGCACCTACGACCTCCTGGAGTGGACCGACAACAAGGTGAGCTTCCGCCTGCACGGGCGGCGCCACCGGGGCGAGTTCCACCTGGTCCGAACGGGCCGGCCGGGGCCCGACGACTGGCTGCTGTTCTTATCGAAGCCTCCCGAGGGCGAGGAGCCGCCCACGTCGCCGCCGATGTGGACCCCCATGTTGGCCCAGGGGGGGTACGAGGCGTTCGACGACCCCGCGTGGGTGTTCGAACCGAAACTCGACGGGATCAGGAGCCTGGTGTACACGACCATGGACTCGACCCGCCTGATCAGCAGGACCGGGCGCGACCAGACCTCCCAGTACCCCGAGCTGCACATGATCCACAACCGGGTGACGTCGGTGAACGCCGTGCTCGACGGGGAGATCGTGGCCCGAGACGCCGCGGGGAGGGCGTCGTTCGAACAGCTCCAGCAACGGATGAACCTGACCTCGCCGGCCGACGTCGAACGGGCCCGAAAGAAGATTCCGGTGGAGCTGTACGCGTTCGACCTGCTGTGGCTGGACGGGCACGATCTCACCGGCGAGCCCCTGACCGAACGCCGAGAGCTCCTGGAGGAGGTCACCGTCCCCGGCGGCAAGGGGCTGCGGCTGACGCTGGTGGTTCCGGGGGAGGGCACGGACTTCTATCGCGCCGCCGAGGAGCATGGCTTCGAGGGGGTCGTGGCCAAGCGCTCGTCGAGCCGGTACCATCCGGGCCGCCGCTCGCCCGACTGGCGCAAGATCAAGATCCTGAACCGCCAGGACTGCGTGATCCTGGGGTGGACGCCGGGCCAGAAGGGCCGTAGCGATGTGTTCGGTGCGCTGCTCCTGGGCGCCTCTGGCGAGGCCGGCGGCGACCTCATCTGGATCGGCCAGGTCGGGACGGGTTTCACCGACGGCATGCTCCACGACGTGCTGTCGAGGTTGAAGGAGCTCGAGACCCCGAAACCATCGATCGACGACCCCGAGCTGAAGAAGGTGAAGGGCGCGCACTGGGTGAAGCCCGAGCTGGTCTGCGACGTCGAATACCTTCAGATCACGGGGGCTGGGAAGCTCCGGGCCCCGTCGTTCAAGGGCCTCAGGACCGACAAGCTCCCCGAGGACTGCATCCTCGACCCGGCGCCCGACTCCTAGGGGATCGAGCCTCGGGGCAGAAGCCAGCGGGAAGGCTGTCGGGTGACTGCCGAAACGAGGTCGAAGTCGTGGTCGTAATGAAGGAGCGGAACCTGCGCCAGCTCCGCGGTCGCGGCGATGACGAGATCCGCGGGTGGAACTCCCCGATGCTCGCCTCGGCGAGCGAGGAGCCCCTGAATCTGGCGGGCGCGGTCCCACTCGTTCGATCCGATGGGAAGTGACGAAAGCGATGCCAGCAACTCTGCCTGTTGCTTGAAGGCGCCCGCGTTCCGTGCGCTCCGCAGCAGCTCCAGCACGATGACGTCGCAGATCAGAACGAGGTCTCCGCGAACCTGCGCGTTGAACCATTGCGCCAGCGCCGGGTGCGTGCGCGCCTTGCTCCAGACCGTGCTGTCGACAAGATGTGGCATCGGGAGCGGGGGCGGTGTGTGCTGAACGAGATCGGACGGACCGGCGGGCGGTGTCACGCCAAGCGGTCCCGCCTGGCGTCCTCGATGTCTTCGTCGGTCACATCGAACAGGCGGATGTCGAAAGTCGCGAGCCGGCCGCGCCGGGCAGCCATCGAAAGAGCTGCGTTGACTGTCTCGGTGAGCCCTTCGGTCCCGAGGGCTGCACGAGCTTGGTCGAGAAGCGACTCGTCCACGTTCACCGTGGTCCGGGCCATGAGTCCTCCTGCGGCATCACTGGATGCAACGCATGATATCAGTTGGACGCCCACTTGATGCCCGGACTTGCCCGCGGAAACGTCCCCGGCCTGGGATGTCGAACAGCGGAAGCTAACCGGTGCCGAAGGGTTCGAACCCCGACCTCACCAGCAATGTGCGGACCTCCTGGTCGCTCATGCCTCGTTGCATGAGCTCGCCGTAGAGCCTGACCACCGCCATGGGCCGGCCGCAGCCTGGGCAGAAGGCGAAGTGGGTCTCCACCGGAGTCTCGCACCAGGCGCAGGCGTGGACCTCGATCCGCTGGTCTCCCTCCAGTCCGGCGTCGGCCAGGGCGTCCACGTAGCCCTTGCCGTAGTCCCACACCACGTAGTCGTCTTCGCGGGGCTGGTAGGCCGGCTCGTGCATCCTGGGCTCGCCGGTCTCCAGCATGTGCTCCAGGCTCTCCTTCAGCAGGTCCCAACCGTAGTAGTGGTTCGAACCGCAGTCGGTGCAGGCGATGACCACGCCCTTGGCCCCCTGGGCCTCGAACACGGTTCGCATGGCCTCCAGGTCCTCGAGGTCGGCCTCGACGCTCTCCCGCTCGTCCACCGGAAGCGGCTCGAGGGAGGGCTCGCCCTCCTCCTCCGGTTCGAGTGCGTCGTCGTCGAAGTCCTCGTTGCGCATCTACTTCTCCCGCTCGTTCTTCTCCTCGTCCCGCCACAGTTTGAACGTGCGGAACGACTCCGCATAGTCCATCCCGGCCACCGCCCCCCGATCCTTGGCCCGGCCCCGGACCCAATCCCCCACCGGCCAGTCGTGGATCTGGCTCCTGTGGCACAGCAACGCGTCGATCTTCGCCTCGATGGTCTCGGAGATGTCGATGAAAGTATCGGCATCGCTGCCGAAGGTGCCCATCCACAGGTTGGCGATCTCGAACGGTTCGAACCCCTCGTCCAGCAGCTCGGGGAACTGGGGCCGGGTCGGGGCGTCGGGGTTCACCACGTGCAGGCATGCCTGACCCACCGCGATGTGGTCGGCGTGGTTGATATAGCTGCGTTCCTCGTCCCAGAATCGCACGGGGTCCGGGGTGATCAGGACCTCGGGCCGGAACCGCCGTACCTCCCGGGTGATGGCCTTGCGCAGCTCAAGGGTGACCTGGACGTAGCCGTCGGGCACGCCGAGGAAGGTGAGGTCGCCGACCCCCAGCACCTCGCAGGCGGCGCGCTGTTCGGCCTCCCGGATCCGGGCGATCTCCTCCCGCACGGCTCCTGGCTCGTTCGACCCAGCCGAGCCGTCGGTGACGCACACGTAGGCCATCTCGGTGCCGGCCCGGGTCCACGCGGCGACGGTCCCGGCCGTGCCGAACTCGGCGTCGTCGGGATGGGCGAACACCACCAGGGCCCGGTCGAACCGGCGCCCCACGCTCACCCGGAGTCTCCCTGTCTCTTCGATCCCATCGACAGCCAGACTAGCCCACCGGGCCGAAAACGAACCGCAAGATCGGGCGCACCCCGCCAGCCGGGCGCCGATTTCGGGAACGGGGATTAGGCCAGGCGGCCTAGGAACCGATACCTCATCAAGCATGGTTCCTCAGCGCGAGCAACGCCTCGTCACGAGATTCGCCCTGGGGAGCCTGATAGCGTTCGTCGCCATTGGCCTGGCGCTGCCGGTCACGATATCGCGTCAGCTCCGCAGCCGCGGCGAGGACCAGGCGGAGGGCCACGCAGCGTTCGTTACCGAAGCAATCCTCCGCTACGAGCTGACCCAGGCGGACCTGACCCACCCGGTCCGGGTCTCGTCGCGCCGCTACCGGGAGCTGGCCCGGTTCGTGCGCGATCGGATCATCGACGTGGCGGGGGGGTCGCAGTTCGAGGTGGTCCGGGTCAAGGTATGGGCCCCAGACGGCACCGTGCTGTTCTCCGACGAACCGAGGCTGGTGGGCAGGCGGTTCGAGGTGGACGACGACCTCGTGGATGGCTTCAACGGAAAGCTTCACGCTGGTATCAGCGACCTCAAGGCGAAGGAAAACGTGTTCGAACGGACACTGGCCAGCAAGCTGTTCGAGACCTACGTTCCGCTGTACCTTCACCCGGCGGCCCACCGCCGGCCAGACGCGGTGGTCGAGCTGTACCAGGACTACGCGGCCATCCATCGGGAGATCACTGCCGGGTTCAGAACCATCGCCACCGGGCTGCTGATCGGCTTGGCCACCCTGTACATCCTGTTGCTGCCAATCGCCTTTCGAACCTCCCGCCGGGTCGGGGAACAGAACGCCCGGCTGGCCGAGCAGGCCCGGAAGCTGGAGGAGTTGCTGGCGCATGAGCAGAACACGGTCGCCGAGCTACGCGAGCTGAACCGTCTCAAGAGCAATTTCGTGGCGGTGGCTTCGCACGAGCTGCGAACCCCGCTCACGTCGATCATCGGCTACGCGAAAACGCTCCGGCAGCCGCAGTTCGCCGACGACCAGGGCACCCGCCAGGAGTTCGTCGAAGCCATCGAGCGACAAGGGGACCGGCTGTTCCAACTGGTGGAGAACCTCCTGACGGCCTCCCGCCTGGAGGGCGAAAGCCTGAAGGCCTCCGTCACGGCATTTTCGTTCGGCGAACTCACCAAGGAGGTGGTCGAAGGCCTCGGCTCTCAGGGCGAGCGGGTGCTGGTGAGCCTGCCACCGGACATGCCGACCATGATCACGGACCGGCAGTACGTGGCCCAGATCCTGCAGAACTTGCTGAGCAACGCCCTCAAGTTCTCCCCCGCAGACGTGCCCTGCGAGCTGGGTGCCGGACACGGCCTGGACTGGATCGCCTTCTGGGTGCGGGACCAGGGGATCGGCATCCCGTCCAATGAGGTCGGCCGGATATTTGAGCGCTTCTACCAGGTGGATTCCTCCTCCACTCGACGGTATGGCGGGATCGGCCTTGGCCTGTCGCTTGTGCAAAGCCTGGTTCAGACCCTAGGCGGACGTATCGAGGTACAGAGCCGGGTCAAGGAGGGCAGCACCTTCACGGTGATGCTACCGCTGACACAGCCATCGACCGCCGCCGGCAGCAGCTCTCCTCTCCCGCCCCCGCCGGCCCTGCCGCTGGAACCCCTCGCGCTCCCCGGGACCGCCGAGGGGGGAGCCTCGAAAAGCCGGGCGCCCACATCGGATGGGGCCGCGCGAGCCTATAGCCATGCCCCCTCCCTGACGTCTCCGGACGCGCCGTCGCCGCCGGAACAGGACCCCTCGCCTGCTGCCTGGCCGGCTGCCAGCCCCTAGGCGCGGGGAAGCACTGCCAGGACCGGCCCAACGGGATCCTCGTGCAGACCCGCCTCCCCGGGCACGGGCGAGCCCGGATCCCGGCGAGCGCGGGTCAGGGCGGACCGGGCCCGCCCCACGTTGCCCCGGAGCTCCTCGGCGCCGTTCGCCAGCATCGTGGAGGCCTTGGCCACCTTGTTCTCCAGCGTGGTCTCCACCGCGTCCAGGATCCCGGCCAGGTCGGCCAGGCAGGCCTGGACGTCGCCCACGCCTCCGAACCGGCCCACGATCCCGTGCAGGAACAGCGCCACGGGCAACGCCATGGAGTACGGGATCACGATGACGCCCTGGCGGTAGGCCTCCGCGTGGGCCCGGCGGAGCACCGCGTACGCCGCGTCGGGAATGGCCGCCACCGCGACGGGCGCGGTCACGTTCGGATCGAGGTAGCCGGCCACCTCCCTGGCCCGCTCGGTGACCACGCGTTCGATCCCCCGGACCAGCCGGTCCCGGTCCTGCGGGTCGGCGGCCTCCGCCAGCGCGAGGAGCTCCCGTTCGGCCGGCCACTTCGAGTCCACCGGCAGCCGGCTTCCGTCGGGCAGCACCAGTCCGAACTCCACGACCCGGCCGTTCACCCGGAAGTCCCGAACGAGCATCGAGGGAGGCAGGTGGGCGAACGCGTCCCGGAGCACGTTCTCGCCGGCCCGGCCGGTTCGATGAGCCCCGGCCAGGACGGCCGAGACGCGGTGCAGGACGGCCCAGGCCTGGTCCTCCCGCTGGCGCCGCTCCTCCTCCCGGACCCGCATCCCCTCGAGCGAATGGCGGAACGCCGACACCTCCTGGCGGAGCTCGTCGGTTCCCCGGTCCCGCCAGGTGGCCCCGTCGGCGACCCGCCGCAGCTCGGCGCCGGCCTCGGCCAGCCTCGCGTCCACCGCGCGCCGAAGCGCCGTCAGGGCCGCCCACGCCACCGCGGCCGAGCCCACCAGGACCAGGATCACCGCCGCAACGATGGCCATGCGGAGCACGATACGGGCACCCTCTGACACGGCCTCACCAGGACGAACGCGGGAGGCGGGCCGCCTACGCCGGAGCCATCACCGGTTCGCCCGACGCGAACACGGCGGAGGGTGCCAGCAGCACGGTGGGATCCTGCAGGGGATCCCCCCGCCACAGCACGAGGTCGGCCGCCTTCCCCTCCTCGACGGTCCCCACCGAAGGCATCCGGAGGAGGTCCGAGGCATTGGCCGTCGCCGCCTGCAGGGCCTTCAGCGGGGTCAGGCCCCATTCGATCATCGCGATCACTTCTCGGGGGGCCCCTCCGTGCGGGTTGTACGGCGTCCCGGCGTCCGTTCCGCAGGCGTGACGAACGCCCGCCCGCACGGCCCGGCGGAAGGCGTCGCCGGCGAACTCGAGGACCGCCCGGGCCTTCTCCACGGCGTAGGCCGGCACTGTGTCGGGGTTCCCGACGATGCCGTTCAGGGCGGAGATGGTCGGGACGTGGAAGGTCCCCTGCTCCCTCATGAGGCGGGCGGTCTCCGTCGAGATCTGGGCCCCGTGCTCGACGGAGTCGATCCCCGCCCGCACGCAGCTCTCGATCCCACCCGCGCCGATGGCATGGGCGGCGATGGGCACGCCCCACTTGTGGGCCTCGTCGACGGCGGCTTCGACCTCCTGCGGAGTGAACGCGGTGAAGTCGAACGTCACGCCCGGCGTGAGGACGCCTCCCGTGGCCACGATCTTGATCGAACGGGCCCCCCGCCGGAGCTGCTCCCGGACCGCCAGCCGGACGCCGTCGGCTCCGTCGGCCTGCCGGGCGAAGGAGTTCCACCCGTGCCCGCCGGTGATCGTGATGGCCTGCCCGCTCGCGACCACTCGGGGTCCCGAGACCCGACCCTCGCCGATGGCCTTCCCCACCTCGCACACCACGGCGCCGAACCCTCCGAGGTCTCGGACGGTGGTGACCCCCGCGGCGAGCTGCCGCCCCGCGTTCGCCACGCACTTCACGGCGGCGTAGGGCTCGCTGACCCGGGCCTCCTCCACGAAGTCCGCCCCGCCGTCAAAGCACAGGTGCACGTGGCAGTCGATCAGCCCCGGGGTCAGGACCTTGCCGTCCACGTCCACCGCCACCGCCGCCGCGGCCTCCCGGGGCGCCCGGCGGTGGGAGCCCACCCACCGGATGATCCCACCGGAAACCAGCACCCCGGACCGGGGCCTCACGGCCCGCCCGTCGAACATGGTGACGTCGCCGAAATAGGTCGCCATCAGGCCGGACCCCCGGGGGCCTCGGCCTGGGCGGCATCCCCGGCGGAGGCGCCGGCGGGGCGGCCGGACGGGTCGATCCCGGCCAGCTTTCGAAGGGGCGACCTCGCCGGCGAGTACACGGTCGGCCCTCCCTCGAACAGTCCGTCCACGGACTCCGCCAGCTCGGCCGGCTCCCACCGGGCGCCCCTGTTCGCCTCGGCCACGGGGGTCCATCCCCGGTAGAGCTGGACCAGCCCGCCCTGCACCCCGAACACCTGCCCGGAGATGTGGGCGGCCCGGTCGCTGGCGAGGAACGCCACCAGGGGGGCCACGTTCTCAGGCGCCAGCGCGTCGAACTCGCCCTCGGGGATCGACAGGTCCCCGAACGTCTTCTCGGTCAGGCGGGTCCGGGCCCCGGGGGCGATGGCGTTCACGGTCACCCCGTACCGGGCCATCTCCATGGCCACGATGTAGCTGAACGCGGCGATGCCCGCCTTGGCCGCGCCGTAGTTCGACTGCCCGGCCATCCCCAGGATCCCCGAGGTGGAGGTGGTGTTCACGATGGAGCCCCGAACCTCCTGGCCGGCCTTGGACCGGTCCCGCCAGTACGAACAGGCCGCCCTGGTGACCAGGAAATGGCCCCGGAGGTGCACCTTCATCACGGCGTCCCATTCCTCCACGGACATGTTGAAGACCATCCGGTCCCGCAGGATCCCGGCGTTGTTCACCACCGCGTCGAGCCGGCCCCAGGCGTCGAGCGGCGCCGCCACCAGCGAGGTCGCCCCGCTCTCCTCCGAGACGTCCTCGAAGTGGGCGACGGCCTCTCCCCCCGCGGCCCGGATCTCGTCCACCACCTGTGACGCCGGCCGGGAGTCGGCCCCCGCCCCATCCCAGTCGCCGCCCAGGTCGTTCACCACCACCTTGGCTCCCTCCCGGGCGAACAGTAGGGCCTCTCCCCGCCCGATCCCCCTGCCCGCCCCGGTGATCGCCGCGACCTTGCCGTCGAGGATCCCCATGCCAGTCCTCCGTTCGACCTGCCGACGAACACGAGAGCCGAACGCTACCCCAACGGGCCCCGGCCCGGCGGCCCGGCCTGGCGGGACCGGGGCCCGCCGAAGGTGAAGCCGTTGGTCGGAGCGATGTAGGCCGAATGGCGGATGCATGACGTCCCCCGTGATCCCAGACTGACCCCAGATGGTGGGTCCGAAGGAAGGAGCGCGTCGGTTGGCCAGGCCCGCGGCGGGGGCCGCCGTGGTGGCCGTCCTGCTGGCCCTCCTCGCGCCGCAGGCCGCCCTGGCCGGCGCGCCGGGCCGAGGGTGCGTTCGGCACTCGCTCTCGGTGACCCCGATCGGGACCGAGACCATGCTGGACACCTACATCGACAACGAATGCGGGGTCGAAGGGTCGTTCACGATCTCCTACCTGGTGCAGGGCCCCTGCCCCCACACCCAGACCATCGCGCAGGTCGTCGAGCCCGGAGCCGTGGACGTGGTGACCTTCCACCGAGGCCCCTGCGCGGGCCACTACGTGGCGAGGCAGCGGATCACCCGCGACGGCTACCGGGTCGGCCTCGACACCGCGGAGTTCGACGCGAACTGAGACCCGGCCGGGCCGGGCATGGAGCCGGCTATCCGGCCGCTTCGGCCAGGGCCCGCAGCGCCTCCATCTGGAAGGTCCCGACGATCAGCGTGTCGACCCCGGCACCCTTCCACGCTTCGAGCTGCCCGGCGATGCGTTCCTTCGGCCCGACCAGGGCCACCTCGTCCACCAGGCCGTCCGGCACGGCTCCGGCCGCCTCTCCCTTCCGGCCCTCGAGATAGAGGTCCTGGATCGTGGCGGCCTCGGCCTCGTAGCCGTAGCGCCGGACGAGGTCGTTGTAGAAGTTGCGCCCGCGCGCGCCCATGCCCCCCACGTAGAGCGCCAGCATCGGCTTGACCGTGTCGCGGCAGGCCTGCACGTCGTCGCCCAGCACGATCATGGTGAACGGCGCCACGTCCAGCGTCTCGCGGCCCCGTCCCGACCGGGCCAGCCCCTCCCGCACCGATGGGTCGAACACGTCCGCGTGGGCCGGGGCGTAGAAGGTGGGGAGCCAGCCGTCGGCGATCTCCGCCGCCAGGGCGACGTTCTTCGGCCCGATCGCCGCGAGGTAGATGGGGATCCGCGACCGGTAGGGGTGGACGATCGTCTTGAGCGGCTTGCCCAGGCCGGTCCCACCCGAGGCGGGAATCTCGTAGTACTCGCCGTGGAATTCAACCGGCTTCTCCCGCGCCAGGATGGCCCGCACGATCTCGACGTATTCGCGGGTTCGCTGCAGGGGCTTGCCGAACGGGACCCCGTGCCAGCCCTCGCTGACCTGGGGACCGGTGGTGCCGAGACCCAGGCGGAACCGGCCGTGGGTGAGGTGGTCCAGGGTGATGGCGGTCATGGCGGTGGCGGCGGGGGTTCGGGCGGGCATCTGCATGACCGCGGTGCCCGCCCCGATCGTGGTCGTGTGCGCCGCGTACCACGTGAGGAGCGTCACCGCGTCCGAGCCGTAGGCCTCGGCGCTCCACATCGAGTCGAACCCCAGGCGTTCGGCCTCCTGGACCAGCGGCAGCATGTCGATGGGAGCCGAACCCCAGTACCCGAGATGCAGTCCGAGCTTCACGCTTTCGCCTCCAGGAGGGAGAGCCTACCCCCCGGGGCTGGATGGCGGGGGCAGCCCGAGCGAAACGGGAGATGAACCGGTTTCGGGAGGGCCAGCGTCGGGCCCGCCGTGACCGGGGGGCTCAGGACCAGGATCGCTGGGCCGGCTGAGGGCTGCCATCGGCAGCCGGGAGGCCGGCTGCGATACCCTTTCGCCCGCTCGCGTTCGGATGGGCACCTTTTCGAGGCGTGGGGTGGGTCGTGCTCGAGGTCGTCAGGCAGGCCGTGGAGGCCGCGAAGAGGGCCGGCGCCTCCTACGCCGACGCCCGGTTCGTCTCCGAGGAGACCGAGACCCTCTCGGTGAAGAACCAGGAGATGGAGGGCGTGGACCGTTCGCTGTCCAAGGGCGTGGGCATTCGCGTGCTGGTGGACGGCTACTGGGGGTTCTCGGCGACCTCCCGGATCACCGACGAGGAGCTGGACCGGACCGCCGGGCTGGCCGTGCAGATCGCCCGGGCCGCCTCGCGCCTCCCCCGCGACCCCGTTGAGCTGACCGAGGTCGAACCCGTCACCGCCACCTGGGCCAGCCCGTTCGACGAGGACCCCTTCGAGGTCCCCCTCCACGAGAAGGTCGAACTGCTCATGGAGGCCTCCCGCCGGATGCAGGGCGTGCCGGGCCTCACCTTCGCCGAGGCCTTCCTCGACTTCTTCCGCCGCCACATCTGGTTCGCCTCCACCGAGGGCGCGGCCATCGAGCAGACCATCCTGCATTCCGGGGGCGGCTTGGAGGCCACGGCGATCGGCCCGGGCGAGATGCAGCGGCGGTCCTTCCCCAATTCCTTCCGGGGCGACATCCGGGCGGCCGGCTACGAGCACATCCGCTCGATGCGCCTGCTGGAGGACGCCGAACGCGTCGCCGCCGAGGCCGTGCAGTTGCTCTCGGCCACGGAGTGCCCCAGCGAGGTGACCACCCTGGTGCTCGATTCGTCCCAGATGGTCCTGCAGGTGCACGAGTCGGTCGGCCACGCGGTCGAGCTCGACCGGGTGCTCAAGATGGAGGAGGCCTACGCGGGGACCTCGTTCCTGGGGCCGGAGGATCGGGGGCGCGTGCGCTACGCCAGCGACAGGGTCTCCATCACCGCCGACGCCACGGTCCCGGGTGGGCTGGGGTCGTTCGGCTTCGACGACGAGGGGGTGCCGGCCCAGCGGGTCCCGGTGATCGAGGGCGGGACATTCGTCAACTTCATCTCCAGCCGGGAGACCGCGCCCGTGATCGGCGACTCCGCCTCCACCGCGGCCATGCGGGCCGACGGCTGGCAGAACCTCCCGCTGATCCGGATGACGAACATCAACCTCGAACCCGGCGAGGGGACCCTGGACGAGATCATCGGCGACACCAAGGACGGCATCTTCATGACCACGAACCAGTCGTGGTCCATCGACGACAAGCGGGTGAACTTCCAATTCGGGTGCGAGGCCGCCTGGCGGATCATCGAGGGGCGCCTCGGCGAGCTCTACAAGAACCCGAACTACGCCGGCATCACCACGGAGTTCTGGGGCTCCTGCGACGCCGTGGCAGGACCCTCCGAGTGGCGCCTGTGGGGCACGCCGAACTGCGGGAAGGGCCAACCCGGGCAGGCCGCCCGGGTGGGGCACGGCACCCCGCCGGCCCGCTTCCGCAACGTCCGGGTGGGGGTGCGGTAGCCCGTGCCCGGACTGATCGGTCCGGACGAGGTCCGGCGGGTGGCCGGGGCCGCGCTGGACCTGGAGGGGGCGGACGGGGTCGAGGTGCTGTTCCTGCACGAATGGGGCGGGCTCACCAGGTTCGCCTCCTCGGCCATCCACCAGAGCACGTGGCGGGAGGACACCGGGCTGCGGATCCGCGCGGTCCGCGAGGGCCGTGTGGGGGTGGCCTCGACCAACGACTTCTCGCCGGAGGGGGCCGCCCGGGCGGCCCGGAGGGCGCGCTGGACATGGCCCTGGTCTCCC
>WNGK01002137.1_pt1 | contig 32998 bp, 37 predicted proteins | sample 5400601 | NCBI WGS metagenome assembly WNGK01 (sample SAMN13153376, study PRJNA577476) | soil metagenome | isolation source: 60 cm soil or saprolite under Garry oak tree replicate 1 | place: USA:California | collected 2016-06-15 | reverse complement strand
TTGCCTCGCGACAACGCCCTTGCGCTTTGCTATCCTTCACCTCCATCAGGTTGAATGCGGGACTTGCACCCGCAAAGTAGTCGAGCATGCTCGGCACACGCTAACATATTTCGCGCCTTTGGCGCTTGAGGTTCGCATTTCTCAAAGTTGCACTTCAAACTTGAATCCACCATTTGCCGTTCTTCGTACTCGCAAATGCCAACGGTCTCAAAGATGAATGGAAAATGATCCGTGCCTGAATATGCTGACATAGTTGTATACATCGAGGCTCTCCAAAAACGTATTCACGGTCGAACTCTCGAACGCGTTCATCTTGCGTCACCTTTCTTGCTTCGCACTGCGGTGCCGCCGATTTGGTTCGCGGAGGGAAAGAAGGTCGTTGATCTGCGCAGATTAGGCAAACGAATCTGCATCGGTTTGGAAGGAGATCTTTGGCTTGTACTTCATCTGATGATCGCGGGCCGACTTCATTGGAAGGACACCGCAGCGCCTGGAGTTGTTTTGGCCCAATCCAACCGGACTACCTCCACGAAAGGCAGGCTCAAATTCTCGAAGCGAGATCTTGCCGTTTTTCAATTCGACAACGGAATACTTTCTTTGACTGAGGCTGGCACTCAGAGGCGCGCGTCACTGCACGTCGTCGAAGGGAAAGAAAGCCTTGATAACCTCAATGCCGGTGGCTTGGAACTGTTTCAGCGGCGCGATCGTGACGAAGAGCTACACAAATCATTCATTGAACTGAAGACCTTCGCTGCCGTGCTTACATCCGAGAATCACACGTTGAAACGCGCTTTGACAGATCCTCGCCTCTTCAGCGGTATCGGAAACGCTTATTCAGACGAAATCTTATTTGGAGCAAAGCTTTCTCCGGTAAAGCTCACGCAAAAGCTCACTGATGACGAAGTTGAACGGCTGTACGTTGCCACGTGTGCCACACTCGCTCAATGGGTTGAACGTCTGAGAGCTGAAACAGGAGATCGATTTCCGGAAAAAGTGACAGCATTTCGGGAAGGAATGGCTGTGCATGGTCGCTACCGTCAGCCCTGCCCGCGTTGTGGCGCAAACATTCAGCGCATTCGTTACGCCACAAACGAAACTAACTACTGCCCGAACTGCCAGACCGGTGGTAGACTCCTCGCCGACCGCGCTCTCTCGCGCATTTTGCGCGACGACTGGCCAAAGACTGCTGAAGAACTCGGTTAGTTTCTTCTTCGCGTACGAATTCTGAGACTGAGAGAATCGACCTATGATAAACAAGAAAAGTCCAACCGATACTAACGGTAAAATTTGCTACATTGAGATTCCGGCTATCGACATCAACGCTTCGACCCGTTTTTACAAAGAGAGCTTCGGCTGGCAGATTCGACAGCGTGGCGACGGCAGCATTGCCTTTGACGACCCGGTGGGCGAGGTGAGCGGCACATGGGTACTCGGCCGGAAAGCAGCGACGGAGCCCGGCCTCTTGATCTACATCAAGGTTGACAGCGTGGCTGAAACGGTTGATGGGGTCATTGCTAATGGAGGCAAGATCGTACAGCCCATCGGTATGGACGCTCCGGAGATAACCGCGAGATTCAGTGATCCGGCAGGAAATGTACTTGGCCTCTATCAGGAACCGGCGAGAAATTGAAGACTAATCATTGAGATTCGCACGACTCAGGAAATCCCTGGCGAAGATCCAACCACGAGAGGATGAACAGTGTCAGAAGCCCGACCGTGAGGAAAAGCTCGATTTCGTAAGAGGCCCTCCCTTACGGTCGGGCTTCTGACACTCCGGGAACGGTATCTGGCTGAGGCGAGTTGTTACCGCCGTCACGAAGTCACGCTGCGCCCGACTGGACTTCGCGCAGCCTACGCTCGAGAAATCGACGTTCGCTTTCATTGGTTACCAGCGTGAGCGCGCGCTCATAGCTCTTCCCCGCTTCCACTGTGGATCCGATTCGCCGCAGCAGATCGGCACGCGCCGCATGCAGCAGGTGATACTCGTCGAGATCGCCGGTCGCCGCAACCGCATCGATAAGCGCCAGCGCCGGCTCAGGGCCTTCAACCATCGCGACCGCCACTGCGCGATTCAACGATACTATGGGAGAGGGCTGCACGCGCTCGAGAAGATCGTAAAGTTGAACGATCCGAGCCCAGTTCGTATTTTCAGCTCGCTCCGCTTTACAGTGCTCGGCGGCGATGGCCGCTTGCAGCGCGAACGGACCGGGCCCGCCGCGAAAGGCTTCCTCGACCAGCGGCAGCGCCTCGGCGATTTGCTGTCGGTTCCAACGGCGGCGATCCTGTTCCTCAAGCAAGATCAGATCGCCTGCCTCATCTACCCGAGCATCACGCCGTGAATCGTGCAGCAGCATGAGGGCCAGCAGCGCAATAGTTTCGCTGGGCGGTGAGGCCATCAACATTCTCACGAGACGGCCGAGACGAATGGCTTCGGCACAGAGATCAGTCCTCACGAGCGGTTTGCCTCGAGTCGACGTATAACCTTCGTTGAAGATCAAATAGATCACTGTCAGCACCGCGTCCAGTCTGTCCGGCATATCTTTCGTGTCCGGTATCTTGTAAGGAATACCCGCGTCGCGAATTTTTCGCTTCGCTCGGACCAGTCGCTGCGCCATTGTTGCGGTAGGAACCAGGAAGGCACGGGCAATTTCATCGGTCTGAAGGCCACCAAGTGTGCGAAGCGTCAGCGCGACCTGAGCCTCAGGCGCCAGCGCAGGGTGACAGCAAGTGAAGATCAGGCGCAGGCGATCGTCGGGAATTTCTTCGGTGTCATAATTGGGCTCGGCGACGGTCGGCATCAAGCCTGACTCCACATACGATTCAAGCTTTTCCTTGAATCGGCTCTGGCGCCGGATACGGTCGATCGCTTTATGTCTGGCTGTCTGGATAATCCATGCGCGCGGGAATTCAGGTACGCCATCACTTCGCCACTGATCGACGGCGGCTGCGAAGGCCTCTTGCGCCGCTTCTTCAGCCACATCGAAATCACCAACGAGCCGAATCAGTGTGGCAACAATTCGCCCCCAGTCGGACTGATACACTGCGTCTACGGTAGCATTGGCGTTCGAAAGCATATTCTGTCAGTACCGCCTGCGTTAGCGGGCGGGTTTTAAGCTTCGATAATAAAAATTTTAGGCCCGAGTGTCGATCCGGGCACTATTCGTTCGACTTACTTAGGGAGGCAGACAAATATGAAATATATTTTGCTCATTTACCATGATGAGCAGGCCTGGAACAGGCGCACGGAGGCCGAGCGACAACAAATTTATCGTGAGTACCGCGAGTTGATTCAACAGCTCCAGTCCAGCGGGCAATATTTGGCGGGTGACCAGTTGCAGCCGACGACAACCGCAAGCAGTGTTCGGGTACGGGATGGCAAACAGATGGTAACCGACGGTCCGTTTGCTGAGACGCGCGAGCAGATCGGTGGCTTCTTCATGATCGACGCGAAAGATCTAGAGGAGGCAAACAGAATCGCCGGCCGAATTCCATCCGCCCGCACCGGCGCCATAGAAGTCCGGCCAGTAGTGGAGACCGCGTCGGCGAGGTCGGCCTAGGAGAGCGAGCTGTTCGACTTACTGATGAAATGCAGCGGATCAGTCTCCTTGTGGTATGTGCATTTTGCATGTGATTTACGGGGCGGGACGGCCTTGCCCCGTTCAGACCGCTACCTGATGGGGCGTACAAATATGAAATATATGTTGCTGATTTATCTCGATGAACAGGCCATGAGCGAGGCCGAGCGGGAGCGCTGTTATGTGGAGTCCGCGCAGCTCGCACAAGATCTCAACGCAAACGGACAGTATCTGGATGCCAGCCCGCTGCATCCTGTTGCGACAGCGACCAGCATTCGAGTGCGCGATGGCAAGCGGATCGTGACAGATGGCCCATTTGCCGAGACGCGTGAACAACTCGGCGGTTACTATCTGATCGAGGCCAATGATCTCGACGAGGCAATCCGCATCGCCGAAAGGATTCCACCGGCAGAAGTGGGTACGATCGAAATCCGCCCGGTGATGGAGATTGCAGGTTTGCCGGCGAACTGATTCTGACGCCTTCTCCCTTTGGGAGAGGAGAGTTGAGTAGCGCGATCCCTTTTTCCCCTGTCCATCTCCCCAGATGGGGAAACGGGGACGAACACATCGAAGTCCGGATCTGAATAGGAGAACCAAAAAGGAGAAAGCCAATGGCATTAATCGATGGAATGTTGCAGGAACTCGAGGAGGAAGCACGAACGACGCGTCGCGTGCTCGAGCGTGTCCCTGATAATAAGCTAGCCTGGAGGCCGCACGAAAAGGCCAGGACGCTTGGCGAGCTCGCGCTGCATGTGGCACTGGTGCCCGGTGGAGTGGCCCGGCTCGTTGCCTCTCAATCTCCGGCCCAAGTCCCGCAGTTCACCGACCCAAGTCCGCAGAGCGCCGCGGAGCTGATCCCGGCCCTCGAACAGAGCATCGCAACAGCGAAAAACGTGCTCAGCGGCATGGATGACGCGGCGCTCATGGCGACCTTGCGAATGATGCAAGGCGAACGTGAGCTGTTTGCGGTGCCGCGCGCAGCGCTCTTGCGATCGGTCATGCTTAACCACTGGTACCACCACCGCGGGCAATTGACGGTGTATTTGCGCGAGCTGGATGTGCCCATTCCTTCGATATACGGCCCGAGCGCAGACGAGAACCCCTTCGCCTAAGGGTTGGATACGAGAGGCTTACGCCGAAGGCGTTATAGAAAATCAAAAGGAGAGACCAGGATGCGATTCATGGTGATTGTTAAAGCCAACAAGGACTCGGAAGCAGGCGCGATGCCCACCAAAGAGCTCCTTACTGAAATGGGGAAATTCAACGAAGAGCTGGCGAAAGCCGGAATGTTGCTCGCAGCCGAAGGACTGCACCCGAGCTCGAAAGGCGCGCGTGTCAGATTTTCGGGCGGGAAGACAATGGTGATCGACGGACCCTTCGCCGAAACGAAGGAGTTAGTGGCGGGCTTCTGGCTGTGGAAGTGCAAGTCGAAAGAGGAGGCGATCGAGTGGCTCAAGCGGGCCCCCTTCGAGAATACCGAGGTCGAGATTCGCCAGGTGTTCGAGGCGGAAGATTTCGGCGCCGAGTTCACTCCCGAGCTAAGGGAGCAGGAGGAGCGTCTGCGTGCGCAGATGGATGCGAAGACGAACTGAAAGGCCGAGACGAAAAAGCTCGGCAGTCCGACAAACTTCAGCTTGTCGATTTCTCTAGAAAATACGACAAACTAAAGTTTGTCGAACAATACAAACCAAAGGAGTGTAACAATGCAATTGAATCCATATCTTTATTTCAACGGCCAATGCCAGGCTGCGTTCAAGTTCTATAAGCAGGTTCTTAGCGGCAAAATCGAAGCAATCATGAGTCACGCTGGCACGCCGGCGGAAGAACATGTGCCAGCTAATTGGCGCGACAAAGTCCTTCACGCGCGCATGACTGTAGGCGACACGGTATTGATGGCTTCTGACGCTCCGCCTGACCACTATGAGAAGCCACAAGGCTTTTCCGTGACTGTCCAGATCAAAGATCCAGTCGAGGCCGAACGCATCTTTAACGCACTTGCGGAAAACGGCAGCGTGCAGATGCCATTCCAGGAGACCTTCTGGGCCACTCGCTTCGGCATGTGTGTCGATCGATTCGGGATACCGTGGATGGTTAACTGCGAGAAAGCAGCGTAACAGAGGCCGAGCTTTAATGTCAGAAGCCCGACCGTCAGGGAGGGCATCGTGATGAGAGGAGCCCTCCCTGACGGTCGGGCTTCTGAAACTAAGACGTCATCACTTTAACATCTCGGCAAGCGTCGATTCGATCGCGTCAGCCCAAATTTGATATCCCTTTTCGCTGGGATGTAAAAAATCCGGCATGATGTCTTCGTGGACTTTGCCGTCCGGTCCGAGGAACTTCTCGTTGATGTTCAGGAAACGAGTTGTCTTTCCATCATCGAGCTAAGGAGATACTACAGTGCAAAAAATCACTCCGTTCTTGTGGTTCGATAACCAGGCCGAAGAGGCTGCAAACTTTTATGTTTCGGTTTTTAAGAACTCAAAGGTCCTGAGCGTTGTCCGATATGGAGAGACAGGGCCGGGACCAAAGGGAACGGTCATGACTGTGGAATTCGAACTCGAGGGACAGAAGTTCGTCGGATTGAACGGCGGCCCGCACTTCAAATTCACGGAAGCCGTATCGTTCGTGATCAACTGCGAGACGCAGGAAGAAGTGGATTATTTCTGGGAGAAGCTCACTGCGGAGGGCGGCGCAGAAAGCCAGTGCGGCTGGCTCAAGGACAGATATGGTCTGTCGTGGCAGGTTGTTCCGACTGCCGTAATTGAGATGCTGAAGGATAAAGATCCTGAAAGATCTCAAAGGGCCATGAAAGCAGTACTTCAAATGAAGAAGATCGATATAGGCCAGGCGAAGCAGGCGTACGATGGAGAATAGGCGGCGGAAGTCAGTACCACCTGCGTCAGCAGGTGGGTCCATCGCTTAATCTGCGACTTGAGCGTTGCGATTCCGTAAACCCGTACCGTGATCCCAGGGTTGCGCTGGCGCGCTAATCCTGGGCTGGAGTTCACGAACGCCATTGGCGTTGCAAGACAAGTGAACCTCGGACGCTATTGTATCTACGGCTGGAATTTGAAAGAGGGGACGTCGGTCGAAAATATCCACGGAGGTAAACCAATGTTCAAAAACACAAAAGCATTTTCCGGTTTTTCGGTAGACGATGTGCAAAAGGCGAAAGACTTCTATGGCGAAACGTTGGGCCTCGAAGTTTCCGAAGAGCATGGGCTGTTAACGCTGCACATCTCAGGAGGGACTAAAATAATTATTTATCCCAAGCCCAACCATGCGGCGGCAACGTTTACTATCCTTAATTTTCCGGTAGACAATATTGACCAGGCGGTAGACGAGCTCACCAAACGCGGTGTACGTTTTGAGCATTACGACGGACCCGACATTAAGACCGACCAAAAAGGCATTCATCGCGATGCTGGTCCAAAGATAGCGTGGTTCAAAGATCCGGCCGGCAATATTTTGTCCGTGCTGCAAGAGAATTCGTAGTGGGTCATTTTGAGGTGAAATGAATCTCATTAGCCCTTGCTTCAGCCAGATGTTTACCGAGGTTATAGACTTTAAACCGTTCTACGGTTTGGAAGAAAACCGTAGAAACGGTTGGCGTCACATCGTGATCACCTGAGCACCGCAATGAAGTGCGGTGCTAATGAGATTTCAAACTGATTACGATAGAATCGATAGCAGGGTAAAAGAATTACGCCGCTATCATAGAACTAAGCCCTTTGATTTTCGCGCTGGTTTTCGTTAAGATTTTCTCCTTCCCCCAAAACATTAGGATCCCGACATAAGAAGTCTCTCTCGGAATGCGCTACTGCATTCCTTATTAACACTGAAGGAGTTGAGCATGAACAATAATGAAGTTCAGACACTTCGATCATTTATGGTGGTGTGCGGGTTGGTCTTACTGTTGGCGGCGACACCACTGGTCTCCGCACAAGTCTCACGCACTCAAACCACGAAGGACCGAAATCTAAATCTCCAAACCATTCCGAGTGGCGCGAAGATGAAGTTTAAAGGTGTCGTCATCGGACGCGATGCCGATACGTTCACGATCCGCGACCGGAATCGTACGGATTATCAAGTTCTCATGACTGACAATACGAGCATAAAGACCTATGGAGGGTTCCTCCGCGGTGGCAAGAAGTACCCTGTCACCGATATTTTGCGAGGTCTGATCGTGGATGTAGAAGGACGCGGTGATTCGCAAGGGCAGCTCGTAGCAGAAAAGATCAGATTTAACGAATCGGACATGAGAGCGGCTATCACATCTGATACACGCGTCACCCCGGTCGAGGAGAACCAGCAGCGTATTGCCGGACAGATGGATGAGCTATATGCAGTGGCCGCCGAGGCCAGAAGTGAAGCGGGCGCGGCCAATGAACGAATTTCCGCTCTGGACGATTACGACGTGCAGGAATCTGTCGCAGTAAACTTCCGAATAAATAGTGCCGTGCTTTCACCCGAGGCCAAGCGACAACTTGATACCGTGGCAGAAAAAGCCCTCAACGCGAAAGGCTATATGATCGAAGTTGCAGGGCACACCGATTCGACCGGCAGCGAGGCGAAGAATTTCCGACTTAGTCGGGAGCGCGCCGATGCAGTAGTGCAGTACCTGGCAGTGAATCATAAGATTCCGCTTCGTCGTTTCGTCACGCCAATGGGTTACGGTAAGACAGAGGCTGTCGCGGAGAATTCGACCGCGGCCGGACGCGCGCAAAACCGTCGTGTCGAAGTTAAGGTGATTATCAATCGCGGCATGGCCGTACGCACGCCAACATCTTCCACGGCCAAGCCTTAACTGTGTTCCTGGCGTTGCCGGTCTAAGGACAGTTACTGCGTCGGTACCACCTGTGTGAGAGGCTGGGTCATAAGGTGAGCAGTGGGTAGTGGGCAGTAAAGAGCTCGACGCGGGGCTGAGCAGGTCAGTACCACCTGCGGTAGCGGGTGGGTCATAACGTAAGCAGTGGGTAGTGGCCGTAGACAGCTCGACGCGGGCTGAACAGGTCAGTACCACCTGCGGTAGCGGGTGGGAAATAGAGTGAACAGTGGGTAGTGGGCCGTAGACGGCTCGACGCGGGCTGAACAGGTCAGTACCACCTGCGGTAGCGGGTGGGTCAGTATCATCAGCATCTCCCATGTGGAACGACACCGATCTCCCTCTCGGGTATTTGATTACGTTCCGTAGTTATGGTACCTGGCTACATGGCGACGAGCGTGGCTCAACGGATCGATTCCATAACGTTTACAAGTCCCCGCACATTCCCGTGAACGAGAGATTGAAGCAGTACTGACCTGTTCAGCCCGCGTCGAGCCGTCTATGGCCACTACCCACTGCTTACGTTATGACCCACCCGCTACCGCAGGTGGTACTGACCTGCTCAGCCCCGCGTCTAGACTTTCTGCCCTGCTCAATAGATATTACCATTTACGATTCACGATTTACGGTTCTTGAATGATCGTTCATCTCCTCGACGGCACCTACGAACTCTTTCGTCACTTCTACGGAATCCGGCGCTTCAAGAAAACCGATCCTCCCTTCGGCGCCGTGGCCGGTGTTCTCCATACCGTTGCTAAAATGCTCGAGGATGGCGCGACGCATATTGGAGTCGCGACCGATCACATCATCGAGTCGTTCCGCAACCGTCTCTGGGCGGACTACAAGACCGGTGAAGGCATCGAGCCGGCCTTGCTCGCGCAGTTCCATCCTCTTGAAGAAGCGCTTAATGCGATGGGTGTGGTCGTCTGGCCGATGATTGAGTTCGAGGCTGACGATGCACTCGCCTCGGCGGCACACGTAGCCGCCCAGGATGAGCAGGTGCAGAAGGTATGCATCTGGACGCCGGACAAGGATCTCGCGCAATGCGTCGTCGACGATCGTGTAGTGCAGATCGATCGGAGAAAGAACGAGATTCGCGATGAGGACGCCATCCGCGCCAGGTACGGTGTGGCGCCCACGTTCATCCCGGACTATCTCGCGCTGGTGGGTGACGCGGCTGATGGCTATCCGGGTGTTCCAGGCTTAGGACCTAAAACAGCCGCGAGACTCATAAACCGTTACGGCCATATCGAGAGCTTTCCCCTGGGGACTTTGAACGCGGGTAACTTCGAGCGTGCGCTATTCTTCAAGACTCTTGCAATCCTGCGCACGGACGCACCGCTCTTCAAGAATGTCGATGAGCTGCGCTGGGATGGACCGAGCGGGTCTTTTGGTTCAGTGGCTGAGCGTATCGGTGATGCACGGTTGGCGATGCGTGTACGAAATTTGGGGTATCGACTCCAGAGCTGACGTCTGCTTTCGTGATGCGACTTTCAGCCGTCCGCTTCACGGACTACAATATACACATTTCGCATTTGATCCTACCGAGGAATCGGTGGGCTGTTACCATTCGTCCGCTGCCTTCTGCTTACTGCCTCCTGCTTACTGCCTACTGCCTTCTGCCTTCTGCTTTGAGCCCTCCCTGACGGTCGGGCTACTGCCCCGCTCCTGCTCGCTGCTTTTTCCTTACTGCCTTCTGCCTTGCGAGCCCTCCGTTACGGTCGGGCTACCGCCCGGTTACCTCAATAACCCACCTGCTTACGCCCGTGGTACTGACAAAGCCTCCTGCCTTCTGTCGGCTATGTCTGGAGGCCATTTTGGGACTATAATGCCCCGCCTAACTTTTATCCCAATATCGAGGTAGCGACTATGAGATTCTCTGTCGCCTCTTTCTTTCTCGTCACCAGCCTTAGCCTGCTGGTCGCAATCGCTCCTGCCCAGAACACGCGTCGGGGAGTGAATAAGAGCGGACCTGCCAAGCCGAGTGGTGGAACCATAAAAATATGCCAGGGCGTTCCCATTCCCGACGGCTACATCATCATTGCCTACATGACGTCGGCGACCTGCCCGCATGGGGCTTACGTGATCAAAAAACAGGATGATGAATTTGGCAGCTCAGTAGCGGCCAACCGCAGCGTGCGAGAACCGGCAGGAACGTCTCCTTCTACGTCCACGCCTACGTCCACGCCTAGGTCCACGCCGACGTCTAAGTCTACGGCCAAGGCTGTCTCACGGCCACGTCGCGTTGGCACAGGACAACCTGAGACTGACACTGCTTCGTTGCGTGGTGCTGAGCCTCCGCCCCAGCCGGGGCCCCCTAACTTGGCTGGCACGACGCCCGCTGAGCTTCGGCCGCCTACGCTGTCCGGCACCACGCCGGTTGGTACACCGGTAAATGCATCTTCCAACGCGGCTGCGACGTCCGAGGCGGTTGCCGCGCCCGGGCCCGAAGAAGTAGGCGAAGGAGACGTGGTGCGCATAGATACCACGCTCGTCACCGTTCCCGTGAGTGTCCTGGATCGCCAGGGCCGCTTCATCCCAAACCTCCGGCGAGAAGACTTTAGCGTATTCGAAAACGGCATCGAGCAGTCAATAGCCTATTTCGAGCCTGCTGAAAAACCCTTTACGGTAGCACTCCTGCTGGACACTTCGGCTTCGACCCATTTCCACCTGTGGGAGATTAAAGAAGCGGCTATCGCTTTTGCAAAACAACTGCGTCCGCAAGACCGCGTGCTCGTCGTCACCTTCAATGATGAGGTACTCCTCCTGACCGAGGTGACGAACGACCTCAACATTGTGGACGCGGTCATTGAACAGAACGCTAACTCGGGTAATGCCACGCGTCTCTACGACGCAGTTGACCTCGTGATTAAAGAGCGTCTGAACAAGCTCAAGGGGCGGAAAGCGATCGTTCTCTTCACAGACGGCGTAGACACGGCGAGCCAGCTCGCAACATATCAGACCACTCTTCGCGAGGCCGAAGAGCTCGACGCGCTCATTTATCCTATTCAGTACGACACGAGCGATTACGCGCGCGCCATGCAAGGCGGGAGCACCGTCACAGTCGTTAGCACGAGGAGTAACTGGCCGTTTCCTGGCACGAGCTCTTCACAAACAACCTATAGCGTTCCAACTAATGGCGGCATTCCGCCGCCGGGCACGAGCAAGGCTGACTATGAGCGAGCGGATCAATATCTCCACAAGCTGGCCGATAACACTGGTGGCCGCCTCTACCAGGCAAACGACACTGCGCAATTGGCCCAGGCGTTTTCAAGAATCGCGGAGGAGCTGCGCCGCCAATACACACTTGGCTACTATCCGAAGGCATCTGCGGTCCAAAGCGACGAACGCCGCCAGATCAGAGTGCGCGTGCATCAGTCAAACCTGGCTGTGAAAGCGCGAGATAGCTACGTGCGAAATTCTTCAACCGTCCCCAATCGCTAGCGTTGGCTACGCCGAAAGGCGTTCGCCAACCGGAGCGCAGAGTAACACCCTGGATTAGCCTTATCTGCCCAGCCGTCCGCTTCACGGACTACATATACACATTTCCGTTCTGATCCCACCGATGAATCGGCGGGCTATTATCATTCGTCCGCTCGCGCGAACAAGCGCGTAAGCCGGATCATAGCTAGGTACTTGAATCTTGAATCTGTGTAATCTGTGAAATCTGCGGCTGCTTCCTGCCTGCTATCTGGCCTCCCTAACGGTCGGGCTTCTGACACTGCCTCCTGCGGTCTGCCTCCTGCCTCTGCCTACCTGCCTCCTGCTTCGTGTGAACCTTAGGGATTATGCTACCGTCCGGTCCGGTGGTTGATTGATAGATGCGCAGATGATCGTCGCCTCCTTGACTCTATGTAGATTCTCACTCAAGACGTCTGATTGGAGGAAATCATGTATTCATCCGAACAATCGATTGAGCTGCAATCAGGGAAACCCTGGGGGGATTTTGGTTCGCGAAAAGATCCTGAAACCTCTGGAGATGAACAGCACGGTGTATACCATCGCCGACAGGCTGAAACAGTCGGATTATGGACTTCCCTTCACTGAGAAGCGCGACACGATGGAACTCTACAAAATTCCTTACTATGAAGACACGCAAGGCTTGGCCGCGGCCGGCGCCATCATCTCAAACATCGACGACATGTCGCATTGGCTGATCGCGCTGATGAACAATGGCAAGTACGCAGGTAAACAGGTTCTGCCGTCGAAGGTCCTGCAAGCCACGCTCGAACCCGCGATCGCTCTGCCGCGACGTTCTAACAGAGAACCACGTTTTCATCTGTTCTTATCCGCGTCTATCTGCGTTAATCCGCGGCCAAAAACTTAGGCATTTTGAGGATCCATATGGAAGAAGCCGCACGTTCCCCACTTGTCGCCTGGGAAAGCTTTTACGTCATCGTTGGTTCATCAGGTGCAGCTCTGACGGGATTGCAGTTTGTGGTAATTGCCCTGATTGCCGAATCAAGGAGACGAAGTACTGCTCGAGAAATTAGCGCGTTCGGCACTCCAACGGTCGTACATTTCTGCTCCGTGCTTCTGATGTCGGCAATCCTTAGTGCGCCCTGGCGCACGCTGTCGAGTGTTGGACTTGCACTCGGCGCGTGTGGCCTTGCAGGCGTGGTGTATGGCGTAATTGTCGTCAGGCGAGCGCGGCACCAGACCGGGTACCGTCCCGTGTTTGAAGATTGGCTCTGGCATGCAGTGCTTCCACTCTTCGCGTATGCATTGCTACTGCTCTCGGCAATCTTCCTCTACAACGCTCGTGTACCACAGACGATGGACAACGCACGACTGACTGCTCACCGGGTTCTTTTCGTAGTCGGTGCGACGGCTCTGCTGCTTTTGTTCATCGGGATTCACAATGCCTGGGACACGATTACGTATTTCGCAGTCGGCGCATCGTCAGAGTCCAAAAAAACCCGAAGGTAAGCAAACTCAGTCGACTAACGACCGGAAGCTGACAGCTCTGGTCTTCTTCACCAACGGCGATCACGGACTGCAATCATATTCGTCCGTGCTCCGTAACTTCTAGGGTCGCGAGGGATCTGCGCCCTCCCTTACGGTCGGGCTATTGCCCCGGGTATCTGTTAACCCAGGTGTTTACCCTACACTCAGGTGGCGAACATCTTCGGCGTTACGGTGGGCAGTTTCCCCTCAGCGGCTGTCGCGACGGACAATGACCAGAGACATGTCGTCTATCAATGAGCGGGTGGCGGCGAAATCCTGAACTGCGCCCAGAATCGAAAACAACATCGTGTCAGCACAGCCGGTTTGCGCGCGCCGCAGTTGCGTCTCAAGGCGCGCATAGCCGAACTCCTCATCTATGATGTTGCGCGACTCGATGATGCCGTCGGAATAAACCATCAATACATCGCCGGCGGCCAATTCAAAACATCCACTGACATAAGAGGCCTCAGGAATCACGCCGAGCAACAGTCCACCTTCGGACAGCAATTCCAATTCGCCATTGGCGCGCAGGAGAAAGGCAGGAGGATGCCCGGCGCTCGAATATTTAACAAACCCCGTGATCGGATCGAGCCTGGCGAGAAACAAGCTGGCCAGCGGCGCAACGGATTCCATCCGGCAGATCTCGCGGTTCACACCGGCAACGATCGCCTCCAGCTCAGGAGTCACACCCACGTGCGCGCCAACCAGTCCCACCAGATGCGTGGTCCACATTCCGGCCGCCAGACCTTTGCCGCAGATGTCAGCTAGCGCGAGGATGACGCCATTGTTCGTCTCTTCAACGGTGAAAAAGTCACCAGGTAAGTGGCGAACGGCGAAAATCTCGCTCGCAATTTCGAAGTCTCCGTAACGAACCAGACGAGGTGCGCACAGGCGCCGGTGCACCTGCGCCGCCTCGAAGATCGCGGTATGCAGATCAGCGTAATCCTGCTGAAGGGCGGCCAGCTTTACCTCCAACTCTTGCCGGCGGGCCTTGCCTGAACGCTTCGGTTGCGGCGAACACACCCGGACATCGAGTGCCCGCCGTGTTGCTAAACCAGCGCTTAGTGCTGATTGACTCATGAAACCTTGACCTCAACAAGTTGTGGCACGGGCATCGTGCGCGTGATTTGCGATCTCATTAACACCGCACTTGAGTGCGGTGACCAGATGACAACCATTTGCGCGTTAACCGTTTCAACGGTTTCATGCGGAAACCGTTTTAAACGTTAGGGACAATTAACCGGTATCGCAATCACCTGCCTGAAGGCAGGCGTTAATAAGAATAAGATCACAGTAAACTTTCCCATTACCTCAACCAACGAACTTATAGCCACTGCCATGAACGGTGAGAATAAAACGCGGCTCCTCAGGGTTTGGTTCCAGCTTTTGTCTGAGATGGACAATGTGCGTGTCAACTGTGCGTGTGTTCGGATAGTTCTCGTAACCCCACACCGCGTCCAGAAGCCGATCGCGGCTAAGCGTTTCCGCCGGATGCGAGACGAAGTACGCCAGCAACGCGAACTCTTTCGCTGAAAGATCGACGAGGCTGCCGGCGCGTCGCACTTCATTACTGCGGACGTTGACCTCGATATCGCTGAACCGGTAAACCTCCGCGGCAGGCGCCTGGGGCGAGACGCGCCTGAGCACTGCTTTCACCCGGGCCATCAGTTCGCGAATTGAGAATGGTTTAGTGACGTAATCGTCGGCGCCCAACTCCAGGCCCACAACCTTGTCGATCTCCTGGCCGCGCGCGGTCAGCATGATGATCGGCAATGAGGGGCGCTTGGCCTTTAGCTGCTTGCAGACGTCGAGACCGCTCATCCGCGGCATCATTACGTCCAGCACGATCAGATCGGGATTATCGGCGAGAGCGCTATCGAGGCCGGCGACACCGTCGCCGGCGCTGATCACGTCATAGCCTTCATACTCGAAGTTGTCACGCAGACCGGCGACCATCGCAGGCTCGTCCTCCACAATCAGTATGCGGGTCTTCCTGCCGACGTCACTGCTCGCAGAGTTGCCGGCGTCTAGTCGAGCGCCGCTCGCGTGGCCGTTTGATTGCTGATTGAAATCTAGTTTTCTCTTCATATGCGATCGTTCCTCATAATGAGCGCCATTTGCCCGTTGCTGGCAGTCGTTCACTTTGAATATTCAACCCTACTCTCATTAACACCTCGCTTCAGCGAGGTGAACCGGGAAGGTGGCCAGATGGCCAACCGTTTCAACGGTTTCTCTTTAAGCCGTTTAAAACGGCTCACTTCTCTGGTAGCTCGTCACCACCTCGCTGAAGCGAGGTGTTAATGAAATCTCAACCTGAACCCGGTACCGGCTGCTGATTGGCTGATGCCAGTGGCAACGACAGAATAAACTTACTGCCTTTTCCCGGCGTGCTTTCCACCACGATGTCTCCACCATGCGCTTGCGTGATGTGGCGGACCAACGATAGACCCAGGCCACTTCCTTTTGTGTTATGCACCAAAGGATCGCCGGTGCGGTAGAACTTCTCAAAGATCTTCGACTGCTCGCGCCGGGTGATGCCGATACCGTGATCAAGGACCTCAAGCTTTACTGATCCATTCGCTCCATACAACTTCACGCCCAGGAACTTTTCGTCGGCCGAGTATTTCAGCGCGTTATTGACCAGATTGACGAGCGCGCGGGCAATTGCTTCCCGGTCCACTCGCACTGTCGGCAGGTCTGTGTCAATGCTCTCCTCAAACGCGAAACCCTGTTGCTCGATTTGATAGCGATACGAGTCGAGCGTGTTGCGAACCAGATCCGCGATGTCAGTTTCACGAAATTCATATTCCTTGCGCCCGGCCTCAATGCGCGAAAAATCAAGGATATTGTTGATTAGCGCGGTGAGCCGCTCGCTCTCTTTGCGAATGATGCGGTAATACTCCTGCTTTTTTTCCTGTGTGGTGATGCGCCCCAGCTCGAGCGTCTCCGCATACAGACGGATCAAAGCGAGCGGGGTGCGCAGCTCGTGCGAGACGTTCGAAACAAAGTCGGACTTCAGGCGGGCCACCGCCATTTCTTTGCTGACGATGTGTTTGGTCAGCACCAGGCCGCCGGTGATCAGCAGCGAGAGGATGCCCAGGATGAGAAAACTGCGATGCATCCAGGTTTCGCCGAGCTTTTCGACGCTCGTGCCCTGATACTTAATGCCCAGCGCCAAACCGCCGAAGACATTGTCGAACTTGCGCATGACCTCGGGCTTTCCTTCGCCCCAGCCAGTCGAAACTGCGATCGGCTTCATTTCATCCTTGCCCTCGTACTCGGCGGGATAGATCATCATGGCAATCTGGTTTCCGCTCTGGTCAGTCGATTTCTCGTTGACCATCTCCTCGAGCATTTCGGGAAAGAGATTCTGTTTCAAGTAACAACCCTCGAAGGTCACACCGCCCAATACAATCCGCTCGCTGGACACCTGAGGTAGGACGAACAACGCATTGGTAGTGAAAGCGTCGCCGACGGACCGCTTTACGTGGGATGTGGAAAAATTGATGGACCGCGGTTTCTTATGAAGCTCTGTAACCATCATCTTGCCTTCCGAACCGAACCACACTCGGTAACTCTCGGGCATATGCTCATGCTCTTCGCGGATGTACTTATCGCTCATCTGCTGAGGTTGGGAACGGTAGATCAGGCCTTTCTCGTCGTAGAGGAACGCGTGCGACAGCCACGGATTCTTTGCCAGAATCAGATCAAGCTGCTTCTCTTTTTCCTGGGGATTAGTGTCCGGAGAGGGGAAAAGATCCCTCGCCTCTTCGGTCATCGTGTAAACTTTCTTGTTGATTTTCTTCTCCGTGATGGCGAGCATTTCCTGAAAATCACGATGGATGGCGGCCTCCAGTACCTTGTCGCGCTCGAAGTATCTCAACTGGCTGAAATTGACATAAATGAGCGCTGCCGCCGGCAAGAGCACCGCCAGACCCAGCGTAAGCATGAGCCGGAAGCGGGTAAAGCCTCGCAAGAACTTTCTCTTCTTCATTTCATTTCGACCTCTGAAGGAACCAGCGGTATGCGAACGAAAGCATACGCCTGTCGATGTTAAGTTGTGTCAAGGCTACGTTAAAATATGTCAAGAGTTGTGAACCAATCAACCGAGGGCAGTGGGCAGTGGGCAGTGAGCGGTGGGCAGTAGACAGCTCAGCAGGTCAGTACCACCTGCAGTAGCGGGTGGGTATAGTATCATCAGCATCTCCCATGTGGAACGACACCGATCTCCCTCTCGGGTATTTGATTACGTTCCGTAGCTATGGCACCTGGCTACATGGCGACGAGCGTGGCTCAACGGATCGATTCCACAACGTTTACAAGTCTCTGCACATTCCCGCGAACGAAAGATGGAAGCAGCACAATACTAATAAACTTAAGTCTGAGTCTCTAATCCTGACCGCCGGGCAACGGCAGAGCGTTGAGACCGCTATCCGTGAGACTATGTGCTTATCGCAGATGGCGTTTGCGCGCGATTAATGTGCGGACAAATCATGCTCACGTCGTGGTCTCGATCGGGGAGGTTAAACGGGAACGTGCCCTTAATGCATTCAAGGCAAACGCCACCCGGCAGATGCGGGAAGATGGGAACTGGCTCGAGCCATACAGCCCCTGGGCTGACAAAGGCAGCAATAGATATCTGTGGAGCGAACGAAGCTTGGCGTTGGCGATTGATTATGTGATTAATGCACAGGGAGGAGATCTGTCAGATCTCGACTAACACACATGCTACCGCAGGTGGTACTGACCGCTTACCTTATACCCACCCGCTACCGCAGGTGGTACTGACCTGCTCAGCCTGCGTTGAACTGTCTACTGGACGGTCGGGCTTCTGATACTTCGTAATCAGAGGGAGATCCTAATCTTCACCGAAGAACCTTCTTCTTACGGTTTCGTCCGCTGGTAGTTCTGGGCCGCTGAACAGGTGATCGGGAACGCGCGTTAGATCTTCGGCAATCAACGGCAGCGCCCGCGCACGTTTACCGTCTGCCTCGGGTCCCTGGGCCAAAAATAGTGTGCGAAACCAGTCTTCCACTTTGCGCATCACCCCAAAATAAGCATCATGTTCAGCCGCATATGCATGGCCGGCAGCATCCCAATCATCAGTCTCGAGCAAGTAATCGCGCAGCACACGCACATCTCTTACGGTTAGCGACAAACCCTGGCCGAAAGCAGGATCGCTGGTTGCGGCCGCATCGCCGATCAAGGCAATACCGTCTTTGTATGGATGGTCCACCCAAAAGTCGCCGCAGCGAAATGAAGCCAGGGGCCCGATTGCTCTCGCGCCATCGTAGTATGCTGCTACCGAGTCCGCCCTCTTTGCCTCTGCGATGAAGCGCGATACATTCTCATTCCCCTGTAAACGAAATTCTGCTTCCTCCTGATAGGCGACATAAGTACGTGAACGTCCCCGGCCCACCGGCGTGATCGCCGTTTCCATTCCCATGGCAGGATTGAACAAGAGATATGCATGGCCCTCCGGCGCAGTCATATCAGCGAGTAGCAACCCGGCGAAGAAAAATGGCTGAGGCGCTTCGGTTACCTGGAAGCCCGCCTTCTTGCGAGCCAAAGATGTTCTGCCATCCGCCGCAACCACAAGACGTGCTTTGATCTCCCTGGTCTCTGTTTCACTCTGCACTGTTACGGAGGGAGTCGGTCCAGGATTGATTTCGGTGACGGTAACGCCTCGGCGTACTTCGGCACCCGCTTCTTCAGCAGCATTGAGCACCACTTCCTGCATCTCCGGATGACAGAAACCGAGCGCCGGAAGCTTTTGCGGCGTAGTCGATACCAATTCTCTCGGACCAAAACCCAAATCGACGAACGGTGCGTCGGTACCGCATGTCTCGCGTATCAAATTATAGATACCGAGTTCACGCGCTTCGGCAACTCCCCAAGGGGTCATGTATTCGCCACGAACCCGGTCTTTGAATTCTCGCTCACGCTCCAGAACGAGCACTCGCTTGCCTGCTTCAGCCATCACCTTTGCCAGGGCAGAACTGCCAAGCCCGCCGCCAATGGTGATGATGTCATAAGTGTCAGAAATCATTCTCGCTCTCCTTCGGCTTTACCCGATTTCTGTCGGGCATCGAATGCGGGATACTAACTCTAGTTGAAGAGAATTGCGAGTAGGTAGTAACTATTTGTCTTTGCCGGCGGGCTCGGCGACTGGAACAGGTGTGTAGAGTTTATCACTCTCCACATCGAAGACGCGGTTGAGACGAGCACGATAATTCTCAAAGGCGATCTGCGCTCCCAGCTCCAGCAACTGTTCCTCCGAAAAAACAGCACGCAGACTCATATACAAATCTTCGGAAACGTTTGACGGTGTGTCCGCCATGGCATCCGCCAATTCGATCACCAGCCGTTCCTGATCGTTGAAGATTGACACGTCACTGCCGGAAAGCGCGAGCAGCTTCTCGTCCGTCAGTCCCGCTTTTCTGCCCACGGCAGAATTAATGTCCAATCAAAAAGGACAGCCCACGCGGGCCGCGGTCCTTACTTTCGCTAACTGAATATAGCGCAGCGACACTCGCCTCTTTCTACCGAGGCCCGCTTCCATGCCGATCGTGCCCCACACAATTCCCGGCCTTCGCATCTGCACTTTCACCGGCGTAAGGTCTTTGCCAAACATCTTACGCATCGCGCTGTAAAACCAGCGCAGGTGCCACGGCGCCTGCTTTTTCTCTAAACCAGAAATACGTGCCATGTTTAGTAGTCAGCAGTCAGCACAAGGCAAACAGGGGGAAGGCCACTTGGAAATCTGCGATCTGCGGATTCAAAACGCCGGCCTTGAGATGCGAAACTTATCGAAACTGATTGTCATCTGCTGATGGTCCGTAAATAGCTGGGACTTTCGCACCCATCAGACGCAGATAGACTGTCATCTGGCCGCGGTGATGTGCCCAATGATTAATGGTGTCCTGGATCATCTCATAGCGTGGCGATTCCATGACCACCTGTCCCCCAGCCAGTAACCGCCAGGACTTCATCAGGTGCTCTTCGGTGGTCTGCTCGAGAGCCGAATGTGCTTCAGCGACCGCCTTGTCGAGAGCCTGCAGCAACTCTTCGCTCGTATCTATCCGTTTCCGTTCCATCTTCCCACCGTCCGCCGGAGCTACATCCAGTTCATCCTGGTTAATCTCCATGGCGACCCACACGGGCATCGTGGCAACCATATTCACGAGGTATCCGAAGATCATCGACTTCTCGTGTGGCTTCCAATCGTACTTGCCCCCGGGCACCTGCTCCAAAGCGAGGCGCGAACGCTCTACCTCGCGGTCCAGCTCTGCCAATAAGAACTCTTTCAGTTTCAAGCGCGTCTCCTGGTTGTATCCACAGATTACACAGATTACGCAGACAAGTTACAACAATTACACGACATTGTATTGTCAGGATTAAGAGCATAGGTTAGGACATAAGAGCCAGACCGAGCCGAACAGGAGGGAACGATGAAATATCTATGCCTGGCTTACGGTGATGAGAAGGACTGGAAGGCATTGTCGAAAAGCGAGCAGGACCAGCTTCTCGCTCAGGACGGGGTTTTGCGCCAGAGGGGTGCCTTCGTTGCGCCGGTTGGAACGGCGACGACAGTGCAGGCCCCGAACGGCAGACTAATCATCGGGAATGGTCCTTTCGCCGATTCGAAGGTGCCACTCGCCGGGTTTTCCCTCATCGAGGCTGGAGATCTGAACGAGGTGATCGAGCTGGTCTCGAAAACTCCTTGCCCGAACGCCGGCGGAGCAGTTGAGGTTTGGCCCGTCCTAAAGGTTGATTGAGGAACATCCACGGACTATACGCACTCGGGGCTGTATAGGTTCAGCAGACCCGGCTCTTCATGATCTATGTAACCCAGCCGGGTCGCTATCGAGAATTTCTGAAACCTTTCGCGCAGCACAGACACTTACTCTACAACAAAACTAAGGCCACTCGACGCGGGGTAGGGGGTCAGTTTACGTTCAGAGTTCATCTATGAAGTGAGAGCCGATGTCAATCGTAGAAGAAAATAGACTTCTACTGTGACGCCGGAGCGCCCGGATTGCTTTACCTAATTGGTTGCTCTTTGATGTGACGCCGGAGCGCCCGGATTGCTTTACCTAATTGGTTGCTCTTTGACATGAGACTGTTAGCTTTTGGTCTACCGCCGTTAGCGGTCCTCAACTGATCTGGGCTGGTAAGCCGCGATCAATCATCTATGCGGTCATCATCAGCCTTTAGGTTGCTTATTACAGGCGCAAGCTAAAGCCTGAACTTAAACTGACCCACTACTCCAGGTGGTTAAACCTGAAAGAGCATGAAAGTGTTTTCCAGCATCGGTCTACCGGGCGCGTTTGTGTTACTCGCAAGCGTCTCAGTTGCGATTGGGCAGACCAGCCCTGCCACTCCTCCTGCTTCAGATCCGGCCATCACTGCTCTCAGTGTGGTGGGAGTCGTACCTCAAGCCGGCCGCTCGCGAGGTGATCGTCGCCACAGCCGCCGGCAATCAGGTGACAGTCACTCTTAGCGATAAGACCACGTTCATGCGCATCCCTCCCGGTGAAAAGACCAGGGACAAATTCGTAAAAATCAGTCCAACAGATTTTGGCTTGGGCGACAGCATTTTCGCGCGCGGCCGGATGTCCGAAGATCGGAAGAACCTGCCGGCCCTGGAATTCTACGTGATGAGCAAAGGAGAAATCGCGCAAACCGCCGCATTCAACTTCAAGTTCGTTTTGCCTTCTGACGGTAGGCAGGAACTGCCCCGATGACCCACCCGCTCACGCAGGTGGTACTGACTGTCTCCTCCTGCCGCCTCCTGCTCGCTGCCTCCTGCTCGCTGCCTCCTGCTCGCTGCCTCCTGCCTTACGAGCCCTCCCTTGCGGTCGGGCTACTGACACTGCCTTCTGCCTTCTGCCTACTGCCTTCTGCCTTCTGCCTCCTGCCTCCTGCCTCCTGCCTCCTGCCTTACGAGCCCTCCCTTACGGTCGGGCTACTGACACTGCCTTCTGCCTTCTGCCTTGTGAGCCCTCCCTTACGGTTGGGCTACTGACACTGCTTCGCAGGCTGGCAATGATATTATGTCGACCTGCCGATGACATGCCGCGTGCTACATTTAATCATGAGCCGGTAGATTAAATGCTGCTGATCCAGTCCAACATCGCGCAATCCTTCCAATCGCCGATCGTCCGGGTATTGCTCGGCGCGATTGGGATTGCGCTGTTGTATGTGCTCTGGCGCGAAGTGCAGAAGATCCCCGCCAAGCTGTTCACACTAATGGCTACGGCATTTGTGGACATGGTCGGGTTGTTGATGATCATTCCGCTGCTGCCTTTCTATGTAAAGACACTTGGTGGCGCTGGCATCGATGTGCTGGGGATGCACTTTGGAATTGGGATCATCTCCGGATTCATCATCGCCGCCTTCACCGTTGCCCAACTGCTGAGCGCACCCATGTGGGGCCGTTTTTCTGATGGCGTGGGGCGGCGGCCGGCGCTGCTGATCGCCTTAGGTGCATCGGCGATTGCGTATCTGATTTTCGGTTTCGCACACTCGCTGCTCGTCCTCTTCCTCTCGCGCATAGTGCAGGGAGCAGGCGGAGGCACAGTCGGCGTGATCCAGGCTTACGTGGCCGACTCGACTGATCCGAAAGATCGTGCGCGCGCGCTGGGATGGCTTTCGGCGACAACCAATCTCGGGGTAGCGCTGGGGCCGGTCCTCGGTTCCTTCGCGATCGCATTAGGCAAGCGAGACCTGATGCCGGGACCGGGGACGCTGCAGATGGGCCATGCGGGGCCGGGAATTTTGGCAGCCGGACTCTGTCTGCTAAACATGATCTTCGCGGCGCGGTATCTGACCGAATCGCGTGATTTCAGCGAACAGCCGCAGGCAGGAGAGGTCAGTCGTACTTCCTCGCAGGCGATCTGGCACGTGATCTCGCATGCGCGCGAGCCTTCGTCGCGTCTCATTTGGATCTATGCGATCGCTATCGGAGCTTTCCAGGGAAGCTTTTCAGTGCTGGCGCTTTTCCTGAACGCGCGCTTTCAGGTCACCGAACAGACAATTGGGTATTTTTTCATGTACGTCGGCGCCATCTCGGTTTTTGCCCGCGTGCTGCTCCTGGGACGCGCGGTCGATTGGCTAGGCGAGGCGAATCTGTCGCGCATAGGAATCTTGCTTCTGGCCGCCGGCGTCGTCGGGATGCCTTTGTCACGAAATCTGGCGATGCTGGCGTTTGCGGTAGCATTGATCCCTCTGGGCACGGCCTTTACCTTTCCGTGCGTGACGGCATTGCTATCGCGGGTCATTGCTCCCAGAGAGCGAGGCCTCTACATGGGCATGCAACAGACGTATGGCGGCGTCGCTCGAATCATTGCGCCGCTTTTTTTCGGCTGGGCGTTTGATTCGTTGGGAGTATCGGCGCCGTACTTCTTCTCGTCGGCGTTTCTCCTGGCGACGATTTCTCTTGGCTTCGGGCTGGATAAGTATGCAAGGCCGCAGACTCCGACGGCAGAGATTCCAGTGACCTCGGACGTTCCGGTGGAAGTTCCCGTAGCGACGAAGGCGGCGGCGGCCAGTGGAGAGCAGGACGCGTAGGCCTTTCAGCCTTCGAGTCCGCGCGAGCGGACGATTGATAGTAGCCCACGATTCGCTCCAGCGGAATGTTCCCTCCCGTCAAAATGCCGAGGACTTCTTCCCGCTTAAGCTCTCTGTTAGGTCAGGCTCCTGCGCCGATCCATCCATGCCAGAAGCGCCAAGGGCGCGAAGTGTAATAGCCTGGGCCAACGGCCCAGGTTCACGTGGAATTAAATCATCGAGCGCTGAAGGCGCGGAATAAATGGTGAATTGACGCGCGTCCGCCACGGGTCTATTTCGCGCTTTCAGCGCTTGAAAGTCTTTTTCATATGTTTCCAGGGGCGTTGCCCCTGGCTATTGCATCTCACGCCTTCAGCGTGAAATCAATCCCAAACATACCTTTCGTCGAATTCAATCTCGTAACGCTTGAGGAAGTTTCGATACTCATCCTCGAAAGTTGCGCGATGATGATGTTGCTTCTGACTACGGATATAGCGTTTTAGCGCGACGACATTTGATTGACCGATTGAAAAAACGCCGTATCCCTTGTGCCAATGAAAGTTTTTGAACTCGCGCCCTTTGGTTTTGATCCATTTGGATGAACCGGTCTTGAGCTCTTCAACTAAGTCAGCAATCGTGATCGTTCGGCCGAGAGCGAAAAGTATGTGGACATGATCCATCGTGCCATCAATGACGAGCGACGGGGAGTTATGATCGCGAAGAATCGTCGCCATGTATGGGTGCAGTTCCGATTCGATGACCGGTGTGATAAAGGGTTTGCGACTCTTAGTGCTGAAGACTAAATGGATCAGAATTGAAGAAAGGGATTGAGGCATGGGAGTCTCCTCACTTTCGGATTATTTCGCGCTTGCAGCGCTTACGATTTCGAATAATACTTCTTTCCTGGGCCGGTTGGCCCAGGCTTTTACATTACGCGCCGTTGGCGCTTGTTCCTCACTGAAGCGGCTTCGCTGCTTCCAGAATTTGTTCCGGCCGGGCCCGAACCCAATAATTCTCTGTGAGGTTTACCCAGCGGACGGTGCCGGAGGAATCCAAAAGAAACTCAGCCGGTCTGGCAATATCCTGGCCCTTGATTCCCTGCCCTGCATGAACTAAATCGTAACGTCGAATCGCGTCAAGCTTAGGATCAGAAAGAAACGTAAATGTGTAACCGGCTTTCTGACAAAGATCGCGCGAGACTTCGGGACTGTCGACGCTGATGGCAACCGGACGAATCCCCGCCGCGTGGAACTTATCCAAACTCTGCTTAATGCTCCGCAACTCGGAGTTGCATGATGGTCACCAGTAACCGCGGTAGAAGATTAGCAATGCGCCCCGGGAAGCCTCACTCATGCCGACGCTACGCGCCGGGAAAACGAATCGCATCGATCCAACAGGCTACTGTCCGAGTATCAATGCTAGAATGCGTCGCTGCGGACTCTGACCGTTCTCATCAGGCTCTTGAAATGTGAGGCAACACCAATGAACTATTCCAGGTTTCGCCTCTTGGCCATCAACCGACGAAAGGTCCGGGTCAGTACGCTTGTGTTCTCGTTGTGGTTCATGGTGTCGAATCTTTCGGCAGCGCCCTGTAGCGGAACCAGCTCTCAGCAGGACGCGTGGGTCGCTCGGCGAGTCAATGGGTTGGTGCGGGCAGCACGCGCGGCATATGAAAATGGCAAAGCGCGGCGAAGCTACGAACGAGTGCTTGATGAGATTGCCGGCAAGATAAAGCAGTGCCGCCTGACGGACGACCGCGATTTCGCTGGCCGTTATCCCGAGTTCGTCGAGTACGTCAAGGTTCTATCGCTCTCGCGGCAGAATGATCATGAACTTGGCTTCGAGGTTTCAGATAAAGCGTACTTCGCCGAGACGAGCAAATATGTCGCGATTCCTGATTTCCTGCTAACTCCCCACTTTCTGCGATCTGTTAGTCGCTTTGAAACTTTGCCTCAGGCCAAGGCTCTGCTGCGAGAAATGAATGCCGGCAGACTGGCTGGCGATCAGCTCTTCTTCTTGAGCTATAAGTCCCGACACCTGGGAACGCCCGACAATCCGGGCAGCTTTCGACGGCTGTTGATTGTGGTGCCGGGAAATGCTGCTCAGCATGTGCCGGAAAAGTGGGTCCAATTTGGTATACCAGAACCACGCGCGCACTCACCCGTGCGCAACGTTTCTGTAGTCGCCACGCTGCCCGGCGCCGAGCAAACAACCAACGTTTACTTCAAAGATTATTTCCGGACTTATCGTCGCAACGGTTCGATCACGATCAAGGGGCGCTGGGAACTGGGATACGGTGACGACACTTGTGTGGAGTGTCATAAGAGCGGCATTCTTCCAATTTTTCCCGTCAATGGCAGTGTTAGTCGTGACGATGAGCCAGCGCTGGAGGCGGTCAACGAGCGCTTCCTCACTTACGGTCCGCCGCGTTTTGACAAGTATCTGGACGCCGGTAAGTTTGGTCCGGGACTCGGCTCAACGATGGGGGGCGAGTTGTTTCCCCGCATTGGATCAAGAACCACCGGGAACACTAGCTTCAATACAGCGACGTGCGCTTCTTGTCACCGACCTGGCGGGCTTGGGGCACTTAACTGGCCAATGGATCGAGTTGTTATTAGTTCTTTCGTCAAGGGAGGTCAAATGCCGTTGGGTTCGAAGCTTCAAGACGCGGAACGGGCGGAGCTTTATAAGCAGCTCATCCAGGATTACTTCGCGACTGATGATGCGCGTCCCGGCATTCTAAAAGCGTGGCTCCTGGGCAAGACTCGTTAGGAACAGTTTTTGGTGACGGATACTGGTTCAGTTTGAGCAAGTAGTACGGGCGTCTCGCCCGTGAAACCACGCGCAGGATGCGCGGGCCACCTCAAATTGAACCACTATTCGGTGACGAGGAAGGTCGCGCAGCCTACGCAGAGAAAAGCTGAAATCAGGACACGTCTCCGACGCGCGAGAGCGATGCTCATACGAGTCTTCTTCTGAGGCATGAAGCCTCGTCAATGAACAGTAAATGGAGCGCGTGAAATCTAGCGACGTGACGTTAAGCTGTCAAGGTTTAGGACCCGCCGCGAGACGCGCCGGTAGACGTCCTCAGTTGCCTCGACCATTCGTTCAAGTGAGAAGCGTTCACGTGCGGCTTCTTGAGCATTGGCGCTGAATGATTGGCGCGCACCTGGATCATCCAGCAATTTACAGATCCCGTTAGCCAGAGCTGCGATGTCTCCTATCGGCACCAGCCGGCCAGTCTTTTCCGCTTCAATGATTTCGCGCGCGCCTTCCGACATGGTGGCGATAACTGGAACTCCGGCAGCCATCGCCTCAACAATTGAGAGGCCGAACGGTTCGGATCGCGATGGTGAAACAAAAAGATCGAACGTGGAAAGAAGCTCCGCTATGTCATCTATCCAACCGGCCAGACTAACTCGCTCAGCAAGCCCAAGCTCGCTGACGAGGCTTTCAATGTTTTGCCAATTTTCCCCGTCTCGCGATTTATCTTCTCCGGCAACGATGAAATCAACATCGTGGCGTTGTCTGGCGACGATCGCCGCGGCCCGGATGAAGTCTTCCTGGCCTTTGATCGGCGCCAGATGTCCAACCATGCCAACGCGCAATTTTCGGGATAACTCTAGTCGATCCGATTGAGCGGCTTGCTTTCTCTGCTTGAAACGTTCAACGTCAATGCCATTCTGAATTACCGCAATCTGGTCGTCGCGAAAAATATGTTGCGTGCGCAGACTATCAGCAACTGCATGCGAGACCGCGATTACCTGCGCAACATGACGTAGCGTCAGTCTATGAATCCGGTTCAAGGGAAATAGGACGTGACGCGTGAGCACCAACGGAACTCGGCAACGTCCTGCTACCCAGCTTGCCAAAGGGTAATCGCGCGCCACGTGCGCATGAACGACCTCGACTTGATTTGCTCGCACAAATCGCATTAGTTTCGTCGCGCTGGCGATATTCATAGAATTCCGCATTCGCAATTCGATGATGTTTTGCTTTGGAAGTTCAGAGAGCTCGGTCATCAAAGGCGAAAGGGGCGAGAGAGCGGCGAAAATATCGTGGCCTCGATTCGCTAGAGCGTTCGCCAGATCTGCGAGATGCCTTTCGCCCCCGCCAATCTCACGCGCTGAACATAGGTGCAGAATTCTCATTAGATACTCAAAGGCTCGTGCTGGATCAGTTCACGTTTAGGTTACTGTTACAGGCGCAAGCTAAAGCTTGAACTAATCTGATTTCTCAAGCACCGGAAGCAATATACTCAACGACTTGCCGGGATGCTACCTTGAGCTTCGGCGCCCGCTATAGTACAAAATGGACTGCGCGCACGCTTCACAATCCTGGATGACTCCAAACAAAAAGAATAGGTCTCAATGCCTGCTATGCAATCGCGCGCTCCGCTGCATTGGTGAGGACTTTACCGGCAAACAAATCTTCAAATGCGACCATTGCGATTATGTAACTACACCCATTGCCGGAGAGGTTGAGACACAGGAGCTCTATAACAATCCAAAGTATTTTGATGGCTGGGGCTGCAATCTGGAGTTCGATCACGAACGCTTCGAGGCGGCCGTTCATCGGCAAATGCAGGATTACCTCCAGTTCATTGGTCAGCATACCCAGGGCAAGTCTTTGCTTGACATCGGTACCGGACACGGCCTGCTGCCGCACCTGGCGCGCTCGCGCGGCTATCAGGTCGAGGCCACCGATTTGTCAAAACATGTTAGCGAAACCTTGGCGGCAAGAATCGATTTTCCAATACATTACGGCATAGTTGAAGAGATCCAGTTTACCCACAAATACGACGTTATTACGATGCTTCACGTACTTGAGCACGCGCCGGATCCGGTTTCAACGCTGACACGGTGCAGGCAGTTGCTGAATGAAAATGGATTCGTAGTGGTGGTCGTGCCTAATTATCGCAGTCTGGATACACGAGTGAAAGATTTGCTTTCCAGGCTCAAGCTAAAAAGCAGGCCGTACAAACATCTCGCGCTGGGTCATCATAATTACGTGTTTTCGATTCGGAGTTTGGAAATTCTCGGAGGCAAGTGTGGTCTGCGGGTTGCGCACTGGCAAACCCGACAGCCGGCGTGGCGGTCGAGCTGGTGGCACCGTTTGCTGGAGCGATATCAACTGGCAACGTGGTGCTGGATTGTTTACCAATCAGCTTGAGACGATTGACTTGTGTCGAGAAGCACTGAGGGCCGATATATGGCAACTGAGAATAAACCCCGAAGAGGAAAAAGCACTTTCCGACAAAAGCTATTGATGATCTTTTTCGGTTTACTCATGGGCGGACTAATAAGCGAAATCGGGCTGCGAATAATCGGTTACTCGTATCCACAGTTCTACGAGAACGATTACTATCGCGGGTTTGCGTTGCGGCCGGGAGTCGAAGGAACCTACCGGAGAGAAGGTACATCGTACGTTCGCGTCAACAGCGACGGCCTCAGAGACCGCGAACATAACAAGGCAAAACCCGCCAACACCGTGCGGATTGCTTTGCTGGGCGATTCGTTCAGCGAGGCCATGCACTTGCCAATGGAACAGACTTATTGGTGGCTGCTACAGAAGAAGTTGCCGGAGTGCCATGCGTTTCCTGGAAAGCAAGTCGAGATTATCAACTTCGGGGTGTCCGGATACGGCACTGGCCAGGAGCTAATGACGCTGCGCGAGAAAGCTTGGGATTATTCGCCCGACATTGTCATGCTGGTCATAACGACAAACAATGATATTCGCGATAATTTCCGTGGGCTTAGCAAGACCGCACAAGTTCCGTACTTCGTTTATCGGGACGGCGAACTGGTCTATGACGCGTCGTTTCGTGATTCGAAACCTTATCGCCGGCGCGAGTCAAAGCTAAACCGGTTCGGCGCATGGTTTCATGATCACCTGCGCATCATCCAGCTCATTCATTACGTTCAATTTGTCGCGAAGCTGCGATTCACTGAATGGCGTGAAAGCTGGAATCTCCGGACCATAGATGTCGCCCCCGGCAAAGCCAGAGCCAATGACATTGGCATCGACAACATGCCATATGTGAGCCTCATGACGATGACTGGCGGGAAGGCTGGCGCGTCACTGAAGCGTTGATCGTCCAGATGCGCAATGAATATACAGCAAAAAGGCGCGCAGTTTTTTATGGTGACGGGCAGCAATTCCATTCAAGTCTATCCCGACCCGCTGGTACGACAGAATTTCATGTGTCACATCGGAGTGAATACGGTCTTTTATCCGAATCTACGATTAAAGGCCCTGGCTGAGCGCGAACATATCGATTTTTTTGATCTGGCCGAACCGATGCAGGCGTACGCCGACCAACACAGAGTTTTTCTTCACGGATTCGATAGAGATATTGGAAATGGACATTGGAACGCCGCCGGGCATCAAGTCGTCGCCGATCTGATCGCTCAAAGACTCTGCAATAGCGAGACGCTAGCTCAGCGGTGAGAAAACTCACTTCACTTCACAATCTCAAAATCCATCCACTGCGCAGCGGTGCGGTGCTTTTCATCCGCGAGCATATCGTTAACCACGACTTGCAGAACATATTCACCCGGCGTTAGGTCGCTGCCGATCGTAAGGCCGCCGCCGCCGATCAGGCGTTTCGGATCGGGCTGGTTGGAATCACTAACGGCGTTTTCTTTGCCGGTGAAAACTGCTTTGCCATTGCGAAACAGACGCACTTGCATCGTCAGTTGAGGATGATTGTTCGCTTTGTCGAGGTGCGCGTTGAAGATCAAAAACGAATATTCCATCAACATCCCAAGTCGAAAATGCCGCACTGCCGGGCTGGCTTCGGCATTGCCATGTTCGACGCCCTCTGAACCTTCTGCTGCTGGTGTATTCGGATTTGTCGCCACCTGGTTCGCGCCGGTCCCGTTCGAGCCAGGTGTGTTTGCAGCGGATCTCTGAGCAGTAGGAATCTCCCCTCTGAGCACCACGCCGGACAATGCCAGCCGGTTCTTCTTCAAATCGGGAACTTCGACAAACTGGCTGGCTGAACCGATGCGCTCACTGGGGGAGTCTCGTAAAGACATGCGTAACTGATATGCACCGGGCTTCTTGAGGGGCACGGTCACGTAGTAAACCAGACCATCCCGCAATGCCCGTTTATACAATTCATCCGGCAATTGAATCGTATAGGTGCGACCGGTCGGCTTTTCAACCAGCACGCCATTGTCGCCAAACGTCATAGCAATCACATCAAAGACACTCTTATGCAAATGGTTCGGCTGGTCGATGAAGGTGAGGTCGCTGGCGTTGATGTGAAGTATTGATCGCATGAACGAGCCGATCCTGGCATCATTCGCAAACAGCGAAGTCAATTGAAGGTGCACACCGGTCGCGCCGAAAGGCGAAGTCAAGGCGTCAACCATCTGTTGCGCAAGGGTCCGCTGGGTCGGATGAGCCTCTTCGTCGGTCACACCGAAGAAACCATTGCGCATGCGGACATTAAATTTTCCCGGACGAGTCACCTTCAACGTCAGCTTATGAAACTGACGCCAGCCCGTCCGCGGATCGAACGTTGATTCGTCCGGGCGATAACCTATTAAGTAATAGCCCTTTTGATCTTCCATTACGCGACGAATGCCGTTGCTTAAGTCGTTCGTGTTACGAATCGCGATGCCGCCGGTTTCTTTCGCCAGAAGATCGAGACCTTCCTGGGTCTCATAAGCCGCGTTGCGACGACTGCTCAAGGCTTCTTCCAGTTGTTGTGAATCGCGGCCTGAAAGGTCGTCTGCGGCTGAGAAGCCCAACGTCTGCAAACCCGTAGCGCTCATTGTGTAAATCACCACAGATGCGCGGCCGGCTTCGTCGATCAGTCTGCGCAACCGTTGTAGCGCCAGATAACTGCGCGTTGGGTCTTCCCGGTTGTAAATTCTGAATCCATCGGAAATCAAAAGAATCGATTTGCGACCCGGCAGCTCTCGTAAACCTTTTAATACGTAACTAACGGCGCCTAGCGTGCCGACCGCAAATATGTCTTCCCGAAATTGATTTAGTTCTTCGTTCTTGGCGTCCAAGTCAGCGCCGGAGTCGCCAGGCGTTGGCGGCTGGATTGGAGCAAACGCTCCGACGCCTCCGCGGCCGCTGGCATACCACTTCACGCGTTCGATGGCGGCGTAAAGCTGCCGTTTGTCAGACGTGAATTGCTGCAACGCGCCCATCCCGCCGCCGGTGCGAATGATCGCCACCAGATCGCCCGACTGCATCTGCTCATCCACGAATTTTTTGAGCGCGCGCCTAACGTAGTAAGTGCTCTCAAAGGACAACCCAAGGTCGTCAACCACGAGCGCAATAGTGCGGCGAATGTCTTCACGCTTCAGCCGCGTAGGCGGCGCGGGCGGCGCATTCTTGTCTGCAAGCACCGGCTTCGCCGGGCGCGTTTCTTCCGGAGTTTCGGCAAGGATGTATGAAAAATGTGTAACCTTCTGCTTCTTGCCGTCCTCGAAAACCTCAATTTCTTCGGGCTTGAGATCTGTAATGGCTTTGCCGTTCCTGTCGGTGATGACGGCGTCAACCTGAACCAGATTTGTAGTGATGCGAACGACGTCTTCGGCTTCAGGCCTTCGCGTTTGCTGCGATCCTTGCTGTGGTATCGGTGATTGGGTGGACGTCGGCGCTGCCGGTTGCTGGGCAAATACAACCGCCGTTTGAGTAAGCAGGACGAGCGCAAGTAAACAGGGGCTTCTCATGGGACTTCCATAGCGAGCGACGAAAGCTTAATACGGACAAGTAGTCAAAGCAAAGACGGTCGACTCAAGTTAATAGTTTGAGAAATTGGACAGTCGGGCTGGAGACGAACGGTGGATTCAAGTTTGAGTTGCAACTTTGAGGAATGCGAACCTCAAGCGCCAAAGGCGCGAAATATGTTAGCCAGGGGCAAGTGCGAGCGAAGCGAAGCACGACGCCCCTGGATCGATGCGTCAAAGGCCGCGAGCACTGAAAGTGCGAAATAGAAATCCTATGAACACGCGCGCTATGTCGCTCCTTCAGAGCTCCGTTCAATTTGGTGCGACTCCCAGGGGCGGCGCGCTTCGCTATCGCTCAGCACTTCCACCCCAGCGCGGCTGCCGCGCCGGGGACCCCGGCTTGC
>WNGK01001150.1_pt1 | contig 33037 bp, 29 predicted proteins | sample 5400601 | NCBI WGS metagenome assembly WNGK01 (sample SAMN13153376, study PRJNA577476) | soil metagenome | isolation source: 60 cm soil or saprolite under Garry oak tree replicate 1 | place: USA:California | collected 2016-06-15 | reverse complement strand
GTCGTCAAGATCGTCGCGACCCTGCCGCAATTAGGTGGGGCGTTGTTGACGTCGGAGCTGCAATAGAAGGGACCCGGTAAATCCTTTGGGCGGCGAGGCCGATTTTCGCGGCGCCGCCGCCTGATGAGCGGAAAGGCTCAGAGAGAATTCGTCCCGTAGGAACGAGATGCTTATAGATGCGAAGCCTCCCACATTATTTCATCGCTCCGTCAGGAGCGAAAGGTTTATAGATCACCGGGCCTTCTAAATCTCAACTAAGCTCCGTCAGGAGCGGAATGTGGTGACTCTCATGGCAAATACCTTCTCACAGATTTACATCCAGACTGTCTTTGCGGTTAATGGCCGGCTCTCTCTCATCCAGCCGGAATTTAAAGAGGAGCTGTTCAAATACATCACGGGGATTGTCAGAAACCAGGGACAAAAGCTGATCTCAATTAACGGCATGGCGGACCATGTTCACATCTTGATCGGCTTGAAACCCGCCATGGCCTTGACCGATCTCGTTCGAGAAATCAAGGCCGACTCCACGAATTTCATCAACAAGCAGAAATGGGTACACGGCAAGTTTAGTTGGCAAGAAGGGTATGGCGCGTTCTCTTACGGACATTCTCAGCTAGACACCATCATCCGCTACATTCAGAATCAGGAGCGGCATCACCGGCGCAGTTCATTTAAGAATGAGTATTTGACGTTGCTCCGGAAGTTTGATATCGCATTCGAGAAAAAATATGTTTTCGAATTCGTTGAGTGATGGCATCGTTTGGTGTTGGTTCTTAAAGTCCCGCCAAGGGCGTAATGCTTATAGAACCGCTGGCATTCTTGAATTCAGTTAGGGTGTAGGATGTTGCGTTCTATAAACATCTCGCTCCTAGCGGAGCGAAGCGAATCAACGTTCACCTGAGCGTGTCTTCGGCTCCGTTAGGAGCGCAATGTTTATAGAAGCTCCGGCGTTTATTGATTCAGTTAGCTCCAGAGGAGCGCAATGTGGGCTTGCTGCACATTGCGCTCCTAACGGAGCTTCGGTTGACTTGGGTGGACTCGGTGCTATAAACATTTCGTTCCTAGCGGAGCAAAGGCAAAAGGCATCTTCAAAACATCAACTCGGGCGGCCGCAACGCCGGGACATGTCGGCTTTGACTTTGTTCTTAGTTGGTTGAGTGATCTTATGGCAATCGATGCAGAGTGGAAACAGCCAAGTTTCGATGTCCGGCATACCGCGGAATGTCCGCATTGTAGGAACACGGCACCGCAGGTGCTGAACCTCACCTGTGTTTTGGAGATTGAGGATGAAGACGAAGAGATAAACCCGAAGCGGTTGTATTTCTTTTTCTCGTGCACAACTTGCCATGATCTCCTCTTGTACCAAGCGGATTTTCCGCCAGGGGAGTTTTATTCATTAGTACCACCGCCAATCATCCAAACTTTGGAGCATTGAAATTGAAAACCCTAATCCGTAACGGCCGCGTCGTCACCGCTACTGACGACTACACAGCCGACATTCTGATTGAAAACGAAGTTGTTTCCGTTATCGGCGCGAAGCTTGATATGGAAGCGGACGCGACAATCGACGCGGCCGGAAAGCTCGTCATTCCGGGCGGCATCGATCCGCATACGCACATGGAGCTGCCCTTTGGCGGCACGACGGCGTCCGATGATTTTCGCACCGGCACAATCGCTGCGGCTCACGGTGGGACGACGACGATTATCGATTTCGCGGTCCAGTACAAAGGCCAATCGCTGATCGAAGGCATCGACAACTGGCACAAGAAGGCCGAAGGCAAATGCGCGATCGATTACGGCTTTCATCTGATTACGACCGAACTGGAAGACAGCCAGATCGAAGAGATGCACACCCTGATGGACGAAGGCGTCTCGAGCTTCAAGCTCTTCATGGCCTATCCCGGTGTTTTTCTGGTTGATGATGCAACAATCTTTCGCGCCATGTCCGCCGCCGGTGAGCGCGGCGGTTTGATCTGCATGCACGCTGAAAACGGGATCGTCATTAACGAGATTATTAAGCGCGCGCTCGAGAAAGGTCACACCGCGCCGAAGTATCACGCGCTCACACGTCCGACCGTTGCCGAAGCGGAAGGCGTGCATCGCGCGATTGCCATTGCCGAGATGGCCGAATCGCCGGTCTACATTGTCCATTTGAGTTGCGCGGATGCGCTCAATCAAGTGCGACAAGCCCGCGACCGCGGCATCCCTGCCTTCGCCGAGACCTGTCCACAATATCTCTTCCTTTCAATCGATGATTACGGCGAAGACTTTAACGGCGCGAAATATGTGATGACGCCGCCGCTCCGTGACAAGGCGAATCAGGCCGAATTGTGGAAGGGTTTGAAGATGGACGACCTGCAAGTGATCTCGACTGATCATTGTCCATTCTGCATGAAGGAGCAGAAAGAACTCGGCCTCGGAGATTTCACAAAGATTCCCAACGGCGCGCCGGGCGTCGAGCATCGCGTGCCGCTAATCTATAACGGCGGCGTGGTCGAGAATCGCATCAGCCTCAATCGCTTTGTCGAGCTGACTTCAACTGCCGCGGCCAAGATGTTCGGCTTATTTCCGAAGAAAGGTACGATTGCCATCGGATCCGACGCCGACATCGTGATCTTCGATCCGAACAGAGAGCAAACCATCAGCGCGCAGACACATCACATGAACGTCGACTACAGCGCCTATGAAGGCCGCACGATCAACGGTGTCGTGGAAACCGTTCTATCCCGCGGTAAAGTGGTAATCGACAAGGGCCAGCTCAAAGGCAAACCGGGAGCTGGCCAATTCCTAAAGCGTGGGACCTGCGTGGCCGTCTGAGAAGATAGTTGCAAATCTTTCCTTAACGGGTAATGGAACCTCGCATGATCAGGAACAAATGCGCTCAGTGTGGCTTAGTCAACTCTGCTGCTGACAAGAATTGCCGCCGCTGCGGCTCGGTGCTAAATACGGGCGAGACGCCAAGCGTGGGGGTTGAAGCGGCCCCGCAAAAGAAACGAAGCTTGCTTCGAAGGCTCATCTGGATCCTTTCCACAACTTTCCTTCTTCTCCTGTTGGCTTACATGTCGTTGCTGCTGACGTCGGAAGAACTCGCCTATGAACGGCGCGAAACAGTCAAACAAGCAATTACGATCCTTGAGCAGAAGGGTTTTGCCAAACAGGCATTTGTGCTCAATCATCTGGTGGTGTACCGGGACACTGACAACTGGTGGAATCGATACGTGGGCCATCATGACGCTTACGCGGCGACGAATTTTCCCTTTGAGGTAGTGACGCTATATCAGGAATTCTTTAATGTCGCAGCTGACGACACCGAAAGAGCGGCGATTCTCTTGCACGAGTCATATCATCTGGCCGGCTCGGGTGAAGAAGCGGCGCTCGAAGGCACATGGCGTGATAAGCAGCGACTTGGCTGGACGGCGGACAAGTATGGGAAAACTAAAGTTTTCATTAATACGAGAGAGTTGACGGCCACAGGTGTGCCAAGACTATTCCAATGCGGATCCGATGGGCACTCGGACTGCGTGCCATAATTGAAGCTCAATCAAGGGCTGCGAACTTCTCCTTCGACCTGCTAACATACCTCATCATGAAACAGAGAGATTGGCTAGCGGATTTCAAAGACCAATGCCGGCGCAATCTCGAGCGCACTGTTGAAGAGCGCATGCTCCATGGCTTCTGTTACGTCTACAAACCGGTGATGGACGATGCTCCGTGGCGATCGTTCAACTCGACAGCCGAGTATCGCCAATGGTGTATTGAGAATCTGCCAAAGTACCTGGGTTACGGCGAGCCGGACGCTCAGCAACTAAAGGTGATCGATGAAGCGTGAACCGTGATCTGATCGAGGTGCTCTGTTGGAGGCATTTCGCGAAGTCTACGAAAAGCGCCAGAAGCCGTAGGCCAATCGCTAAAACCCTTGTAGCCTCACCGCAGTTGTCTTAATATGCGCGCTGCATCACGCCTTTTGAACTTCTAGTCTTACGGAGAATTAACGACTCATGGTCGCAACCATACTTCTTTTCATCGCGCTTCTGTCGCCGGGTCAGGAACCGGATGGACAGGGACGCAGACAGCCGCAAGCTCCGGCGCAGCCCGCGCCTGTGCCACAAGCGACAGCGTCGCCGTCCGCTTCTGGTTCTCCTTCGACCGCACAGGGAAGACCACAACAGCAAGCAACCCCAACCCCAGAGGAGCCGCCCGTCGTCACTCATCACGAGATCAGAGCTGGCGGTAAGACCCTCAGGTACACCGCCACTGTCGGCATGATGCCGATCAAGAACCGTGACGGTGAAACCGAAGCGCGGATTTTCTTTATGGCTTACACGCTCGATGATGCAGGAAATCGCAGCCGTCGTCCGTTGACGTTCTCGTTCAACGGCGGACCGGGATCGGCGTCCGTCTGGCTCCATCTCGGCGCGATTGGACCAAAGCGCGTGAGGATGAATCCTGACGGCACGATGCCGGCGCCGCCGTACGAACTCGTGGACAACGAATACACCTGGCTCAATCAAACCGACCTGGTTTTCATCGATCCCGTCGGCACGGGTTACAGTCGCGCGGCAAGGCCGGAACTGGCGCAGAAGTTTTTTGGGCTCACGGGCGACATTGAGTCGGTGGGCGAGTTCATCCGCATGTATCTGACGCGCTACGAAAGGTGGACTTCGCCGCTGTTTCTCGCGGGTGAGAGTTATGGCACCACGCGAGCCTCGGCCTTGTCGGGATACCTGATCGGTCGCGGAATCGCTTTCAACGGCATCGTGCTTATCTCGACGATCATGAATTTCGAGACCACAGACTTTGCCGCGGGCAACGATTTGCCGTACGTGATGTTCCTGCCGTCCTACGCGGCGACGGCCTGGTATCACAAAAAGCTGCCGCCAGATCTTCAGTCGCGATCCGTCCAACAAATAGTTTCCGAAGTTGAGCAATGGGCCGCTAACGATTACGTGTTGGCGCTGGGAAAAGGGGATCGGCTGATCGGTCAGGAGCGACAGGACGTCGTAGCGAAACTTGCGCGATACACGGGACTCTCTCTTCAGTTCATCGACAATGCAAATCTGCGTGTTTCGCTCGGCTTGTTCCGAAAAGAGTTATTGCGCTCTGAAAGGAGATCTATTGGCCGGTTGGACGCGCGCTTCAAGGGTTTCGATTCAAACTTCGCCACCGACAGTCCGGACTTTGACGCCAGCGAAGCGGCGATTCGCCCGCCTTACACATCGACCTTCAACAACTACGTTCGTTCAGAACTCGGTTATAAGAGCGATCTTGAGTACTACATCCTCGGCGGCGGGATTACGAGCCCATGGAACTGGAACACGAACAACGCCTATGTGGACACGAGCGTGGCGCTGCGAAACGCGCTGGCGCGAAATCCTTATCTCAAGATCTTTGTGGCGATGGGTTATTACGACATGGCTACGCCGTACTACGCGGTTGATTACACTCTGCATCACATCAGTCTCGACCCAGGGTTGCTGAAGAACTTCTCGACCGGTTACTACGAAGCGGGACACATGATGTACATTGACGAGAAATCGCTCGCGCGCATGCGCGCGGATATCGGCAAGTTCGTTCAGGATTCCATCACACGATAAGGAGCAACCAAAAATGAAGCTGGTCGTCTGTGTGCTTTTCATTTTCTTTCTTTGCGGTTCCGCGGTTCCGCAAAGAGCCAGGATCGTAACCGCCGCGGAAGCAAACGGGACTTATCGCTATCGTCGCAATGAGATCAAGATTCTTGCGCTGGGGCATAACAAGCTGCGCGTTCAGATGGATCTTACTTACGAATACAAATCGCCCGCAGGACCGATGGCTAATACCGGAGCGGCTTCCGGTGAGGCGACAATTGAAAATGACACCGCCCTCTTTCACCCGCAAGAGAACTGCACTATCACGATCAAGTTTCTTCCGGGCAACAAGATAAAAGTCGCCGAAGATCCTAACGCTTCAGAGTGCGGCTTTGGTGCGGGCGTTAGCTCAGGAGGAACGTACACGAAAATCAAAAGCGGCAAGCCGAAATTCGACCGGATAATTGATCCCGGCCACAACCCTCAACGGAGCGAAAACTTGAGCGCTCATCCAAACAGCGAAACAATTGAATACCCGGACGGCCGCGTCGAGTTGAAGCCTGAAGCGTTTGAAGAGATGAGCCGCAGCTCAATCTTCAATCGCGACCTTGCGCCGGTAAGAGTTTCCGACCGTAACTGGACCACCTACAACTATGCCGCGCTTTGGATCAGCATGGCGCACTGCATTCCGACCTACATGCTTTCGTCGGGATTGATCAGCGCAGGCATGAACTGGTGGCAGGCGCTGATCACGATCCTGCTCGGCAACACGATCGTTCTAATTCCGATCTTGCTCAACTCGCATCCCGGCACAAAATACGGTATCCCTTTTCCTGTCTTCGCGCGCGCAGCTTATGGCACCATCGGATCGAATCTGCCGGCGATTATGCGCGCGATCGTTGCCTGCGGTTGGTTCGGAATTCAAGCGTGGATTGGTGGCGAAGCGCTGAACACTCTCTTCGCGGCAGTTATTCCCGGATGGAAGGGCCTCTTGGGCGGTCCCTTCGGCGGACACATGACCACCGAGTGGCTCTCGTTTCTTCTTTTTTGGGCGCTGAATATCTACATCATCTATCGCGGGATGGATCTGCTCCGCAAAGTCGAAAACTGGGCCGCGCCATTTGTGCTGGTGATGACCTCGCTTTTGCTGGCGTGGGCGATTTGGAAAGCGCACGGGCTTGGTTACCTGCTGACTCAGCAAAGTAAGTTTCACAACCTTAAAGAGTTTTGGCCGATCTTCATTCCGTCACTGACGGGCATGATCGGTTTTTGGGCCACGCTCTCGCTCAACATGCCAGACTTCACGCGCTTTGGGCATAGCCAGCGCGAACAAGCCATCGGACAGGTCGTGGCGTTACCAACGACTATGACTGTATTCGCGGCAATGGGCGTGATGATCACTTCGGCTGCGGTTGTAATCTATCCCCACATGAAAATGGATGAGCTGTGGGATCCGATGAAATTGGTGGGCCAGTTTCATCAGGTCGTGGTGATCGCGATTTCGATGTTCACGGTCGTAGTCGCGACCCTGGCGGTAAATATCGCCGCGAATGTCGTCTCGCCCGCAAACGATTTCGCGAATGCGTTTCCAAAATGGATCTCGTTTCGTACGGGCGGGCTCATCACGGGCATTGTGGGCATACTGATGCAGCCGTGGCGACTGCTGGCCGATCCCTCCGGGTACATCTTCGCCTGGCTGGTCGGTTATTCGGGTGGACTCGGCTCAATCGCCGGCGTGCTGATTGCCGATTACTGGCTGGTGCGCAACAAGAACCTCGCGCTGGGAGATTTGTATCGAATCCGCGGGGCCTACACTTACAATGGCGGCTGGAACTGGCGCGCGGTGGCTGCGACCCTGATTGGTTGCACCCTGGCCTGGATCGGTCTCGTGGTGCCGGCATTGAGACCATTATATGATTACGCCTGGTTTGTTGGGTTCGGGGCGGCGGCTACTGCCCATCTGCTCTTGACGAAGATTGCGCAGTCAGGTCAAGACATGACGGACGGATCGGCTCCGTAGGAGCCAGATGTTTACAGCAACAATACACTCTGATAAGCCAAAGCTCCGTCAGGAGCGACATGTCGCCCCGGAGTAGAGTCCTAGAGTTGTGTTGCCCGGGGCGGGGCATTGGCCCGACCGTAAGGGAGGGCTCAGATTAAAGGGCATGGAATAGCGGAGCCCTCCCTGACGGTCGGGCTAATGCCCCGGTCCATGCTTCGAATCCTATCAACACAACTCTAGGCTACTGCTGCCCCGGGTGGAGCTTGCATCTTTGAGGAGTTCTGCGAAACTATGAACTTGCGTTCCTACGGACATCCTATTCGTCGAGGGGTTTTTTGATTTGCCATGACACCAGACAAAGGACCGGACTATGCCACGCACAGTTAAATGCGGATTGATTCAAGCCACGAATGCAGCCCCGACTGATCTTCCCATTCAGGAGATCAAGCGGCTGAATATCGAGAAGCACCTGGGCCTTATTCAGCAGGCGGGGGAACAAGGCGTGCAGATACTCTGCATGCAGGAAGTCTTCACTACACCCTACTTCTGCGCCGAGCAACAGACGCGTTGGTACGAAGCGGTCGAAAAGATTCCCGACGGCGAAACAACGCGCTTGATGCAAGAGGTCGCGAAAGAGCACGGCATGGTGATTATCGTGCCGATCTACGAAGAAGAGATCACAGGCATCTATTACAACACCGCTGCGGTAATCGATGCCGACGGAAAATATCTCGGCAAGTATCGCAAGAATCACATTCCGCACGTTAATCCGGGCTTCTGGGAGAAGTTCTATTTCCGTCCGGGCAATCTCGGCTATCCCTGCTTTGACACCGCGTTCGCGCGCATCGGCGTCTACATCTGTTACGACCGTCACTTTCCGGAAGGCGCGCGGGCTCTGGGTTTGAATGGCGCGGAGATAGTTTTCAATCCGTCCGCGACAGTCGCGGGTTTGTCTGAATATCTCTGGCGTTTGGAACAGCCGGCGCATGCGGTGGCCAACGGATACTTCGTCGGCGCGATCAATCGCGTGGGTCATGAACAGCCGTGGGACATCGGCGAGTTTTACGGGCAAAGCTATTTCTGCGATCCGCGCGGCCAGTTTGTGGCTGAGGCGCCGCGCGACCAGGACGCGCTGGTCGTCGCCGATCTCGATCTAGATATGATCCGCGAAGTGCGCAACACCTGGCAGTTTTTCCGAGACCGCCGGCCGGACACCTATCAAGCACTGGTCGCGGACTAAATCATTTTCGATTGCCGATTGCCAAATGCCGATTTTGATTTGGCGGCACGGCAGTGAAGCCATCGAATCTGAAGTTGGACCCACGACGAAGCGCAGTCGCAATCGGCAATTGGCAATCGGAAATCGGAAATCGGAAATGGAGTCAATCATGGATCTTTCGATCACAGTTAACGGAGTCAAGTTTCCTAATCCATTTTTATTGGGCTCGGGCCCGCCAGGAACAAACGCCCGCGTTATTGCGAAATCGTACGAAGCCGGCTGGGGCGGCGCGGTCGCGAAGACTGTCAGTCTGGAATCCGCCAAAGTTGTCAACGTCGTTCCGCGTTACGGGAAATTGAGATCGAGAACTTCCGGCGAGGTCATTGGCTTCGAAAACATCGAGCTGATTTCCGATCGCCCGATTGAAGTCTGGCTCGACGAGTTTCGCCAGATCAAAAAGGAGTATCCGAATCACGTGCTGGTGGCCTCGATCATGGAAGAGTATGAAAAGAGCCGCTGGCAGGAACTGACGCGCGTGGTCCAGGACACGGGCGTGGATGCATTCGAGCTCAACTTCTCGTGCCCGCATGGCATGACCGAACGCAAGATGGGGTCGGAGATGGGCGAGCATCCCGATCTGACAGAAGAGGTCACAAGCTGGGTGACCGAAGTAGCGAAGATTCCCGTGTGGGCCAAGATGACGCCGAACATTACCAACATCAAGGAACCCGCGCTGGCTGCCGTGCGCGGCGGCGCGGTCGGCATCTCGGCCATCAATACGATTCTCTCCGTTATAGGCGTCGATCTGAACACGCTGCGACCCATGCCGACGGTCGAAGGTCACACGGTGCCGGGCGGTTATTCTTCGCAAGCCGTCAAACCAATCGCGCTGCGCATGGTCAGTCAACTAGCACTGGGTCTGCCGAAAGACGTATCCGTAAGCGGCATCGGCGGCATCGAGACTTCGCATGATGCGATCGAATTCTTCCTGTTGGGCGCGTCGACGGTGCAGCTCTGCACTGGTGTCATGCTCCATGGCGTCAAAATGATCGACGAGCTGCAGGACGGTCTGGCAAAGTTTCTGACCGACAAGGGCTTCGATTCGGTGCAGGAGATCGTCGGCAAGAGCTTGACGTATTTCTCAACACACATGGATCTGGTCCAGAAGATGAAGGCGGCGAAACGCAGCAAGGCCGGCGAGGCCAGCCGCGACAACGAGTGGGCGCAGAAGGATATTACGGAAAAGACGGCAGAGCTCACTTCAAACTGATAAGGCTTTCACCAGACAAAAGAACGGAGAGTTTGCATGCTTCAAAGATTTCTCTTAATCATTCTGCTGGCTTCCCTGACAATCCTGTATTTTGCTCCTGACCGTGCGCGGGCAATCACCTACGGCTTTGTAGATGCAAACGGCACTTACCGCAATGTTGGGGCATTCATCGTCCAGCGACCGAGCGATGGCCACATCTTTCCGATTTGCTCTGGAACTCTGATCTCCGCAGGAGTGTTCTTAACAGCCGGCCACTGCACCGATTTCTTCAATCAGAGTCTCGCTCCGTTGGGCTTCACTGCGCATGTGAGCTTTGACAGCCCCATCGGGTTTGGGGACTTGACTAACTTGAACGTCACGAAGACCATTCCAGTCCTTCAGGTCGTTACCAATCCCGGTTTCAATAGGACCCAAAGCGATCCTGGGGATGTCGGCGTGCTGCTGGTATCCGCCAGCGATACCATCGGCGTTACTCCGGCCACTCTCCCGTCTTTTGGACTGCTGTCTCAACTGGCCGATAAGAATGGGCTAAAGGACGCCGTGTTCACGGCGGTGGGATATGGAGTGCAGAATCGGATCGTGGGAGGTGGACCACCGTTTTTTCAGGATGCCAATCCTGTTCCACGAATGTATGCCTTTTCCACTTTCAGCGCCCTGGACAAAGGATACTTAAGGTCGTCTCAGAATCCGGCTACCGGTAACGGTGGCACGTGTTATGGTGACTCCGGCGGTCCGAACTTTCTGAACATCAATGGAACACGGACGCTTGCGGCTATCACTATTACGGGCGACATCCCGTGTCGCTCGAGAAATGTTGACTATCGCCTCGACACCGCCTCGGCGCGGCAGTTTCTCGCGTCCTACGTTTTGCTGCCGTAGTTGAGGCGGCCTGTCTCTGTTTCGGTCAGGGATCAGGCGTCACGCATCTCTTCAAGCATAAAGTGAATTCTTGTCTTGACTTCGGTCATGATACCGTCGTAGTCGGCTTGTCCGTCAACGCCGTCGGGTATTTCGCGCGGGTTGATCGCTTCGCCGAAACGAATTCTGACTTTAGCCAATCGTATGCGGCGTGACTTCCGCGGCCAGACCCTATAAACGCCGTCCAGCGCAACCGGTACAATTGGAACATCGAGCTCGCTAGCGAGAATGGCCGCGCCTCGCTTGAACCTGTGCAGCAAGCCATCGAACGAACGCTCGCCTTCCGGGTAAATATTCAAGATCCTTCCTGCGCGCAGTCCCGCCGCGCCGGCACGCATCGCCCGTATCAAGTTAGTGTCTGGGTCAACCGGAACAATATTTATGAGTCGCGCGATCTGCGCGGTGAAGACGTTGCTCCAGTATTCGCTCGCGCCCACGTGGAATACGTGCGGCAAAATATGCGGCGGATAAGCAGAACAAACCAACAGTGGATCGAGATAACTCTGGTGATTCGGACAAATCAAAAACGGACGCTCTAGCCGCTCGACGTGCTCGAGTCCACGCACTTCCATTCTCAGAAACACGCGCGCAAAGAGATAGACGGGCCGCAGCAGCAGGTAAGCAACGAGCGCCGTAACGCGCCGGCGTTTGAGGATCGGCAAAAGCTCGAGATCGTCTGCCGGAGTCTGTTGCAACATCTCGCTCCAATTGCCCGGAGATGGCGAAATCTCTACGCGGCTTGCTTTGGTTCGACTCTCTCGCGACGCACCTCCAACCGTGTCGTGACCCACGCCAGACACCATGCTATTAGCCAGTGTCACTACTTCGGCTACAGTCAACGCAGAGCCGACCGCGGCGGAATCAAGTTCCACTCCGAGACTTTGCTCAAGGCTCGCGATGCATTCGGCTCGCGCCAATGAGTCAAGACCCAGATCGAGCTCGAGGTTCATTTGTGGATGAATGATGGGCGCGTCGGGAACGTGATGGCCGATGGCGGTTGCCAGGGCGCGACCCGGCCTGGTTTCCATTAGAATGCGGTCCTCATTCGTGAACGGTAGCTGGCCGGTGTCTCGAGCCTGACGCGCGACGACTCCCAACTCTTCGATCTGCCTCTTGAGTTCGAAGCGTCGTACCTTGCGAATGGCGGTGCGCGGCAGCGGCTCAGATCGCACGATGTAGTCCCGCACCCGCTGATACTCAGGCAAATCCCGACCGAGGTTGTCCAGCGCAAAACGGATCGCTTCGCGCGCGTTGGCAATTTTCTGGGTCTTGAGATAATCGAAATCCGGCACCACAACCGCACAAAGTTTTTCCGCAAGCGCAAATTCACGGGTCACGTCGCGTACGCCTAACACGCAGACTTCACCGACCAAAGGTGAGAGCGAATAATGCGATTCGACGTCCTCCGGGTAGACGTTTTGCCCGGAAGGCAAAATGATCACGTCTTTCTTGCGTCCGACAATGTAAAGGTGTCCCTCTGCATCAAACCGGCCAAGATCACCCGAGCGAAACCATCGATCTTCGGTAAAGGAGTCGTGATTCGCCTGCGGGTTACGATAATAGCCGTGCATGACGATGGGTCCACGAATCAGCACCTCGCCAATCCCTTCACCATTTGGCTTGTCAATCTTTACTTCGACGCTGTTGAGCGGCGTACCTACCGACCCGACCTTATTGTCCTCAAAGCGCGTCACGGTCGCGGCGCCGGCCGTCTCTGTCAAACCGTAGCCTTGAAGGATCGTAAACCCCAGCGCGTGATAGTCGCGGGCGATGCTCTGATCGAAGCTGGAACCGGCTGAGACGGCCAGACGGAGTCGGCCGCCAAATCCTTCATGAACGCGCCGGAAGAAGAGGCGGCCCGCATTCACGCCGAGCGAATCCCGCAGCCAACCGTTGGTCGCGAGCAGCGATCGGAAAAGCCAGTGCACGAAGCGTGGCTTATCGCGTACTGCGTCAAAAATCTTCTTATGAAAGAGATACCAAAGGCGCGGCACTCCAGTGAGCGCCGTCACGCCGCCCTCTTTCAAACCGCGCGCAATTTCTTCGCTATTGATCTCATTAATGTAAACAATCCGCGCTCCGATGACTGTGGCTAACCAAAGGTTGACGATTTGCGAGTAAGCATGAAAGAGCGGAAGCAAACTCAGGATCACTTCTGCGTCTGTAAGGTGCAATACTTCCTGTACGCCATCAACCTCAGCATAAATGTTGCCGTGCGTTAGTGGAACACCTTTGGGCGTCCCGGTCGTACCTGAGGTGTACATCAAGACGGCCGTGTCATTCGGCGCGGCAGGTGGGCGCGCCAGGTCGAACTCTGGCGGTCTTGGCGTTTGGGCCCATGCAACTAGATCAGGCAAACCATCCGAGCCGTTCACGGGTTGCAGTTTGACGACTCTAATGCGCCGGGCCAGCTGCTCGCAAACCGCGCCAAACTTTTCCAGGTTGGTTTGAGATACAAAGGTAAGCTTCGTTTCTGAATTCTCCAGAAAGGCGGCGAGGGCTTCGACCGGGGCGCTGGGATCGAGCGGCACGATCACGGCGCCGCGGTACATCGTTCCCAGATAAGCGATGGCCCAGTTTGGATGGTTCTCGCCGATGATCGCTACGCGATCGCCAAATGCTATCCCTTCGACACCGAGGCGATAAGCCAGACTGCGAATCTGCGACAGCATAGAGCTGAAAGTTGTCGTCTCGGCGCCACTGGGTCCCAGCAGCGTCATCGCCACTTTGTCTGGTCGCTGCGTGGCCGCACGAACAAGTCGCTCGCAGAAGGTTTTGGGTTGCATTTAGTGCAGGGTGCTTTAATCGCAAAATCAAGCGTGCGAAGTTATTCAAACTCGGCGATGACTGGGGCGTGATCTGATGGCCGCTCCCAGGTGCGGGGCTCCATATCGATCCAGGTGTTCTTGTTTCCGGTTACCAGCGGTTCGCTGATCCAGACGTGATCGATGCGCAGACCGTGATTGCGTCGAAATGCTCCGGCGCGGTAATCCCACCAGGAGTAATATCCGGGGCTTTCGGTATGTAAGCGAAACGCGTCGGCAAATCCCCAGCCCTTGATCTCCTGAAGAGCAGCGCGTTCCGGGTCGCTAAAAAGAATGCGGCCCTGCCACAGGCGTACGTCGTGAACATCGCGCTCCTCGGGCGCGACGTTGAAGTCACCGCAAAGCAGTACGGGCGCGTTGCTTTCGTAATGCGTGTCGAAGAAAGAGCGCAAGCGGCTCATCCAATCCAGTTTGAAGCGGTACTTTTCGGATCCAACCATCTGTCCGTTGGGAATGTAAACGTTCACAATCTGTATGCCTGCGATGTTGGCGGAAAGCAAACGAGCATGCGAACTTTCATCATCACCGGGATAACCACGCTGCGGGTTTTCGCACTCAGCTTTGGAAAGGATGGCGACGCCGTTGTAAGTTTGTTGGCCAAATGTCAGGCATTTGTAACCCCGCTCGCGGAAAACATCCGCTGGAAACTTGTCGTCCGTGCACTTCGTCTCCTGCATACAGAGCACATCAGGCTGAGTCGCATCGAGCCAGCGCGTGACCAGCGGCAGCCGTGCAAGGATCGAGTTAACGTTCCAGGTAGCAATCTTCATAGATCGATAGGTACTTGCCACAGAGGCACAGAGACACAGAGACAAAACAGAGCCGAAACGCCCAGGCTGGTGTTACGTAACTCTCGTCCCTCTCTGTTGCCATGTTCGACCGCCTTCTGGAGACTTCCTTCTGCCTTCTCTGTTATTGCTCTGTGCCTCTGTGTCTCTGTGGCAATCCAGTACTAGATTGTTGCAATCAACCCCGCCAACAACGCGCCGCGACGTGGAATGTCATCGATCAGGATGTGCTCATGTGCCGCATGTGCGCCGTCGCCATCGAGGCCCAGACCATCCAGGACCGGTGCGCCCATCGCCGCGGCGAAGTTTCCGTCGGAGGCGCCTCCGACTTGCGCCTCGCCCAGTTCATAGTCGAGCGCCGAGGCAATCCTGCGCGCGTGTTCGTAAAGCGCCAGCACTTTGTCTGTGCGCTCGAGTGGCGGCCGGTTTATTCCGCCGCGCACGATCAGTTGCACACGCGCGTCAAACGGACGCAGGTTAAGTATTTGTTTTTCAATTCGTGCGCCTTCATCGTTCGAGCTAAACCGCAAATCCACTTCCGCCCTCGCTTCGGCAGCAACTACATTCGATAACGTTCCGCCCTGTACGACACCAACATTTACGGTGATACCGCTGGTGAGATTATTCATCCTGTGCAGCGATTCAATTTGCCGTGCCATTTCCAGGATTGCGCTGGCACCCTTTTCCGGTTCGAGACCGGCATGCGCCGCGCGCCCGCGGGCTTCGATCGTGAACATGCCTGTCCCCTTGCGCCCTGTTTTGACGCGGCCGCCGCTGGCCGGGGGCTCAAGCACCAGCACGGCTCTCGCCCGGCGGGCTTCTGCTTCAACCAATCCGCGTCCGCTCAGGCTCCCTGTCTCTTCGTCGCACGTCAGCAGTAAAACAAGCGGAGATTGCGGCCGCAAGCCAAGCGACGTACACGCTCTGATCACCTCGATCGCCAGGGCGCAATTCCCCTTCATGTCAAACACGCCCGGTCCATAAGCACGGCTGCTTTCCTCGCGCCATGGCCGCTTCTCCAAAGAGCCGTGCGGGTGAACGGTGTCCGTGTGGCCCAGGATCAAGATCGTCCGGGGGTTATTTCGGCCATTGCCAAACGCGTGCACCCGGAGGTGTTCACCATAATTTTCGCTGGGCACGCGCTCGATGGTCGTCACCGCGCTAATCGTTCTTGCCGCCGCAGCCAACAATGACACTACAGCCTTGCTGCCGCTTTCGTCGCCGGAAGGCGACTCCGCCTCGACCAGCGCGCGCGTCAGCGCCAGTATTTCGCGCTGCCGGTTCAGGAAGTAATCACGCAAAGCGGTGGCGTTTGAGTTGGAAACTTGGGTCGACATTCGTGGTTTGCTCGTTGATCTTTGGTCTTTGATCTTTGGATTTTTGGATCTTTGATTTCCAATCTGAGATCTGAGATTTGAGATCTGAGATCTCAAATCTTCAATCCTGCGTCTTCGGTATTGTGCGTTTCGGATCGAAGATTTCGCTATCCTCCGATCGTCTCTTGTCTGACCGTTACCTTCTCGATTCGCGTCAGGTTCACATCGTAGCCAATGCCGGGCCTGTCCGGCGCGATGATCGTGCCGCGCGCGGTGACAGCCACCGGCGGATCAACAATGTCTTCTTCCCAGTAGCGCGCGCTCGACGAGACATCGCCCGGTAACGTAAACCCCGCCAACGTTGCCATCGCGATGTTATGCGCCCGGCCAATGCCCGCTTCAAGCATCCCACCACACCAAACCGGAATTCTCTTTTCTCGGCAGACGTTCTCCACTCGCTTCGCCTCTGCATGGCCGCCGACGCGCCCCAGCTTGATGTTGATAATGCGACACGAACCTAGTTGAATCGCGTGGTCGGCGTCTTCCGTTGAATGCACCGATTCGTCCAGACAGATTGGCGTCTTGATCTGCCGCTGCAACTCCGCGTGATCGAACATATCCGTGTGAGCCAGCGGTTGTTCGATCATCATCAGGTTAAAGTCATCGAGCGCTTTGAAGAGAGAGACATCGGCGAGCGTGTAGGCCGAGTTGGCATCACCCATTAAACGAATGTCTGAAAAGCGCTGGCGCACTTTCTCGACGATGTTTAGATCCCAACCCGGCTTGATCTTGATCTTGATGCGCTGATATCCAGCCGCCAATTCCTTCTCGATTTTCTTAATTAAGACTTCAGGCGACTCCTGAATTCCGATCGACACTCCACACGGAATTTCGGTCTGCACGCCGCCAAGATGCTTCCACAAGGGAGCATTCGCCCGCTTTGCTTCGAGGTCCCAGCAGGCGGTTTCAATTGCCGCCTTGGCCATCCGATGTCCGCGCACTGCCTTCATCAACGGCCACGCTGCTCGCGCACAGTTCATCTCCCGGCCCACGACCATCGGCGCGAGAAATTCTCTCAGCGTGGCCCAGGCAGTCTCGGTCCATTCGTCACTATAGAATGGACCTTCGCCTGCCGTGCACTCACCCCAACCTTCAGCGCCATCCCTATCAACGACACGGACGAGCACAATCCGCCGCTCAGTGGTGCGGCCAAAGCTGGTTTCGAAGAAATGAATGAGCGGCAGACGGATTTCACGTAGTTCGATGGATGAAACGATCACTATTTGAAAACTCCGCTGTTGGATTTGCGTGTCTCCATTATGCCCGTGCCACGCTGCTTTGTCAGCAATACAAATGAATGAGTCGTATCCTAAAGTTTATGTTGATAGGATTCGAAGCGTGGACCGGGGCCGTAGCCCGACCGTCAGGAAGGGCTCCGCTATTCCATTCCTTCAATCTGAGCCCTCCCTGACGGTCGGGCTACTTCCCCGCCCCGGGCAACACAACTTTGGGACACTACAAATGAATAAGACGGCCCATTGCCGTCTCGAGAAAACTCTCTGGCTGATTCAGCCTGGCAGTTACTCGGTTGAAACCATTGCTTCATTATTGAGCGCTGCCTGCATCGTGTGCCACGCCAACGTCGCGCACTTGACGCGCACAGGGAACTCGCGCACTCCGGCGAAAATTTCCAGATTGCCGAGCTGATTTGGCACACTCTCATCCAGGTCGCCCGTAACCATCTTATGGAACTCAGCGAAGAGCCACTCTGCTTCCTGCCTGGTTTTTCCTTTGACCACCTGCGTCATCATGCTGGCGGCAGCCTTCGAAATTGCGCAGCCGGCGCCTTCGAAACTGATGTCCTTGACGGCATCATTTTCGAGCTGAAGATAAACTGTTAATTGATCGCCGCAGAGAGGATTGTACCCTTCGGCAGTGTGATTGGCCGCCTCGAGCTTACGAAAGTTGCGAGGCTTCTTGTTGTGATCGAGGATGACCTGTTGATAAAGCTCGGTTAGTTCTGACATGCGATAGGTCTTGCGCTCTGTACTTTCCTTAACTAAACACCTCGATCACCTTCTCAATCGTTCTTGCCAGGACATCCACTTCTTCCCTGGTGTTGTAGAAAGCAAACGACGCGCGCGCAGTCGCCGGAATATTGAATCGCTGCATGACTGGCTGCGCGCAGTGATGGCCGGCGCGCACTGCAATACCTTCCTGATCCAGGATCGTGCCGATGTCGTGCGGATGAATGTCGTCGATCACGAAGGAGAGTACGGTGGCTTTCTTCCGGGCCGTACCGATGATCCGTACACCTTCGATTGCGGAGATCCTTTCTGTCGCATAGAGCAGCAACTCCTGCTCGTACGCGGCTGCCTGTTCGCGCCCGATGCTGTCCACGTAATCGATCGCCACGCCCAGACTGATTTGTGAGGCGATCGCAGGCGTCCCTGCTTCAAACTTGTTCGGCAGATCCGCGTAAACCGTTTTCTCGAACGTGACACTCTTGATCATGTCGCCGCCACCCTGAAAAGGATTCATCTTCTCGAGCAGTGCGGCCTTTCCATAGACGACGCCGCTACCGGTCGGCGCAAACATCTTGTGACCCGAGAAAGCAAAGAAATCGCAATCGAGATCCTGCACGTCTATGGGCATGTGCGGCGCGCTCTGGGCGCCGTCGATCAAAACCGGAACACCATACTTGTGCGCACTCTCGATGATCTCCTTTATAGGATTGACGGTACCCAGGGCATTCGATAAGTGCGTCACGGCGACGAACTTTGTTCGTTCATTCAAAAGCGCGTCATATTCGTCGAGCAGTAATTCTCCCGCGTCGTTCATTGGAATGACGCGCAAACGAGCGCTCTTCTCTTCGCAGAGCATTTGCCAGGGAACGATGTTCGCATGATGTTCCATGGCCGAGATGATTATCTCATCGCCGGCGCCGATAAACTTGCGACCGTAGCCGTGCATTACGAGGTTGATACCTTCAGTCGCTCCCCGCACGAAGATGCATTCCTTTGCCTGGTGGGCGTTTATGAAACGCTTCACCTTTTCACGCGCGCCTTCGTAGGCCGTGGTCGCCTTCTGGCTCAGGTAGTGAACACCGCGGTGAATGTTTGAGTGTTCCTGCTCGAGATACAAGCTGCCGCGATCAATGACCACCTGCGGCACCTGCGACGACGCTGCATTGTCGAGGTAGACGAGCGGCTTGCCGTTAACCGTTTGGTGCAAGACTGGAAAGTCGGCCCGGATCCGCTCGACATCCCAGGTGGTGGCGGCGCTTACTGTTCCTATCAAGTTCTCTGCCAGGACCATTTTTCAACACTCACCTTTGCTTGTTGCTGGGATTGGCTTCAGGAGCAGGAATTAACTCCCAGGAAATCGTGCAGTTGTCTCCTCTTTCAAGCGCTTCAACGCGAAAGAGAGCATAGAAATCCGAAGTGTCATCTACCACATGTATTACGTACAAATGGTCGAGTACCGCTTTCACAAATAGCGAATCCACCTTTGGCTTTCCGTCATGCTTGGGCGTTGAAGGGGTAGTGGGTCGCATGGCTGGATTTGTAACATCACGTGGCTTGGACCGCACCACGCCATCGGCATCCGGTCCCGGCGCGCCGTCTGCGCCGTCCGCGCCAGAGACATCGATACTGATATGTCGTTGCTCGCCCGGTTTCAATTTTGGAAAGGGTTCGACGATGGGTACCTGGAACTCGTCGGTCCAGTTCAGCAAACCAAGGTCCTTGATGACGCTTCGTTGGTTCCCGGAACTTTGAAACCAGTCGAGTTCATCTCCGGCATTGAGCCAGCCATACCGAAGGTCACATGGTTCACGAGTGGACGGGGACGCGCCGGTTTGAAAGTTTAGACAGAAATTGCGCCGTTCACCACGATGTTTGATAATCGAGTAAAGTGTTACCCTCGAGGTGAGAATCGCGGGTCGGGGCGACAATGCCCTCGTCGCCGTGTTTGCCCACCACAGCGATACGACGAAGGCGAGCACAATGATTGCGGCCTTTTTCATAACCGAACTCCTTTCAATGCCGGAGGCGCGATTGGGCAAGAAACGCCCGAGTCTCCGATTGAAACTACGCTTCCAGGCACGCATGCAACCGGTGCAACACGGCTTCATCCAATTGCGACTTGATCGATTCCACCTTGATTTTCGCAATGACCTCTTCAGCGAAACCGTACGTCAGCAGGTTGCGCGCGAGATCTGAATGAATGCCTCGGGTACTGAGATAAAACAGTTCGTCCTCATCAAGCTGCCCGATAGCGGCGCCGTGCGCACACTTTACGTCGTCGGCAAAGATCTCGAGCTGGGGTTTCGTGTCGACGTGAGCCTCGTTTGACAGCAAAAGATTCTTATTCGTCTGCATCGCGTCGGTCTTTTGCGCACCGTGGCGGACGAAAACTTTGCCATTGAAAACCGCCCGCGCCTTGCCATCCAGAATTCCCTTGTACAACTGATGGCTGGTGCAGTGCGGTTGCTTGTGATCGATTACGGAATGCGTGTCCGCATGCTGTCCCGTGCCGACGATGTACAGGCCGTCAACCCAACACTCCGCGCCTTCGTGATCCATGATCACACTGAGGTTGTGTCGCGAAAGCTGGGCTCCAAGCGTGATGTTCGTTGTGTCGAAGCTGCTGTTCCGTCCGAGGTCGGCTCTGGTTGTCGCCACATGGAAAGCGCTTGCGCTTTCATCCTGTACTCGGTAATGCTCGAGCCGCGCGCCTTCTTTGAGCACAATCTCAACCACGGCATTCGTGAAAGAGACTTGGTCTTTCACGCCCGCGTAGCTTTCAATGATCGTGCCGCTGCTGTTCTCTTCCCCAATCACGAGTACGCGCGGGAAACTAGCGGCATTCGGCTGCGCAGCATCGGAGGCAAAAAGCAGATGCAGCGGCGTATCAATTCGAAGCCCTTTCGGTATCCAAACAAGAGCGCCATGCCCGAGAAACGCGGTGTTTAGGGCCGTGAAACCGTTCTCACCGTAATCCACGATGCGGGCGAGGTACTCTTGCAGCGGTTGGTGGTAACGATCACTCCGCAAAGCCTCGACAAGATCGATGGCGACAACCCCTTCGGGCAGTCCAGTAAGCGACGAGAGATCTGTTCTCAGGATTCCATTGACAAAAACCAGCCGGCTTTCTCTTGCTTCCGGGTAAGTAAACAGCTCCAATTGGTCCGCGGACAACGGAACGCCATCACTTGTGACAATCGGAGAGAAATCAATCTTCGCGATCGTAGCAACGTTGGTGTATTTCCACTCTTCTTCCTTGACCGACGGGAAACCAAGTCGCTCAAATTGATCCATCGCGCTCTCGCGCAGACGATCGACCCACGGCACACGACGAAACGCCGCTAACGCAGACTGCAACTCCCGAAACGCAGCTTGATAAGTATTCTCTTGTTTGACGATTTGCGAGACCATTTGTTCCTAATCACCCGTTACGCAACAACGACACTAGTTTCCGTGGCTGGCTTAGTGATCCAATCGTAACCCTTCTCTTCCAGTTCGAGGGCTAGCCCCTTGCCGCCCTCACGCACGATGCGGCCGCCGGAGAGCACATGAACAAAGTCTGGAACGATGTAATTGAGCAGACGCTGATAGTGGGTCACGACGATGATCGCGTCTTCCGGAGTGTGCAAGGTATTTACGCCCTCGGCAACGATGCGCAAGGCGTCAATGTCGAGGCCCGAATCCGTTTCGTCCAGAATCGCGAGCTTTGGTTCGAGCACGGCCATCTGCAGGATCTCGTTGCGCTTTTTCTCGCCGCCTGAGAAACCCTCGTTGACCGAGCGCGACATCAGGCCTGGATCCATTTGCACCACCTTGGCGCGTTCCTTCAACAAGTCTTTGAACTCGAGGGGATCCAATTCCTCCCGGCCGAGGTGTTTCTGCTTCTCGTTGTAAGCAAGCCGAAGAAACTGCGCGTTCGAGACGCCCGGCACCTCAATCGGATACTGAAACGCCATGAAGATGCCCTCGCGAGCCCGCTCGTCCGGCGGCAGCTCCAACAGGTTCTTGCCTTCGTAAAACACTTCGCCGCGGGTCACTTCGTAAGATGGATGGCCGGCGAGAACTTTGGCGAGGGTGGATTTACCCGAGCCGTTCGGGCCCATGATGGCGTGAATCTCGCCCTTCTTAACGGTCAAGCTGATCCCGTTTAGAATCTCGTTACCGTCAACGCTCGCATGTAAATTTCGAATCTCAAGCACGAATGATTGCTCCTCAAAATTATGACGCGGTTGCGAAGGAACTACGGGCGACAATCTATCTCCCTGTCGCCCCTTCTCCCCGTCTCCGCGTCTCTGTCCTATCCCACGCTGCCCTCTAACTTCAGACCGAGCAGCCGCTGCGCTTCAACCGCAAACTCCATCGGCAAGTGCAGAAAAACGTCTTTACAGAAGCCGTTGATGATCAGAGAGACGGCGTCCTCCTGCGAGATGCCGCGCTGCTGCAAGTAGAACAACTGCTCTTCGCTAATCTTCGAAGTCGACGCTTCGTGCTCCACGCTTGAAGAATTGTTCATCACTTCAATGTAAGGGAACGTGTTGGCGCCACAGTTGGATCCAATCAACATCGAGTCGCACTGTGTGTAGTTGCGCGAGTTGTCGGCCTTGGGCATTACTTTAATCAGACCGCGATAACTGTTGTTCGATTTTCCTGCCGCAATGCCTTTCGAGATGACGGTCGAGTGCGTGTTCTTGCCCAGATGAATCATCTTGGTGCCGGTGTCAGCCTGCTGCGCGTGATTGGTCAAAGCCACGGAATAAAACTCGCCGATGGAATTGTCGCCCTGCAGGATGCATGACGGATATTTCCAGGTAATCGCCGAGCCGGTCTCGACCTGCGTCCAGGAAATCTTCGAATTGCGCCCGGCGCACTTGCCGCGCTTGGTGACAAAATTGTAAATGCCGCCGCGCCCTTCCTCATCACCCGCATACCAATTCTGCACGGTTGAGTACTTGATCTGCGCGTCATCCAGCGCCACTAACTCAACTACCGCCGCGTGCAATTGGTTTTTGTCGAACTTTGGCGCCGTGCAGCCTTCAAGATACGAAACGTAAGACCCTTCTTCCGCAACAATGAGCGTTCTTTCAAACTGTCCGGATTCGGCGTTATTGATGCGGAAATAGGTCGAGAGCTCCATCGGGCAACGAACGCCCTTCGGAATGAAACAGAATGAACCGTCCGAAAACACCGCGCTATTGAGGGCCGCGTAAAAGTTGTCATTGGTCGGAACAACAGAGCCAAGATACCTGCGAACGAGATCAGGGTATTCGCGAAGAGCATCGGTGAACGAGCAGAAGATCACGCCGTGCTTCTTGAGCTTCTCTTTGTAAGTCGTCGCGACTGAAACCGAATCGAACACTGCATCGACGGCTACGCCTGCTAACTGCTTCTGTTCAGTCAACGGAATCCCCAGCTTCTCAAAAGTCCGCAGCAACTCCGGATCAACCTCGTCGAGACTCTTCTTCGTCGCTTTCTGCTTTGGCGCGCTGTAGTAGATGATCTCCTGATAGTCGATCGGTGGAAAAGTAATATTCGGCCAATGACGCGGCTCTGTCATCGTCAGCCAATGACGGTAAGCCTTCAAACGGAACTCCAGCATCCAGTCCGGCTCTTTCTTCTTCTCGACGATCAGCCGAATCGTATCTTCCGACAACCCGCGCGGAATCATGTCCGATTCGATGTCGGTTACAAATCCGTACTTGTATTCCTTATTTGTCAGTATCTCTACACTGCTCATTTTTGTTCCTGATCTCCATCCAATGTTTCCATGATACAAAACCACTCAACAGCTATGCTCGCAAGGCGCTCGAATCGGAACGCTGCTTTATTCTCTGGATCCGATGGAGCATCGCATCGACTTTGGCTTCGGTGCCCAGCAACTGCGAAAGCGTGATCGCTGAAAGCGCGTCGTCGACGATCTGATGCAACTCAACGATCACCGGGCGAATGCCACAATCGCCAGTATGCACACAAGCGTCGAGCACACCCGTATAACTCTTGCAATGCGATTCCACTCGCTCATCCAGCACTCGAATCACTTCGTTAAGATGAATTTCGGACGCGGGACGCGCGAGACGATAACCACCCTTAGTTCCGCGCTGCGATTGAACCAGGCCCGCCTTATTAAGAATCCACATCAGCTTGCCGGCATTCGCAACGGAGACGCCTTCGCGGCGCGCGATCTGCGACAACGTCAGCGTCTCGCCTTCACTCTCTGCGCGCGCCAGCTGCAACAGACAACGCAGCCCATATTCCTCTTGTGCTGAAATCTTCATGCGCCGGCTCTCCCTGCTGATTCAAAGCCATTCTAAACAATACTTTACTTTTTTGTCAACATTAGAAACTGCTCCTTCTTGCAAGAAGATAGTGCTGATTTTTGGTATTGGGGGAAACTTACACTGGGGCCGGTTTGTTTAACGCGAGAAACCGAAATCGATGTAGCCTGCCACGCGCATGGGCTTTCCATTCACCACCATGGGTGGAAACTTCCACTGTCGTGCGGCATCCTGGGCGGCTTGTCTGAGCAGCACTGGGCCCTCGGTCCAGACGATGCTCGAGACCGATCCGTTTTCGTCGACCAGAACCTTGACCCGCACCAGTCCCGACGCCCCGGCGGTTTTGGCAATCTGGGGATAAACGGGAACGATCTTGCGAGTGCTTTTCTCCGTCAGCGAGCCAACATCCAAAATCCTTTGATCGCCCTTTGTTGTTGGCGCCGCTGCTTTGGCTGGCAGAAGGGTTGATGAAGAGACGGCGGCGGTCTGCTGCGTAGTGTCTGTAGCGCCAGTCTTTTCTGTTACTGGAGATTCTTTAGCATCACTTGCTGACTGGGCCTTGGATTCAGTGGGCGAAGCCGGGCCCACGGGCATACCCGGGATGCCATCGAGCGAAGCAATCTGCAGTTTTGATGAAGCCAGCTTTTCGCGCACCAGGGCATATTCATTGTTCCAGCGCTGGCGGTCCTCGCTGTCTCGTGCGAGCGACGCGCGAATTCCGGCCACATCTTCAAGCAGCGCGAGGCCATCGTAGCCCTTCGGTGCTGCTCTTGTGAGTTCCTTCGCCTGGGCCACCATTCGTTCCAGCAACGATCGCAAACGATCAAGATCGCCAGCCGCTTCAGCCGGTAATCCGGCGCTGGAAACGTCGATGCCGAAACTCCGGTATCGCCCGAGATGCGCGCGCGCGCCATTCACCGCCTGCCCGGCCAGAGCGAAGTAAGTTCGGACCGAAGCATCATTGCGTGCTGAGCGATCCTTGAAAGTCTCTTCCAACAGCGACTCGGCCCGCATGTAGTTTCCATCTTCCAGGTAGATCCCCATCAGCATTACCGACGCGAGATTGCGCACCACTTCATCTTTCACTGACGCGCGGATAGATTCAAATTCCGTTGCCGCCGAAGTCAGTTGATGCGCCGCCGCGAGTGCCCGCGCGCGGTCGATGCGCTTCTGCACCGCGTCTGCATCCGTACTGGGGCTGGGAGCGACCGGAGCCGGCTGCCCGACCGCGGAACCAGGCTGCGCCGCAACGGGGCTGGGCTGGGCAACGCCGGGAGCCGCCTGCTGCGGGCACACCGCACCGGCAGTAATGACTAGAACGCAAATTGTCGGGATGAAACGTTTGAAATATGAAATGAAGCTACTGATCGCTTTTCTCCGCACTTCGATTACTCCATAAGGAAAAAGCGAGCCTAATGCTCGCTTACGGTCAATCCCTTACTTCACTTAGTATTATCTACGCTTTTCCCGTCGGAGGCAAGCGCAGAATCAAGCCAGCTACTTCTGCGGTCCCGGATTGCCCAGACTCTTCAAGACGCGCTCGCGGTAAGTGCGCGCGCCTTCTTTGATGGCGCGTTCATCAAGCGTCAACAGTTTTCGATCGCGCATGAGGATGCGACCGTTGACAATAACCGTTAGAACGTCCCAGGATTTTGTCGCATAGACGAGGTCCGAGTAGATGTTATAGAGCGGGATCTGATTCAACGCATCGCGCTCGATGATGACAAGATCGGCGCGTTTGCCGGGTTCAAGAGAGCCGATCTGTTTTTCGAGATGCAAAGCCTGCGCGCCGCGGATGGTCGCCATTTCAAAGGCTTCCTGAGCGGAAATGACTTTGGGATCGCCGGTAAAGACCTTGTGCAACTTGGCAACGGTGTCCATCTCTTCCCACATGTTAAGGTCGTTGTTTGACGCGGCGCCGTCCGTGCCGAGCCCCACGCGCAAACCCGCGGATAGCATCTTTGGTACCGGCGCGACGCCCGAGGCGAGTTTCATATTTGACTGCGGATTGTGGACTACGCCGACGTCCAGACGCTTCAGCACATCAAGCTCTTCGGCGCTGGGCCAGACTACGTGCGCAGCAATAACTCGATTGTTTAAGAAACCGATGCGTGCAAGATAATCGATTGGGCGCGCGCCTTTTGCTTTGATGCTGTCGTCAACTTCGCGCTTTGTTTCGGAAATGTGCGTCACGATCGGCGCGCCGGTGCGATCAGAAAAGGCGCGGACTGCTTTAAGATGTTCTTCCGAGACGGTGTAGGGGGAGTGCGGCGCAATGGCGGCGGTAATCAGCTCGCTTCCCTGCCAGTGTTTCACAAACTTCTCGACGTAAGCCATCCCCTCCGCGTGTGTCTTGTTGTCGGCGACGGGAAAATCGATGAGCGTCTCGCCCAACACTCCGCGCAAGCCGGCCCGAGATGTCTCTTCTGCAATCGCATCTTCGAAATAGTACATGTCGCAGTAGGTCGTCGTGCCGCCGCGAATCATTTCGGCGAGCCCGAGGCGCGTGCCCGCACGGACGAATTCCTCAGTGACGTTTTTTGCTTCAGCGGGAAAGATGTATTTCGTCAACCAGTCTTGCAAATCGAGATCGTCGGCGAGTCCGCGAAACAGCGTCATCGGAATATGCGTGTGTCCGTTGATTAGACCGGGAACGACTATTCTGCCGCTCGCGTCAACGGTCTCGCGCGCGGAATATTTCCTTTCGATTTCTGCGCGCTGGCCTACGGCGACTATGCGTCCATGCGCAATGGCTATCGCGCCGTTGTCGATAGTCCGGCGCGCGTCGTCCATGGTTACAATCGTGCCGCCAGAAACGATTAGGTCGACGCGCTCGCGACTTTGATTAGTTTTATTGGCAGCAGAAGGCTCTGTAAACACGGCGAGAATAACTACCAGAAGTGAAAAGGTCTTAGACATAGCCAAAGATCAGCCTTTCGTAGTCCTTCGGGTTGCTTACGCTATTTCTGACCGCTGGCCTCTTTCAGAAAGCGCGCGTCAAAGGCGCGCGGCAAAAGATCTCTGATCTCCAACGTCTCACGATCGCCGCGCCGGTTTACCAGCACGATGTCGGCGTGCTTGGCAAACTCCCAGATGATTTGCCGGCAAGTGCCGCACGGGGGCGTCAGCGATTCGGTGTCGGCGGCGACCGCGAGATTCGTAAAGTTGCGCTCGCCTTCGGACAGTGCCTTCCAGATCGCCACGCGTTCCGCGCACACCGTCAATCCGTAGCTGGCACTTTCGATGTTGCAGCCGGTGAATATTTTGCCCGTGTCTGTGCGCACCGCCGCGCCGACAAAAAACTTTGAGAAGGGAGCGACCGAACGTTCGCGCGCGGCCAGCGCCGCCTCGATTACTGCCCGTGCATCTGCTTCGCTCAAAGTTGCCCTCCGACTGTCGCTAAAGCATTGGCCAATCTTTCGCGAATCTTTCCGCTAATCAGATCAATGCTCACAATATTATGACCGCCTTCTGGAATGATTACGTCCGCGTATCGTTTCGATGGTTCGACAAACTGCATGTGCATTGGCCGCACGGTTGCAAGGTACTGCTCGATCACCGAATCGACGGTGCGTCCGCGCTCAGCCAGGTCTCGTTTCAAACGGCGAATGAAGCGAACGTCGTCGGGAGTGTCCACAAAGACTTTGACATCCATCTGCTCCAGCAAACGTGGATCCGAAAAGATCAGAATCCCTTGATGATCAAAGTTGGCCAGTTGGCGATAGTCAAGCGGCAGGTCTTTCAGGTTGCGGTAATACGAATCCTGCTGAATGAAAACGACGTCTTTGGCGCTCACGGTTTCGAGGATGCGATTCGCAACCGTAGTCTTGCCCGAACCGGTCCCGCCGCTAATGCCAATAATCAGATTTACAGATTCGTTCATAGAGCGCTGATGTTGCTCAACTCTCCGTGTAAAATCTGTGTTCTCGGTGGTGAGTGTTTGTATTCGGTAGATTTCACCACGGAGACACAGAGAACACAGAGGAAGCACAGAGAATTATTCTCTAACTCGGCAATCGAACTATAACGCGTCGCAATAACTGCGCAAATGTCGCGCGCACACGACGGCCCGTTTCCAAAACCTCTTCGTGATTGATTGCCTGGTCGCTGATGCCGGCGGCCATGTTTGTGATGCACGAGATTCCCAGCACGTCTATGCCCATCTGGCGCGCCACGATCGCCTCGGGCACGGTGCTCATGCCGACGGCGTCGGCACCGAAACCGCGCAGCATGTGAATCTCGGCGGGCGTTTCGTAACTTGGGCCCGGAAGCGCCGCGTAGATGCCACGGCGCAGCTCGACGCCCATCGCGCGCGCCTCATCGATCGCAATCTCCTGCAACTCGCGCGAATAGACCGCGGTCATGTCGGGAAAACGGGGGCCGAAGCGATCGTCATTCGGACCACGAAGGGGATTTATGCCCATAAGGTTCAGATGATCGCTGATGAGCATCAACGCCCCCTGGCTCAACTGGACGTCGATCCCGCCGGCCGCGTTAGTCAAAACCAGCGTCTTGATTCCCAGCAGATTGAAGGCGCGAATCGGAAACGTGACTTCCTCGAGCGAATAACCTTCGTAGAAATGAACGCGTCCCTGCATCGCGATGACCGGCACGTGATCTACTTTGCCCCTGACCAGCCGCCCGGCGTGGCCCGCGGCAGTTGAAGTCGGAAACCCGGGTATCTCCTGGTAAGGAATCGCCAGCGCATCCTGGAAGTCGTCGGCAAAGTCGCCGAGCCCACTGCCCAGAATGATCGCGACGCGCGCGTCTTTACCGGCACGGTCGCGAATAGTTTGCGCGGCTTGCGCGGCGCGCGAATATAGATCGGATGGCGCTTGCGCATTAGTCATCGTTTTGCTTCCAAACACGTTCATCGTTCCTTTTGGTAGGGCAACCCGATAGCGCGCGGCGGCCGCGAGTGTCCGATGAAGCCGGCCAGCACGACAATCGTTAAAATGTACGGCACCATCTGAATGAACTGAACCGGAATGTCCTCCCCTGAAGGCAGCTTAACCACTCCCTGCATCTGAATCGACACGGCTTCAGTAAAACCAAACAACAGGCACGCGAGCATCGTTTGCAGCGGGCGCCATTTCCCGAAAATCAATGCGGCCAGGGCGATGAATCCTCGACCGGACGTCATGTTTCTGGTAAAGAGCGACGACTGTCCGATCGAAAGATACGCTCCGCCGATGCCCGCCAACACACCCGACAGCAACACACCGGTGTATCTGATCCGCTCGACGCTGACGCCCGCCGCGTCCGCAGCTTCAGGATTCTCGCCAACCGAACGCAGACGCAAACCAAACGGCGTCCGGTACAGCACGTACCACGAGAGCGGCACCATCAGCGCGGCAATGACGATCGGCGTGTTGGGGATCAGTTGCTCCCTGGGCAACTGCGGCGTTGAACCGGAAGACAGAAAAAATGCGCCACTCAAAAATCCAGGCACGCCAACCATCAAAATGTTGATCGCGGTGCCACTCACCACTTGATTCGCTTGGTAACGAATGCAGGCCAGCGCGTGGATCGCGGCAATCAGCAAGCCCGCGCCTATGCCCGCGAGCAATCCGATCCACGGATTGCCCACCGCGTAGGTAACGGCGGCGGCGCTGAATGCTCCAGCCAGCATTGTTCCCTCCAGCGCGATATTGACGACGCCCGAACGCTCGGAAAACATTCCGCCCAACGCGGCCAGGACCAGCGGTGTAGCCAACCGCATAGTTGACCAAATGAGCGATGCCGTGAAGAGCTCTCTCATTGCTTCACACCTTCGAGCGCCTTAGCAAACCGTACCTGCTGATTGGCCCTCGGAAGAAGGCCTCTGCGGCAACGAATAGAATGATGATGCCCTGCAGGATGTCCACGAGATCTTTTGTGATGTTGTTCGTAAACGCATCGACGAAAATGCCACCGCGAATCAGCATGCCGAACAGCAGCGCCGAAAGCAGCACACCGACGGGATGATTGCGACCCAGAAGAGCAACCGCGATGCCAAAGAAACCGTAGTGCGCGGAAAAGCCGTCATAGTAGCGATAGCGATAGCCAAGCACTTCATTGATTCCGACCATGCCTGCGAGTGCGCCCGACACCGCCATCGCCAAAACGATCTGTTTGCGAATTGAAATGCCGCCGTACTCCGCGGCCGTGGGATTGCTGCCGGTCGCGCGGATTTCATAACCCCACTTCGTGCGCCAGAGAAATAGATAGACCACTAGACAGGCAATCAAAGCGAACACGAAGGCCAGATTGAGCGGAATGCGTTCAGGCAGGCCGGGCACAAAGGCTCCAAGACGCGCGATATGGGCCCCAGGTCCGATCGTGCTGGTTTGCATGATCGGATCTCCCGGTGTCCGGTAGTGATATTGAGTGAAATAACCGACCAGCGCGACCGCGATGAAATTCAGCATGATCGTATTGATGACTTCGTGTGATCCAAAACGGGCCTTCAGCACACCCGGGATTGCGGCCCAAACGGCGCCGGTGAGTATTGCCGCGAGAAAACACAGCGGCAGGAGCAACCAGGCCGACAGGCTGGCATAAGTGATCCCCACCCAAGCGGTCGCGAAGGCCGCGACGTAAAGTTGCCCTTCGCACCCGATGTTGAACAGACCGCAGCGAAAACCGACCAGCACTGCGAGCCCGGTAAAGATCAGCGGGGTGGCATTGAAGAGCGTGTACCCAATGCCGTCTGGCCACGAGAGCGCGCTGCCAAGCAGCAGCTTGTAAGTCTCAATCGGACTATCGCCGACGATCAGAACCAGGATCCCGCCGACTACAAACGCCGCGAGCACGGCGATTAAGGGAAACATCAGTTCGCGCAGAAGTTTCATCAATGTCCACCGGTCATCATCAAACCGATCTCTTCATTCGTAGCCGTTTTCGGATCCACTTCGCCAACAATTCGCCCTTTGTGAATGATCAGCAAGCGATCAGACAGTGACGTCACCTCTTCAAGCTCAGCCGATACCAACAACACCGCGCAACCGGCATCGCGAAGTGCAACGAGCTTGCGATGAATGAACTCGATCGCGCCGATGTCCACGCCACGAGTTGGTTGCGAAACCAGCAGGAGCTTTGGATGAAGATCAAACTCGCGCCCGATGATCAGTTTTTGCTGATTGCCGCCTGAGAGCGAACGGGCGGGCAGATCGGGGTTTGCCGGGCGCACGTCAAACGCTTCGATGATCTCATTGGCGCGGCGGCGTATTGCGGCGTTATCGAGAAAGATGTCGCCGGCATAGGCAACTACCGGCTTCCGATAGTGCACTCCGAGAATCGAATTCTCCGCGAGATCAAACTCCAGCAGCAGACCGCGCCGGTGCCGGTCCTCTGGAATGTGCGCGATGCCCAGTTCTCGACGCAAGCGAGCGCCCAAACGAGTAATGTCTTTGCCTTCAAACCTGACTGCGCCGGAAATCTGCGACGATTCGACCAATCCGGAAAGCGCTTCAATTAATTCGGTTTGGCCGTTGCCTTCGACGCCCGCAACACCGACGATCTCGCCGGCGCGAACTTCAAACGACACTTTGTCTACGCGCGTGCTACCATCTTTGGTGCTGACTGACAGGTGGCGGACGCTCAGCTTCGTCGCGCCGATCTTTGCTTCTGGTTTGTCGACCCGCAACAGCACTTCGCGACCGACCATCAGGCGCGCCAACTCGGCGGCATTGGTCTCCTTTGTTTGGAGACGGCCGACCACGCGACCGTCGCGCATCACTGTAACCTCGTCGGAAATCGCCAGCACTTCCGATAGCTTGTGCGTGATGATGACAACGGTCTTTCCCTGCTCGCGCATGCGCCGCAGGATTGCGAAAAACTCCTCGACCTCCTGCGGTGTCAGCACAGCGGTCGGTTCGTCGAGGATCAACAACTGGGCGTGGCGGTAGAGTGCTTTCAAGAGTTCAACGCGCTGCTGCTGGCCGACGGAGAGATTCTCGACGACAGCATTAGGATCAACAGCGAGCCTAAACTCTTCGGAAAGTTTGCGAATTTCAGAGGCTGCTCTGGCAAGATCGAGCGCGACTTCGCTCCCCGGTTCAGCTCCCAACACAATGTTTTCCGCTACGGTCATGGGCGCGACCAACATGAAATGTTGATGGACCATGCCCACGCCGCGCGCGATCGCATCGTGTGGTGTAGCAATCTGACAAACCTGTTCGTCAATCAGGATCTCGCCGCTGTCAGCCGTGTAAAAGCCATAGGCGATGCGCATCGCGGTTGATTTGCCCGCGCCGTTTTCACCGACAATGGCATGGATCGTTCCTGCCTCGACCTTGATGTTTATTCGGTCGTTGGCAAGCACGTCGCCAAAATGCTTTGTTATGTTTCTAAGTTCTAACACTGTCGTGGGTTCAGCTTGTTGATCTTTGATCTTTGGTCTTTGATCTTTGTCCTTTAGCACCACGTTCAGTGCTTATGGAATTGCTGATAGCTCGGAGATATGAGTTCAACTTTGGTGATAATTCGTTAATGATTGGCTTAAGGTCCTCTACGTGCCGGCTCGTCAACAGCTTTCGCCTGAAGGCTCTGCGTAACCAGTGTTGAGTTTCGTACAACGAGCCTCGTGCCATCCGCATGAACCTGCGGTTGTCTTGCGTACTTCCTCTGCCGCTGCCCTCGGCAATGTTTGCACCTATGCTATCCGCGGCCCTAACGATCTGCTTACCAACCGTATCCCTGGCAAATGGCTTCCATCCAAGGGCGATCTCCCAAATCTTATCGGACAGAATTTCAGAAAGCTCATAGATCCTCAGATTCTCAAAGTTGGTCCTAGCCATGCTAGTTGCTCCTTTGAATTGCAAACACCAAAGATCAAAGACCAAAGATCGCT
>WNGK01003535.1_pt1 | contig 33040 bp, 32 predicted proteins | sample 5400601 | NCBI WGS metagenome assembly WNGK01 (sample SAMN13153376, study PRJNA577476) | soil metagenome | isolation source: 60 cm soil or saprolite under Garry oak tree replicate 1 | place: USA:California | collected 2016-06-15 | reverse complement strand
GTTGCTACCGAAAATGCCAACAAATCTTCCGCAACCTAGTGTGTACCCTCCAGATTTATCTCGCTGATCGCACGAGTTGAATCAGCAAGCTCAAGATAGATCCGAGCTCCCCCAACCATAGAGTTCGAGCTCGCATTTCACTGCTTTCCATCAGCTTGGGGCGCGTTGGAGCGACGAGTGGGAGCGATAGACACCAGATACGCGAGCCCGACCAAACCGATCGCCAACATCCACAGCGTTACTGTTGAGTCGACCCACCCCAACGGGAAGCTCGCCGTCCCTGTCAGGCTCAAGACGCCGGCCGCAATCACGTACAATGTGAAGACCATGAAGCCCAACAAGAGAATTCCAAACAATTTTTTCCTGCGACTCAAGTCCTTGAATCTCACCCGTATTCTCTCTTGTCCGCTCGTCTCGTTCTGAAACCTCCTCACGAACCAATAGATGAGGCCGATCCACACGGGGAATTGTAACCCTATGAGAACGATTTCGACTAGATTGTCCATCGTCCGGTTCAGGTGACATAAAGTCGCCCAGGCTCATTAGGATTCCTGAAACCTCGCCACTCGCTATCAGAAATTTACTCTGGATAGAGAACCATCTTCATCATCTCGGAGGTTCCGGGTCCTCCAACGGATTTGTGAGTCGGAGCAGAGTCTTTTCATCATTGTATCGGCGCTGGTTTATTTCTGCCCGTAAAGAAACGGGTACTCTAGAGGGCTTGAGTCTCCTTGGCTGGAAACGAACTCGGTGTTGACTATGGTGACCGTTTTCCGACTGTCCCAGACGATGGAGTGAAGGGCCCAGCTCAGAAAGGGACTGACAAAGGTTCAGAACCGAAACTTCCAATCTTCTCAATCCTAGACTCGATTGACTTCTCGAAACATTTCCTAATCATCGGTGATGTCGGGACAGGGAAGAGCACTGTAACGCCGATTCACGAGTACGAACTGTGCAAGGGGCAGAAGCAGATCATCATGCGCGAGCCATCCAGGGCGGCTTGCAACGCTCTCCATTATTCGCTTCAGGCGCTCTATCCAGAACTGGATGATGAACTGGCAGTCATTACGAAAGACACTCAGATCAATGTCAATGGCGAGATCAAGATAGTCACGGACGGCGTCTTGTTGAGAATGTTGGCTGAGAACTCGATCTATGAGTCCTCCATCTACTTCGACGAAAGCCACCAGATGAGCTCCCAACTGGAATTGTGCATGAGCCTCGCGAAGAAGGAGGAAGACAATGCAAAGAATCTGTTTCGAGTAATGAGCGCCACGATCGACCCGAAGGAGTTCCTATCCTTCCTAGGCATCTCGAATCTCTACCGGATGAGCGGTCGCAGATACCCCGTCAAGATCGAGACGGAGCTTGCAGGCGACCTGAATGGAATGTTCCGGATCTTAGACCGCTATCTATACTCGCAGCCCCCCGACGAGTCCTGGCTAGTCTTCCTCCCCACAAGGAAGCTGGTCGAAAAGTACGCCAGCAACTATCGAGGGGTCTACATCCATGGAGGCCTTGAAGGGTCGGAGATCAACAGGATCCAGCGCCGAGCCGAACAGGACAAGAACCTGAGAATCTTCGCGACAAACGTAATCGCCTCCTCAGTCAACATCTACGTAGACAACGTGTTGATATTCGACGACGTGATCGACAGCAAGGACAAGCTAGGCCAGAAGACCCTCCACTATACGAGCATAGACAACAACAGTCTGCTGCAGATGATGGGCAGAATCGGCCGCTTCAAACCAGGCCGAGCCGTCATCCTCACCGATTCGCCCCTCCCGAAGAAGATCAACCCGATACCAGTGCGCAAAGCTCTCGAAACCGAGACACCGTTTGACCTAGTGCTCCTCATGTCCAAGTATGGTCTGAAACTCTCCAAGCTAGAGTTCATGTCAAAGGTAGACCACCGCGAGGTAGCCTTTGCAGAAAACTGGCTCGTTGAAATTGGAGCAATCGACCGACACACCCGCAAGACCACCTGGAAGGGCCTCTTGATGAGCGAAATCCCATACGAGCCCGACTTCGCACACATGATCTCTGGCGCCATAGTCTCTGGAGACTATGATATCGCAAGGTTTCTGCTAGCAAGCGGCTCGTTCGGCGACTCTCTCAACCATGCCTACAAGTCAGACATGGAGCGCGCCGGTCGCCGGTTCCTGTACGGCCTCGACAGAACAAACGAACTTAACGTCAAAGCACACCTTCTCAAAAGATGGGCGGAAGACAGCAACGGATCATTCGTCTCAAAGCTGGAGGCGAACGGACTCTTCCCCGCATATGTTGAGGAAGCTTGGAAGAACTATGAGGCGGCTAGAGAAGCGCTGAATGACCTGCTCGAGGTGTCAAAGAAGAGACCCGTATCCAGAGAGGTCGTGGTAGACGCAGATGTTACCAGGCTAAGGCCGTACCTGGAAAACTGTTTGTCGTTCGAAAGATTCGGCCCACACGAAAGAAAAGGCCACGAATTCAAAGAAATGAGCATCGAAGGACCCTTCTACGCAAGAGCCCTGACGATAAACTACAGACGCATACTATTCGACATAGTCGCATTGCATTCTCCGAACAAACGCCGCCATCAAACCAGGCATTAAGACCAAGAATCAATCTAAACATCCATAAGTCCGCACAGTCTGCAAGACGGCGAGTGATTAGTTCGCACTAATCACTGAGCTCTTGATAGGTCCCACGGGGAGAATAGAACTCGCGTCGTCAGTAACGCCGTCGGGTGTCTCGTTAGTGTTGTATGCTTTATGTTACAACATGGGGCGTCCACCGGAGACACAAGCTAGTCAATTTTGACTTGAAACTCGATCACCGATAACCAGGCGATGAAAGGTCGAACTCGCGATGTTTGAATCCATGTATTGGATTTCTAGAGCAAGTTACAAAATTGCGACCGAAATCCAAACTGAGCCCTCTTCGTCCAAGGAGCCGCCTAGATGGCTTCGACGTCATGCGCCAGCGTTAGGCATCATCATTATGTTCACGGTGCTGGGCGGTGGAATCGCTGCAATCGCTCTCAATTGCGAGATTAACATAGTAAACTCCACGTTCTCGATCCAGCCCGGAAATTATGTCTCATACTCTTTCACAGAAAGCAGTACCAGTAGAAATGGAGTTTATGGGGGCTTTTCTTCCAATACACCCATTTCAATGTACTTAATGAACGCGAGTCAGTTCGCAACGTTCACCTCGACAAAAACTGCCAACTCAACGCTGCTCTCGGCCGGTCCGGTTGCCTCCTACAACATTCCGGAAATAGGCTGCCCGAAGGCGTGTGTATCGACAGTCTTCATCACACAGGGAGGTTACTACCTCGTGTTTAACAACCCGAGCAACTCAGTGTTGGCTACAGTTACGATAACGCAACCCGTGCATGCCGACTCTTGCGGTTGAAACCCTTGACCATGTGAAGCAGAATACCCGGCAGACTCGAACTTCCATCAACGGATCTCTCCCTGGCTTGAAGTTCAAACGATCCCACTTGCCAGGCAATTGCTTTCGCCGAAAACCCCGAAGCCGGGACCCCTGAACCATTCAACTAATCAAGCTCCAATCATCAACATACTTCGCTAACGAGAGGATGGCGTCCATGGATGCTGACCAGGGTTTACATGACTCCGAACGCGAGACACGCCCGCGTGGTCAAAGCTAGAGAGGACTATTTTGAAGTGAAAATCGATCGTAGGGCGATAGGTTGCCGAGCAAACAAGTGACTTTTGCAGATTCTGGGCGAGCACTTAGGTCACAAAGGGCTCGTCGGGTGGTTGTTTGGCAGCGATCGCGAATGAGAAACTCAATAGATCTGAGCGACCATGGCAGGGATGGGGTGCGGTGCAGATGGTCCGAGTTGACTCCATGACCCCGCATCTTCGCAAACGCCTCCCTCCGGGTCCATAGCCGATAGAAAACGAGGCTGCGTTCGCGCAGGGACGAGCGCCGCACTCGATCGATATCTTCAAGGGGAAGACAGGTCTCGCTAATTGCTCGGGCGTCCAGATTCGGATTCATGACCTCAATGTCGACCCCCACATGACGGCCTAACGCTGTAGCAACGCAGAGGCAGTTTTCGGAATGCGAGACACTGAACTTTAACGGGCTCTCTGATGGTGGATGCACCGCAGCTGCTGGCGACGTCAGGTAGGGCTTGCCACACTTGTCTCTGAATATCTCTAGATTTTCGGGGAGGATGCCTGTCAGGCCGTTCAAGACGCGTCGAGTGGATACGTTGCTAGCCGTGTATCGATGACGCTCTAGTGGGCTTTTCAGACGGGCCGCTCTGACCTTCTCGCTGGTCGAGATCCATGAGAGTTGTGCCGTCTCAGTCTCTTGTTGATCTAGGTCCGTGGATACGACGCGAATACTCCCGTCGTCATCTGGCAGATCATCGATGCGATGAATAACAAAGCCGGAGACCAACTCTGTGATCGCCGTTGTCAATCACTCCGTTTAGCCGGTATACCAGCCCAGGCAGTATGGGCGGGCAGCGTCTCGCCTTTCATTAGGAGGCTTAGCGAGTCGAGATGGGAGTGGTCTTCCATCTTACTGTCGTAAAGGGCGATGGAGTAGGCGCCGATGTCACACCAGTCCCCAACGGCAAGATTGCTCGCTTTCAAGACGCGATCCTCAAAAAGATGGGTCTGCAGAACAGAGGCCTGGTTGATGCAGCAGTAATCTCCGATAGTAACGAGGTCGAACTCGATCAGCCCTGTGGTGTGAACATAGACACCCTTGCCAACCTTCGCGCCCAGCAGACGGAAATAGAGAGGGAGCAGGGGTGTGCCCTGTAGCGCATCAAGGGTTAACGGTGTGGCAAGGAACTCGTACAACGCGTTGACCGCCTCAAGCCGCCAAACGTAAGTCGTGTAGAGGGGATGAGTGAAGGGACGGAAACGCCCCATGACGAGCCACTTGGCTAGGACGACAGCTAGAGCAACGACCGTACAGGCTACTCCATAGGTAATCGGTAGAAGGAGCAGGGCTCCGACGAGTCCAAGACGGTCCATGAGGGCAAAGGTTGCGGTGAGGACGGTCGTAGTGACGATGATGAACCCGGCTGACGGGAGAGTCACACGAAAGGCTTCGACCATGGCGCGGACGAGGCGGGCTCTACGGTTGGGTTGGTAGGTTCGTTTCTCCGAAAAGCCTGCGCTCGACTGTCGGCGCGGAAGGCGGACCGGCGGGCTACCGAGCCAGGAGCTGCCGGGTTGCGTGGCCTGGCCAGGATCAGATGGCGGAACAGTAAGGACACCTAGCAGCGAGTTCTCGCCGATAGTAGTTCCTGCTGGGACGACCGCGCTATTGCCCAGGAACGTTCGTTTGCCAATTTTTGTCGGCGCCATAGTCATCCATCCGTTTTCGACACGGGAGGGTCCTAGCGCGACCTCGTCTGCTATCGTAGCGCCTTCCTCGATTGTAAGCAGATCTGGGGCGGGAGTGGTGGCGGTCGAGAGTTCGACGTTGTGGCCTAGCTTGGCTCCTAAGGCCTTGAACCAGGGTGCGAGGTAGATGGTGGCGCGGAGCTGTGCTGTCAGATCAAGACTCAGCGAGTAGAGCTGTTCGACCAGCCAGCTGCGGATGTAGAAGGATCCGTGGACCCGGTAGGTTCCAGGCTTGACGCGTTGGACTAGGAGCCACTTGACAATCACGACCTCAAGCATGATGAGGATTGTGAAGGTTGCTCCCATCAGTGGTACGGAAACCGCGTAGGTGAATGGATGGGCAACGGGGTCGATGCGGATTAGGACGAGGACCCCAGGGAGAATGGCGGCGAGGACAAGAACCGGGAGGACAAGGACGAGACCGATGTAGACTACTGGTGTCAGCGCACGTCGAACGATGCCGGACCGAGGCCGTTCAGACTGCGGCGCATCATGGCGCGGGGCTTTGGATGCGGGAGACCCTGCCCAAGTCTCTCCCGATGGGATCCGTGCTCCCGGCTGTAAAAGTGAGAGATCTTCGAGACGTGCGTTATCTTCCATCTCCGTCTCTTCAGACAGAACGCTGCGTGTCCCGACGAAGCAGTCACGTCCGACCTGAATGGGTCCTATGATCAACTTGCCTTGTTTGACGGCGTAGCCGAGAAGTGACGCGTCATCATCGATGCATGATCCATCTCCTATCGTAATCTGGTCGAAGGCGGCGATGTTCCTAGTCGCAAGCTGGACATCACGGCCGATGTGGGCGCCGAAGAGCCGATAGACGAATGGGAGAAGCGGGGTCCCTTCGAGATAGTTGAGCGGTATGGAACTGACTATGGATTGCACGAACCACCAGCGGACGTAGTATGTGCCCCACAGTGGGTGGCGGCCAGCTTTGACGTGACCGATTAGGAGCCACTTCGCTGCAACCGCAGCAACGAGAAGGATAGGAAAGATGAGGACGGCACTGGCTACCGTCCAGGCGATAGATGAAAGGATTGAATGTCCGGCTAGTTGGAGATAGAAGAAGACCAAGTACGGCGTCATCCACTCAAGGGCTCGGAAGCCGAAGACGAAATACAGAAGAAATGTCTGGACTAAGCCCGCAGCAAAGTTCCCTTTCCGCCTAGACTGGACTTGCCCATCGTCCGAGACTGTGTCACTCTCAGAAGTTGGTCGCCGAATTGATGATGCGTCAAGGTTCGAGGCGAGGCTCGCGATTGTCGGGTTTTCGTAGACATCAGCCACCGAGACGCGAGAGTAAGCCGGGTCTTTTCGAAGCTCGGAAACCATCCTTGCGGCGAGGAGAGAGTGACCACCGAGATCGAGGAAAAAGTCGTCGTCAACAGAGACATTCTGAGGATGAAAGATCGTCTTCCAGATCTCCAAGATTTTATCCTCAGTCTTGTTTTTGGGAAGTTTGAGATCTGACCGATGAGATGAGACAGTCCCCTTAGGAGAGGGCAGTGAAGCACGGTCCAGCTTGCCACTCGGGAGCCTGGGCACCGCCGTTACCGTCTCAATAAGCGCTGGAACCATATAGCCCGGCAGACGTTCTCGAAGGTGAACTCGCAGACGGTCCGGATTCATTTTGGCGCCATCTCGGGGAACGACATAGCCGACGAGCTGCTTTAGGCCCGGGGTGTCCTCTCGGACGGTGCAGGCGGCCGAGAGCACCCTCTCATGCTCCATCATGACGGATTCTATCTCAGCTAGTTCTATCCGAAAGCCCCAAAGTTTTACCTGGCTGTCTTCACGACCTATGAATTCGAGGTTTCCCTCAGCGTCAAAGCGGCCCAGGTCCCCGGTTCGGTAGAGTCGAGATTCGACCTCGTCCTGCGAGTATGGATCCTGGATGAATCGGGCTCTCGTCTCGTCCGGGCGCCCAACATATCCGCGCGCCACTCCAATTCCACCGATGCAGATCTCTCCTATCGCGCCCTCCGGAACTGGTTTGAGGTCCGCGGCAAGCAGACGGATGACGTACCCCGGGAGCGGTCGTCCTATTGTTACCGGTCTTCCAGGTGTAAGATCCGCATGGGTTGCGGTGACGGTGGTCTCGGTTGGACCATAGGTGTTGACCATTCTCCGACCGGGACGTGCCCACCGGGCGACCAAGTTTTCAGGGCAGACCTCTCCGCCAAGAATCAAAAGGCGTAGCGTCGGAATCTCCTCATCAAGCATGCTGAGGAGCGTTGGGACGCAGGAGAGGACCGTTACCTGGTGCTCAGTCAGGAATTTTGAAAGGTCAGGGCCTCCGTGCGAGAGCTCGTGGGGTGCTGGGACGAGGCTTGCCCCGGCCTGGAATGCGAGCCAGATTTCTTCAACGGACAAGTCGAAGGACAACGAGGCTATCTGGCAAACCCGGTCTTCGGGCGCAAGCTGGAAGACTTGAGCCTCTGCCTTGACCAGGTTACAGACGCTCCAGTGTCCGACCTGTACGCCTTTCGGCCGGCCAGTAGATCCTGACGTGTAGATGACGTAGCAGAGATCATCCGGTCCCAGCTCGATCTCGCCCGTCGGCAACCGTGTGTGTGTTTCCGATCTGATTGAACTGGCCTCTGCGTCAACCGCAATGACGCTACCGTGGAATCCGGGGTGATGAGAGGCGAGGCTGGCTGTAGTGAGGAGCGTTTCAGCATGAGAGTCACGGAGAATGTAGGAGATCCGGTCTGCGGGGTGTTCCGGGTCCAGAGGCAGGTACGCTGCCCCAGCTTTGATGGTGCCGAGAATCGCCGTGTATGCGTTGAGTGATCGGGGGAGAAGCATAGCGACGAGAGAGCCGGGGCCGACTCGGCGTCTCCGCAGGTAACGGGCTAGACGATTGGCTTCTTCTTCAAGCTCGCTGTAGGTTATCCGTCTACCTTCTATGACTAGCGCAATGGCTTGAGGTCGTGCGTCAGCTTGGGCTTCAAAGAACTCGTGGAGAAGGTTGAATCGGCCAGCTTCCTCTGCAGGACTTGTTCTTGGAAGCATTTCTCGAATCTGACCATGTTGTCAAACTTTTGATCTTTGTCCAACGTTGTATATCTTCAGATATACGGGCTCGGCTACTCGCGTATCACCCTACCGATCATCGCGATCGTGATATAAATCAACGGATTTTAGCGACCACAAACGGTTACAAGCGAGGAAAAATTGGTCCAATTTCACTCTATGACTGCCCGCCGTTACCATTAGTGATGAACATGCTGATCAAGGTCTACGTGACTGCGAACGCGAAACAGGCCCGTGTGGTCAAGATCACTGAGGACTATTTTGAAATCTGGGTCGATGAGAGAGCGGTGGATGGCCGAGCGAACAAGAGACTATTGGAGATACTGGCCGAACACTTCAACATCCCAAAATCGAGAATAACCATCGTAAAAGGAACAAAGTCAAGAAACAAAATAGTCCAATTAGTCCTTGCGTAATACAAAGCTATGGTGGCTCGCTCAAATGTTCTATAACCTGCGTTTGCACTTCAGTAACTCTACCAACGTTAAAGCTCTCGATTACGCCCCATAATGTCAATGGGTTAGGGAAAGAGGTTTGAAGTGTCGGTCCAGAATCCAAGAACTCGTATGATCTATGTTGTGATTTGGGCTGGTGGTTTTCTTGCTCTAATGCTATACGCTCAGAATGGCCACATTGGAACCGGGTCATTTATCATCCTTGGAGCCTTACTTATCATATTCTTGGCAATTGTAGGAATCGTACTTGCTCTCTATGAAGAATTGGGAAAAGGTCACGATTCGAGTCACGATCCCCAGTGGGGACGTACTCCCGCGTTCGTAGCCTCTTGCCCATCACGTGAGCGAGGCCAGCCTGCCGAACCTGGAACTGCGGAGTCGTAGTCGTGGGCCGTTCATCTCATACTGACCCTGATGAGAGTGACCTATTCTTCGCATCAAAGGCCAGCGTAACAGGCGGTTCTGACGAGCAAACTAAAGATTGGCCGCGATCTTAGTAGGCGAACTATGGAAGCGAGCAGGATCGAATCCCCTGTGCGATTGAAGACACCACGGCTGTTGCTTCGAGAATTCGAAGAAGAGGATTTGCTCCAGGTGCATGAATATCTCTCGGACCCTGAAGTTTTCCGCTACATGATAGGAGGGTCTGCTGACCTACAACAGAGTAGAGAGTCCATTCGAAAAATTATCGATGTCAGCAACGAGAAACCCCGGCTGGATTATTCACTGGTAGTGACCCACAAGGAGAAGGATCGAGTGATAGGTGGCTCTAGGGTTCGAGTACTTGATCCTACTCTGAACCCCGTGTACAGGCTTCTGGGTCCAGCCTATGTTGGCTTTTGGCTCAATCGACTGTGATTATGGAAAAGATCGGAATGCGGCGAGAGGGCGTTTTCGTGAAGAATTGGATGATCAGGAATAACTGGCGTGATGCGTTTCTCTATGCTATGCTCGACTCCGAATGGCGCAAGATTGAGGAACCAAAATGAGCTCTGGTTACTGAGTCATTCATCTCGAACGCAGAACCTGAACATAGCTGGTAGTCGTGAAGTTCGTCCCGTCCGAGTGGTGTAGATCAATCAGACCCAAGCTTAGGTATCAGACAATCATCAGGGCTTTTCCGCAACGAAGAAACATCTTCCAACCTCTTGTAGGCCCAAGGCTTTTCGCGAGTCGTATTCCCTCGTTTTGATGAAGCCTACTTTCTTGAGGGCAGAAGAGATCTCAGTCTTGTAGTAGGACTTCTCCTTCAGGTCGACGTCTGAACGGGTCCAATCCGGTCCCTTCTTGAAGAACATTGTGATGTCCATTCTGCCGATTCTCTGTTTAGCGTCATACTTGCTTCTGACAACTAGAGCATGATCGTCTTCAACAATTCCAAACGATCCGCGCCATCGTGTCTTGAAGCCTTCCTGCGTGTTTAGGTCGAAAATGAATATACCTCCCGGCTTCAAAGCATTGTACGTTTGGTCGAATGCTCGCTTCAATTCGCCAATATTGAGGATGTGGTTGAGACTATCGAAGGCGGACACTACACAGTCAACAGATTTTTCCAGATCAAAATTTCGAGCGTCAACTAGGATGAATTTGCACTCAGGCGCGTTTTTCCGAGCAAAGCGAAGCATTTCTGGTGAGCCGTCGATACCCTTGACGTCGAATCCTTCGGATGAGAGAACCTTTGCTAATTGTCCGGTCCCACAACACAAGTCGAGAATTCTAGCTCTCGGAGGAAGTCGACCGAGCAGGAGCTTCTCCAAGACTCTCTTTGCTGTGCTGGTGAACACATCGCCCCAGTGCTTGTTATAGATCCAAGCGAACTTGTCGTAGTCAGAGTATAATTTCACGCATAAGTAATCCGACAAACCTGATTTCAAGATTGTCTCGAATCACAGCTCGCCGCTAAAGCAAGCGGCAAAAGCCTGGGGGGATAGATCCGGACCCCCTTTGACTTGTGAAAGAGCCTATTTCGTTCGACTTGGAACTCCTCGATCTGACGATGCCCTTCTTCTCCAAGATGCGAGAGTTGCTTCAGAAGCTTGAGCTGCTTCGCCGCCCTTGGATTGTTTTCGTTAGAAGCGATTTCGAGTCTATTGAATGGGGGTTCTGTGGTATCGAACTATAAGCTACTGGTCAGCTTTCATACCACCGTGTGATCGAGTCACTAGTTCGAGAAAAGGCTAGCTTGAAGCTCTCAGAGCCCGCGATGCTCATCTACGTTTACATACAGTCCCACTCTGGGGACGAGGTCCGGCTCCGCGAGGTTCAGCACGCGATGGGCTTCGCAAGCCCAAGCTCGGCACTGTTTCACTTGCAGAAGCTTGAGTCTGCTGGATTGATCTTGAAGGATCCGATAGGGAACTATCGGGTCAAGACACGGGTCCGGGTCGGTCTCGTGCGAAACTATGTTCTAATCAGAAACATCTTCGTGCCACGCCACGTTTTCTACGCGATAGTGATGACGATTGCCTCGAGCCTTTATCTCAGTCTACTGAGAGATTTTCTTTCTTCTCCCTTCACGATCATCGCGCTACTGCTAAACACGGTGTCCGCTGGCTTGTTCTGGTTCGAGTCCTGGCGTGATTGGAAGGACAAGCCAAGGTTCTCAGGGGATTGAAATGAGGATTCATTGTTCAAGACTCTTCGACAATATTTCGACAGCATCGAACTATATCGGAGAAAGAGCAATAGTATTCTGAGGACGACGTAGTTGACACGAATATTCTTGGCGGTGTTTCTCGCGGCGATCGTGTTTTCTGCGGCGTTCTTCCAGTCGCCCTTTTCTGCTCGGGCACAGTCGTCATCGATTCCGATATCGCAGGAGTATGCAAGCGGAGACCTCCAGGTGCCATACTATGGTGGGGGAAACCTGAGATTGTGGTACTCTTGGGTTAACGTCAACAATACTCACATGGTATTCTTCGCGTTGCATTTTCTGAACCAGAACCCGATCTTTACCTTCGTCGGCCAAGCGTACAATTCGTCCACAGGCCAGAGGGTCTTTGTGGGGAACTCATTGCTGGCTCTAGAGGTGTACAACGATACGAACCACAATGGCTACCTTGACGCTGACTACAGTGTCCCCGGGACCGAACTCAGGTACACTCTGATAATGAACGCATCCCAGACCTTCACGACTGACGCCGTGAACAAGACGATCGTCGATGGAGTCCCACATTATCAATGGGGTGTCACATACGGCTCGATCCAGGCCTTTCTCATCAAGGCAACGCCACCAGGATACGGTTATGGAGGCGGAGCAAGCGCGGCGAACGCGCTTGTCGATCACGTGTCGATGTTCTATGACTACTCAATCAAAGGGAATAGGACATTTCTGAAGACAAGCTTTCAGATCGGAAGCATAACGCTGTCCTCTTACACACCACCAACTCCCAGCCTACAAGGCCTGAGCCTCTCATTGCTTTACGCAACATCAACTGTTGCATCTAGACAGTTGACCGTTGCCACCGGTGGTTCGCCCTACGATTCTCAGTCGAGTCCCGTTGCGTCGACTTTCACTGCTGCACAGGTCAACGTGGACAACATCCTCGCTTACGAGTTTCGGTTCAAAGACAACTACACGCTACAGACAAGTTCTCCAACGACGCATCCAGCGGTGTACCTTGCTTCACCTATCGGTTCAATTCCTACGAACGCTTTGGAAGGCCAATTCTACGACCCACTCCTCAGAGTCCAAGACTTTGTGAGGGGCCAGCTTCCCGATATCGCGGGACTTCCTTCAACCTCGAACATCAACTACACCGCGACCAAGTTTCTCTACAGGATCAACTATCCTACCTGGTCTGGGACCGCGATACTGCACGATCCTACCTACGTGGCGTATCTGGGCAACGGAATAGCCTCCACGAGTCCGATTCCGGTGCCATCGTGGATCCTCTACACGGCCGTGTTCACAGGAGGGTTGGCGTTACTGGCCGCTTTCAATGGGTTAAGACGAGCTAGAAAACCATCCGGTCCGACAGATGGTCCGGAGAGCATCGAAATAGTATCGACATAGAATCCCGGCGAATATTACGCGGGCCGATATTGTCGACGAGCGAGAAGCTTGACGTATACTGTTAGCCTCGTGTCCTCCAGTTCGTGTGCGAATCGTTCCAGGATCGAGAATGCTTCCACTATACCGCCAGCTTCTGGTCTTCAATATCTAATGGTGAATGGTCGACTGGGCCTCGGCGAGGCTCGGGTAGGAGATTCCTGAGCACACAACAGTCGCATGTCCATTTCAGGTGCCAGTACCAGGTGACAAGATTCTTGGCCGCGCGCCTAGAAGTTACCGCGGAATCGAGTATATTCGACCTAGGCGTATGGTAGTCCGGGGGAGACTCGACCTCTAAGTCGAATATACCGTTCCCCTTGTTCCAGTTTTGCTTTTTTTCACCGGTGAAGCCGGAGAACATAGCGATCATCTTTGGTGACGTTTAGCCAAGCTTCCATAAAGTGCAATCGCAAAACCCGAAGTGAGTAGTGCGAAAGCGACGATCATGATTTCGCCGGCTGTTTGTCCTATCCAGATCGTGGTTCCTGGAAACGTGTGGTCACAAGGAGGACTTCCGACTGTTGCCAATGGGCAAGAACCAAAGTTCGCCCCGTTGATGATAACAATCCAGGCTACGCCAAATCCCACACCCGCAATCGTCAGGGCCAAAGCCAAGGTTCGAAGTTTCATTTCCGTGAAATGGTTAGGCTCATCCAGTTATGATTCTGGTGTTACGATAGGCTTGGAGTTTTTCACCAATGACCACTTCCCTTTCAGCTAGCAGTCAGCTCCTCGACACTCTGCCACAAATCCGGTCGTAAATTCAGCGAGTTCTTGATTGAATTGTATGTTTCCCTTTCGAGTCCTGTTGGCGGTATATTCGAAGTGGGTTCGAAGTGGGCCTATGGTAGCCCGGGGGAGATTCGAACTCCCGTCGATGGGTTTCTTCCTGGTTAGAGAGTCCAAAGCCCATCATTGGCCGGGTCATTCTCGACCCTTGCTAGTCCACTACACCACCGGGCTACAAGAGACCCGGGTCCCGGGCCGAGTCCCAATAAGCCTTCTCTGGTAGTCCGCTCTCGTGTTTGAGCAATAGCCGCTCTATGGTTCAAGTTCACAAATGTCGAGTCAGTGGGTAGAGTTACAGTCTGTCTCTTGATGGAGTTACGCATGGCCATTATCCTGCAACGATGACTATGGTCATAATGAGCCGAGCATGAAGCACTCGACTTTCACAGGCCTCGTCGCTCTCGCTCTAGCCTTTGTAATGTTTCTGGGTGCGGAGTGGTGGTATCTGCGCTCGCAGCTCTCCGGCGGATGGTTCAGCGCGACGGGTGACCCGTCTACGGTTCTCCCTGCACTCGGTATGGTATTCCTGGCCGTCGCAGTTCCACTCTTTCTCAAAGGTTCAGGAAGATTAAGTGTCCCACTGATGAGGCGAAGAGTGATTATCCTTATCGCTTCTATCGCATTTCTTGTAACCCTCTCAATGGGTTGGCTCCTTACTGAGGAGTTGGTTACTCCCGCTGCGGTTGGGTGGAACGGTTACGGATTCCCGCTCGCGTGGAGGGTTGACATCATGCGCGGCTGTCCTCCATGGTGTAGTCTGCCGTCAAATACGACCACGTTCAACGGGCCATTCTTCGTAATCGACTGGGCGTTCTATCTGGCAATTGGTTTCGCGGCATTCCTTGCTTACAAGCCAGTCGGTCAGAGGTTGATTCACGTTTCATCTCCGCTTCGACGGTTCCTCACGCGTCACGGACAGTTGAGCATCAGAACTTTGGTGGTTGCGCTGATAGCGATTTTATCACTTGCCATTGTCGAGACAACTCTCTTTTGGACCGCTGCAATACCGTCCGGACCATGCACTAGCAACTTGCTCTGTCAGCCGCAAGCGGCCAGACTTAGCATGGTGCAGTTCTGGGCTAACTCTCCAACAAACTCGACAGTGAAGATCATGAATTTAGGCCCGACTAGTGTGACAATATCATCGTATAGCGTTACGGACAATGCTAACAACCAGTTCGTGAGCTCCTCCTGGTCAGGACCGACGATAGGCCCTGGAGTTGCTGTCGCGTTCGACGTGACAATTGACGGGCTGGGTTTCGATTTCCACTGGGGAGGAATGTACACCTTGAAAATAGTCGACTTGCGAGGAGACCAGTACACGTTCTCAACTGGTCAGCTGGGAATAGATATTCTGTACGTCTCGCTCAACACAACTACGTCTGCTATACTGAACATAACCAACACCGGGCCCCCGTCAATCACTTTCAACGCCTACAAGGTCAAAGATCCAGTCGGCCACTGGTCAAACAATACCAGCTGGTCAGGTCCGACCGTAACTCCTGGAACGGGCCAACCTGCGAATATAGTGATAGACGGACAAACATTCACCTTCCAGACCGGAACAACCTACACGATTTACCTGTTCGACACGACTGGGACAGAATGGACAATCTACATCACGCCCTAAGCTAGCCGTACAACCCCCTCGACCAGTTTTGCTCCTGGAGGACCCGTGGTCTACCAAGTACGGTGTGTTAGGGGCGCGGTTGGCAACAGCACCAAACGGCTACGTTTGTTAGTAAATTGGAGCGGGTCTGACCTGCCGAATATGCGTCAACTCATCCACCCTTTCACCAGAACAACAAAGGCAAGACGCTTCCTCAGTTGAGAAAAAGCTCGGGCTGGACCCGACAGTTATCCAAGAACTCTACCCTGGACTTGCGCAAAGCGGAAGGTTTATTTTCTATAGCCATAGTTATAGACATGTTGATAGTGATTGCCGACAAGCGTCCAGGTCTCTGAACGGACCCTTCAGCTGCTCAACAAGCTCAAACAGGAGGAGGGCTTCAAGTCTCTCGACCAGCTGATCAGGGAACTCGTAGCGGAGAGAGGGAAGATACCGAGGTCGATGTTCGGTTCAAACCCCAAACTGCGGAGTTTCACGGCCAAGGACGAGGCTGAATCACACGAGCTATAGCCACGTCATAGACAGCTATGCATGGATAGAATATTTCAAAGCGTCTCCAGAAGGAGAGAGAGCCAGGCGATTCATAGAGGGCGAGGAATCTGCAACCCCCAGCATAGTCGTGGCCGAAGTAAGCCGGAAACTACTGACGGAAGTTGAAGCAGGAAAGGAAACGGCAGAGCAGCGCAACCGCCACATAGAGTTCATCAGATCCTCGAGTCAGATCCTTGACCTCACCTTCGACACCGCAATAATCGCAGGCGAGAACGCTGTCGAGATGAAGAAGAAAGTAACAGGATGGGGCCTCGGGGCGATGAACACTTCCGCAAGGTCAAGGAAACACTCTTCATCAAAGACCAGCCCTAGGCCCCCTTCAACTCTCAAGCACCGGCTTCTCTCCGTAACCAGATCTAACCTTGATGAACGGTCCCTCTCTCTCACTGATGCCCAGCTACGTGGCCTGGATAATCAATCTGCTACCGCTTACAATCCTCAACAACGGTCTCCGAGACGCGATGCTCTGTGGAAACATGACAGGGCACTGACTAGCCTTGCAGTCGTTGGAGGCCTGGCCATCCTCTTCTTCGGCTTGTCTTCGAAACTAATGACTTGGAAGGAATGGTAGAACACGGAACTCGAACCCCTTGCGCCCCTAGCTAGTCCACTACACCATCGGGCTACGAGAGACCCGAGTCCCGGGCCGAGTACCAATAAGCCTTCTGCGACATCCTAACCAACAGTTTCGTCCTCATCTTAGCAACAACCGATTGATAGCACACCATCGAAGATGTCAAGCAGCAGAGCCACCGGGCGGGAACGACTAGGTCCTGTTGTTGAACGGAATTGTACGATCGTGATCAGCTAGCCCTTTGGTTATTGTACGGTTATTTCTCCTTGCATCCAGGGATGCGGCCTGCAATAGTAACAGTAGGTCCCAGCCAATGTGAAGGTGTGTGTGATGCTAGCCCCGCTTGCTACGCTCATGTCGAAGCTGTCCAGGCTTGACGCGTCCAAGGCTGGACATTGAGAGACTGAGTGGTTCGAGTCGCACGTGGTCACGGTATGGGTCATCCCACCGCTATTCATCCAGGTGATAGTGGTGCCCACTGCTACGGTCTTGACATTGGCCACGAAGCCACAGTTTCCAGGCTTTGTGCAGAAGCTACCGTTCCAGATAACTACGTTGGGTCCGCTCGGAGCGGCTGGCGGAGTGAGAGATTGGCTCAGAGCCTTGATGGCCCGGTTGTCTCCAGCGACAGAATCTTCGATGAGCTCAGAGGACTGAGCTGAATCTGGTGATTGAGACCCATTGCCAGCCAACTTTAGGCTGTGGGGTCCTCTAGTTTTACTGCGAATTTCTTCTCGGTGATTTGTTTCAGGTCGACTAGGTCCTTGTCGTGTATGCAGAGCACCGGTACGTTGTTGGCCATTAGGTTGGCGAGGATTAGAGAGTCGCGGCCGCCTAAGCCGTGCCGGACGGCCACGTCGAGAGCCAGGTTGGATATTCTTCTTGATTGGTTGTAGAATTCGACGTAGGGATGATTCAGAAGGGAGAGTAGTCGGAGCCTAGCCTCGCCGGGATCCCATTCTTGGTCAAAGACTAGTACGTGGTATGCCTCGTGAAGGACTGTTGGGTTCAGTCCAATCTTCGACTCGGCCGAAAGCCCTAGAATGGTTTTTTTGCATCTTTGATTCTCTGGGAACGCAGGATCGAGTGCATAGCAGAGAATGTTAGTATCTAAACCATGCATCAACGAAGGACTAGGACAACCGTTCTTTCCAGATCTTCTTCATCTTCGAAGGGCTCGGGTTGCGGGGCTTGCCAGTCCTCTTCGGGGGAGTCTCGATCAGCTCTCGAAATTTCGAAAGATAGTCTCTCTTCCGGGGCGGAGTCACGACAAGCCCGACCCGCGTTCTCTTTAACGAAACGCTGTCCCCCGGTTCGAGATCCAGCTCACTCCTCAAGCCTGATGGAAGCAGTATTCTGCCCTTTGAGTCGATCCTTGCGCTGGACACATCCGATGCCGTCATCTGTCCCACCATACTTCAGTGGGATGGTTTCCTAAGGGTTTTCTGGTTCCGGCGGCGACCTCTAAAGGCTTCTTCTCCAGGCTCAGACCCCAAAGCTCTATCTAGTCAACACCAACCGAGAAATTCCTAGCAGTTCTATTATGGAACCAGAAAACTTCACTTTCCTCGGGAGTGCCATACTCCTTGCAGGATTCGCTCCCGCCGCCATCGGTGGGTTTGCTTTTCGGCGAAAGTCTATTTTTGCCTAATCAATTCCACGAGTTGCCCACTCTCTACCACTGACGCTGCAGCCCAGGTGGGCTATTCAATTCCACTTCTATTGTTCGGCAGCTTTCTCATTGTCACAGGCGCGATCTTTACGGCAGCAGGACACATTACCGAGCATCTTCATCCCGCCAATGTCTCGAACGAAGAAGAATCCGACGAGAAATCCTCAAGACCGTTACCGGTCTGCGTGAAGTGCGGTCGCCAAGTCGATCCTTCAGCTAGCTACTGTCGGAACTGTGGAAATCAGCTGTCCAAGTAGCAATACCTCAAAAGATGAGGGTCCCCGATGGTCCCTAGGAAAACGCCTGCAAAACAACCTAGGACTCTTATTCACGGCAAGGTCCAGCAGCTAGCAATCGCACGCGCCCCCTCTGATTGACATAGTCCCGTTAACTTCCAGCCGTCAAAGTCCATTCAAGAAAAATTTCGGGTATGCGTGCCCGTCTCGCGACACAAAACTGCCTCTATCGCGGAGTTAGAGCTTCATTACCTGAACGTGTGGCACGCCTGCTATCCGTATCACCGCGTCCGGGTGTACCAGTCCATTAGCGATGGCCGCGTCCACAATCTTTTTCCCGACAAGATTCAGAATCTCCGCGCCATTCATCATTACTAGCGCCTCCGACAATCCCATGACAGCACTCCCGTAGAACGTCGTCTCCGGCGCCAATTTCAAACGTCCCTCCCGGAAAATCCGGCCCATACAATCCTCGTCACAGCACGCCACCATCAAGCCCTTCTCCGTCTTGTACGAGGCAGCGTAGACGAGATCCAAGAAACACTCCCTACGTCGTCAAAATTGAAGACCTAGCGCCACACGCCTCGCAGACGAGAAAAGACAAGCGCCCACCCCGGACGATCCGAGTATCCGGACGATGACAGACCGGACATATCACAAACCTGTGAGAATACACACCAATCAACCGGTTAATCGTCTCACGCGAAAACTTGCCCTGGAAATATCCCCGGCCACTCTCGAAGGACCCTGCGGTCGCCATCTCCTTCGCCAGATACTTCAACACGTGATGCGGATCCCTATTCAGCCGATCCACCACATCGGAAAAGTTGACCACGATAGTCCGCGCCCCAATAACCTGCACCTGTGCTACTGGAACCTCGAAACGCTCCCCGGAACCACCCGGCTGCGTAATCTTCGACAAAGCCCGATCCAACAACCCATCATAGTTGTCCATCAACAACGACATACATCGTAAATGGCAATCCACCTATTTCAACAGTATCCCACCACAAACGCTTATGAAAAACCAAGAACAGCCAAACCATCCAACCAAACAGCGGGGATGAGCAACGACTGGGAAGATGGGTAGTCTGCAGCGCCTGGCCCTACGCCAACGATAGACCCCACCTAGGAACATTCACACACCTACTATCCGCAGACGTCTACACCCGCTACCTCCGCCTCAAAGGCGAAGACGTGGTAATGGTAAGCGGAAGCGACGAGCACGGCGCCCCCATAGAGGTAGAAGCACTCAAACGCGGAATAACACCCCGCCAACTAACCAACAAATACCACCGAATCTTCGTCCAAAGCCTCAAAGCCTTCAACATACAATTCGACAACTACACCCGAACAGAAAGCCCTGTCCACAAAACCTTCGTCCAAGACTTCTACCGAACACTCGATAAGAACGGATACGTATACACTGGAAACACTATCCTACCCTACTGCGAGAACGATCATCGTTTTCTCCCAGACCGGTTCGTCGAAGGAGAATGCCCCTATTGCCACTACATTCCCGCTCGCGGAGACCAGTGCGACAACTGCGGCCGAGTACTCGACCCTAAAGACCTGATCAAACCCTACTGCGTACTCGACCATTCGACACCGATAATGAAGGAGTCGAAAAGCTGGTTCTTCGACCTTCCCAAAGTCGCAGACCAGCTCAAGAAATACGTTGAAGACAACCCAAACCTGCCCGAGAACGCGCGAAATTTCAGCCTAGGCTCCATACGTGACGGGCTAAAACCCCGCTCACTAACCCGCGACCTAACGTGGGGGATCAAAGCACCCTTCAAAGGCGCAGAGGACAAGACGATCTACGTCTGGATGGAAGCAGTACTCGGCTACATCTCAGCAACAAAAGAATGGGCAGAAAAAACAGAGAGACCCAACCTGTGGAAAAAGTACTGGCTCGACCCGAACAGCCGCAACATCCACTTCATAGGAAAAGACAACATCTTCTTCCACGTAATAATCTTCCCCGGACTCCTACTCGCCTCGAAACTAGGTTATGATCTCCCGTGGGAGGTATCCTCAACAGAATGGGTCCAGTTCGACGGACAACGATTCAGCAAGAGCCGGAAGATCGGCGTCTGGATCGACGAAGCGCTCGGGCTAGAAGAAGCGGAATACTGGCGCTACGCACTCATCAGCCTCCGACCAGAGCAGAGAGACACGAACTTCACATGGGAAGAATTCGAGAGAAAGATCAATACAGAGCTGAACGACGTCCTCGGCAACTTCATCCACCGCACAGTCACATTCATCACCACGAGATTCAAGAACAAGATACCAAACTTCAAAGAAGATCAACAGAGAGATGAAGAGATTCTTCGAACACTCTGCGAATCACCAAGGATCATAGGTGATAGTCTAGGCCACTTCCGCCTCAAAGAGGCGCTCGAACAGATCGTTCAGCTCGCTAGAGAAGGAAACCGCTATCTCAACGAAAAAGAACCATGGCACACAATCAAGTCGGACCCGCTCGAGGCGGAGCAGACCCTCGGAATTGCAGCCCAAATCGTAGCCACCATCGCGATAGAACTCCAACCGTTTCTTCCCAAAACCGCCCACAAAATACAGAGGAGCGTACTAGGAAACCAGCGAATCAACTGGAAACACGCAGGCAGTACGAGTCTCAAACCTGGAAGTAAGATTCGACAAATGCAACCACTGTTCCACAAAGTCTCAGCGAAGAAAATCCGCGTCAGACTGGAAGAAATCCGGAGCCAGACAACCCCTGAAGCTCAGGATTGACCTTCACGTCCACACTGACAAGTCGACCGACGCTCACACACGACGCGAACAATTGGTCCCAAACATTCGGCGAGCGGGGCTAGACGGTCTTGCAATAACCGACCACAATATCCTTTCGGCAGAAGTAATCGATGAAGCTCTGATCATTCCAGGCATGGAGATCTCAAGCCTCGACGGACACGTAATCGGGTTGGGAATCCCAGATCCAGTTCCTAGAGGACTGTCAGCTGATGAGACGATTCAACGAATCAGGCAGCAGGGAGGCATCTCCATCGTAGCTCATCCATACGACATGTATCGGTCCGCAATCAATCCAGAGAAATTGACAGTTATGCCCGACGCAATAGAAGTGATCAACTCCGCAAGCATGTTCCACTCCATAACCTGGAAAAAAGCGAGAGAATTCGCCGAGAGAAATCATCTGCCCCAGACAGCCGGGAGCGACTCTCACATTCCGGAAACCATCGGTAAAGCGTATACGACGATAGACTGCGAACACAGAACCCTACCGTCTGTCCTTGACGGGATCAAGAATGGTTCTACGATAGCAAATGGGCTTCCCTACACGCTTGAAGACCGGATGCGAAAACTGGTTCGCCGAAAATAAGAACCGCTACGAGTTTTCCATCTGGTAAAGTTCAACCAGAAGCTTGGATACCTTGGCTCTTGGTCTTGCGCCGTCGCCTTCCATATTGAAGATACCGACGAGAATCTCATGATCTGCCATTACCATAAGCCCTCCATCTGGTACAACGGAACCGGTAGTCCAACCTCACTAGAATGTGATTCGATCCCATATTCCATGTCGTAGAGACCTTCTATGAAATCGACGAAGGTGCCCAGTGCCGTGTCGTACGAGTATCCGGTTAAGAACACTGACAAGCTTGGCGAGGAGGTGGATCTAGTAGCAAGCTGGACAAACTCAACATCATGTCCAACAAACGAGGCCACTGTCTCGTAAGCATGCACAGCGTCCCCTGAGCTTAACGGTTCCGGCCCACGAAACAGAAGGATAGCACCCTTCGTCCTTGACAGGGGAATATCGGCGGACGGTGTCTGAAGCGCCTCGATCACGGCAGACTGAATTCGCTTATTCGAGTTTAACGGAGCAACACATACAGTCGCAACCTGCCCGAGTCTCAGAATACCGAGAATCTGGGGACTTACATTAGGGCTTCCCATAGCCACAACTTCTGATAAACTCCTCACAGCCAGGGTAGCTGTCTGGTCCGCACCGCGTTCGGAACTTGATGTGGGTTTGAAATCGATAGCATTGTCGACGACTACAGTACAGTCACAGGATTCAACCATTCTTTTCAGTCCCCTTAGGGCAATGAATCGTCTCTCTCGTTCATGTATGAAAGGGAGCGCAACGATGGATACAACCGGTCGCCCCTGGTTAAGGTTCAATTGGGCGATTGCTGGCCCCGCCATTGTACCAGTCACACCGCCAAGACCAGTCAACAATATTGTGAAGTCGGATTCCCTAGTAAAAGGAGAAACTCTATGAGCCAACATACCAACTTCACTCAAATCTTCTCGAGTCCAACAGCCTCCCGCAGCGGTTGTCTCCTCAACTAGAACCTTGTTTCTAGCCTGGGACGCCGACAGTTGATACCTATCAGTGTTGACCGCTACACAATTCCTAGGACTAATACCCCCCGATATTGCGCCACTGAGGAGATTGTTTCCCGCACCCCCTATCCCGACGATTGACACCCGTAATCCCGAGGACACTTTTTCGGTCGTCAGCTCTTCAGCGGACATTGCGAGATCTCGACTACTCGCATGGATGTCGAGCATATATTCAGAACGTAGTCAGTTGTATTACATTAATAATACGATATATCCGCTGACCATTTTGCGTATATAAGTCTATAATTGTGCCCTGACTCGACCTTGTGAAAACCGACCAGCCGATACGCGGGACAGCCTAAGGAGATAATGTCAATTCTAGGCTCAGCACTTCGCTTCAAGAATATCCTCGCGAGCAACATTCGAATGCGGGGTTTGAGAGGGACTGTTCCAGTGAAGAGTCAATGTCTTGGGATGCGACGCCTTCACATCATCTATACGTCCCACAGAAGTAAAGTGCGGCGCAGATTTTGCGACATTCGGATCGGTCATGGCCTCCTTGTAGACGCCTACCAGCGAATCAACTAGTTGGTCTAGATCCTGAAGGCTTTCCGTCTCAGGCGCCTCTACCATCAATGCTTCATCCACTATCTGAGGGAAGTATGTCGTTGGAGCGTGAACTCCTCTATCGAGCATCCGCTTGGCAAGATCCATTGCCCTAACTCCTTTGGCATTGTTCAATCGCTGGGCACTTAGAACGAACTCGTGCTTTCGTTCGCGAGCGAAAGGAAGCTCATATAGGCCGCTCGCCAAGACTTTGGAGAGTACGTAATTCGTGTTGAGGACTGCAGTTTCGGCGACCATTTTGAGACCTTCGTCGCCCAAGTTCAAGATATACGCGTATGCTCTGAAAAGAATCCCGACGTTGCCGAGATAAGCCCTGATCTTGCCGACTGAGTCGGGAAGGTCATAGTTGTAGGAGTACTTCTTTCCGTTGAACTCTATAAGCGGAATCGGCAAGAACCTTTCGAGCGCTTTCGTTACCCCTACGGGACCAGCTCCAGGTCCTCCTCCACCGTGTGGAGTGGCGAAGGTCTTGTGAAGGTTCAAGTGGACGATGTCGAATCCCATATCTCCCGGCCGGACTTTTCCGAGCAAGGGATTGAAGTTGGCTCCGTCGTAGTAGAGTAACCCGCCGGCCTCATGAATTATTCTCGCGATCTCGAGAATGTTCTTTTCGAATATTCCCAACGTGTTGGGATTTGTAATCATAAGGCCCGCAGTGTGTTCATTCACCACCTTTCTCAATTCGTCGAGATCGACCATTCCCTCAGAGTTTGATGGAACGACCACAACTTTGAAGCCCGCCATGGCCGCGCTGGCCGGATTGGTGCCATGCGCCGAGTCCGGGACGATCATTTGCGTCCTCTGAGCCAGTTCATTATTCATCCGGTGAAAAGAGCGCATAATCAAACAGCCCAGATATTCACCGTGGGCGCCAGCCGCAGGCTGAAGCGTCATCCGACTCATTCCGGTTATTTCGGCCAGAATCCTCTCTAGACGAAACATCAACGCTAGCGCTCCCTGAACAGTAGATTCGTCTTGCTCGGGGTGAATCTTCTCAAGCTTGACGGTCTGGACGGCTAGCTCTGAGGATTTCGGATTGTATTTCATCGTGCAACTGCCGAGGGGATAGATGCCCAAGTCAGGAGAGAAATTCTTCTGGGAAAGGCGGGTGAAATGCCTTATGACCTCCGGTTCCGAGAGTTCTGGAAGATTAGGAGCACTGTTTCTACGCAGAGAATGGGGTATAGCCTCTATGGCGTTTCCGACGATCTTCCTCTCAGTTTCCGAAGGTTCGGTCGGAAGATGCCCGATCTTTCCCGGCTGCGACTTCTCAATAAGTAACGGCTCGTCCCAACTGGCTTGGTGATACGTCATCTCTTATCCCCTGAGAACGTCGTTCAACGTTGCCACAAGACCATCTATTGCCTCCATCGCGTGAGTCTCAGTGACACACATGAGCGAACTCTGGCCAAGCTCAGGAAAATCTTTGACGAGGCTCTTTCCTCCGTGCATGCCTGCTTTGAGCAAGTCCTGGTTGACTTCGGCGACGGTATTGCGGTCTCGCAGTGTGATGACGAAATCCTGGTAGTGCTGACCGCTAAATCTTGGAACAGAGGCAGAAGGCAGGTCTCGGAGACGTTCAATCGCGTAGTTGGTTTTGACCAGTATCGTTTCGAAAAGCTGTGACAACCCTCTCGGTCCAAGCAGTGAGAGATAAGCTGCCGCTCCGATCCCGAGGAGGGCTTCATTGGTGCATATGTTTGAAGTTGCCCTCTCTCGGCGGATGTGCTGTTCACGTGTCTGGAGGACCATGCTGAACGCCCTGTCCTTACCGTCCATTGTCGTCGTCATTCCAATGAGCCGTCCCGGCATTTGTCGAAGCAAGTTTTCTCCCTTGCAACCAATGATTCCCAGTCCTGGGCCTCCAAAATTCATTTCAGAGGATATAGACTGTCCTTCCGCAACAACTATGTCCGCACCGTACTCTCCGGGCGGTTTTAATCCACCCAGCGAGATCGGATCGAATCCAATGATCGAAAGTGCACCTTTTTCGTGGCAGAGTGAAGGAACCTCGACTGCGTTGGGATCCAGAATGCCAAAGAAGGAGGGAACTTCACACAGGACAGCAGCAGTCTCAACTGTCAGCTTAGACTTGAGATCCTCGACGTTAATACCTCCTGTCTCTTCATCATATCCGAAGGTGTCGATTGCGATACCTACAGGCTCGGTGTAGTTTTGTAATACCGAGAGCTTGTCCGGATGGATGTTTCTCGGAACAAGAATTCGATACCGTCCCGTTACTCGTACTGCCATTCTAGCGGCCTCTCCTAGAGCTGTTGACCCATCGTAGAGTGAGGAGTTTACCGCGTCGACTGCAGTTAGATCACGGATCATTGATTCGAATTCGAAAAGTGCCTGTAGGAGTCCTTGGGAGATTTCGGGCTGATACGGGGTGTAAGATGTCTGGAATTCCGTCCGTGCCATAATTGTCTTGACGGCGGCAGGTATGTAGTGGTTGTATATCCCAGCCCCGAGGAAGATGTTATGGTCAGCGGCGGACTTGTTCTGTTGCAGCAGCTGTTCTATTCTCGCCCGGACTTCCTGCTCTGAGTAGAATCCTTCGACCTTGAGCGGGCGGTTTAACCGGACTTCTTTTGGTATGTCCGAGTAGAGCTGTTCGATGTTCTCAATTCCGATCGACTTCAGCATTTTCTGCCGGACCTCTCTGCCTGCGTTTGGAATGAACGGGTGGCCGCTCGCCGTCAAGGTGGTCGGCGTGTTGAGGATGTGGATTACTGATAATCCTTGCTTCAGGATACTGTTGTTTTATACTTGGCTAGTTTTGGATTCTGAGCATGGGATCCCTGGACTGGGACACCATATCGATCCTGATCGCTCTGGGAGCCTTTCCGGTTTCGCTTGGGCTTACTCGTTTCTTCATGTATTGGAACGCTGCCCATGGAATAGTCGGGATTGACGCTCACAAACTCTCTCGGCCAAAGGTTCCCGAGATGTGCGGTGCCGCGGTACCAATCACCCTGATCCTTTTCGGAGCGATCTACTGCCTCATCACGAGCGCCAATTGGATTCCATTTACCGCCTATTCCCTGGTCGTCGGGCTCACCGCTCTCGTGGGAGCCGTTGATGATAAGCTCAAGATGCGTGGAATCTTCAAGCCTCTTCTTACACTTTTCTGCGGCGTGCCAATACTGTTGTTGGGCGTATACAACCCAACGCTACGGGTACCATTGTTTGGCGGGTTCCATCTTCCGGTGATTTACCCGCTCACAATACTTGTCGTCATTTCTGTGACTTCGAATGCCGTCAACATGCTGGACCCTCTCAACGGCTCGATGTCAGGCGGTATATCCATCGTTGCTGCGGGACTCCTAATCGGATTGCTCTTAACTGGAGGACCTTCCACAACGGTCTTTCTCTACGCGAGCCTATTGTTCGCTCTCTTGGGATTCTTCTACTACAACAGATATCCTTCTCGAGCCTTTTCAGGCAACGTTGGTCAACTGTCAATTGGTGCTTCTCTAGGAGCACTCGCGATTCTAGGCAGAACAGAGATTGCAAGCATTGTTGCAATGTTTCCGAATATTCAGAATTCGTTCTTCTTCTTATCGAGGATTCGCCGTTTTACAGAGCACAGAGAGTTGAAGGCTCGCCCGACAAGACTAACAGAAGATGGGAAGCTTGCCTCTTCCGAGGACCCTGCCGCTCCTCTGACTCTTGTCCGGACGCTGATCGTCGAGAAGCCCGCGACGGAGCAGGAGATAGTTTCGGATATTTGGGGGCTGTTTCTAGCTTCGACCAGTCTCGCCTTGATCACCCTTCTCCTGATCGGAGGCTTCTAATTTGAACAGCCGAGTCATAGGGTATCAACTAGGAATCTTCTTTATCCAGTGGGGATTGATGATTCTCGGGTTTGGAATTCTTGCCAAGATTGTTGCGCCATTGACGCTCCTTTCTCCCAGCGTGCCTCTCGGAGAGTATTTTGATGCGGGCGTGAAGGCGCTTATTGCTTTGGGGCTCTCTCTCGTCTGGCTACTGCTCTGGGATAGGCAGGTCAGATACTACTTTTACAGACGCCGATAACGACGGTCGCCGCCGGGAAGCTCGGCTTAGATGGCAGATGAACCGACAGATCGCGGTCCAACCTGTCTCAGACATGTCTTGTCGGAGACGTCAGGATGTTTGTTCTAGGATGGTTCGACTGCTTTCCACTGATTTCCTCTTACCATTGTGAAACCCATATCGGTATTCTTGGTGAACCACAGGTCGGCGGGAAGAGCATTTGTCTTTGAACAGTCTGGTATCTCTTCGCCTAAAGCAAGCTTTGAGGCAAGCCAGGCGAAGTTCCATTCCGGGTGCCCTAGCTTGATTGAAGCTAAGGTGAGATAGTGGATGTTGGTGGTGAATCTGCAATTGATTTCGGTTGGGCGTGGAATATTTTCCGGGTTCTCTTTTAGGTCTACGCAGAAGATTCCGTGTGGGGTGGTCGATATGGCCCTGATGGCGGCTAGCGCCTTGTCGTTTACCGATGATTGATGTACTGTTCGGTTGAGTTTCGAGGTTCCGCCTGTTCCTATGAGCCGATGACCTACCCAGCTTAGTCTTTCTCGGACCATTGACGTGACGAGATTGCCACGGTTCCAGATTGACATGAAGCAATAGTCTCTTCCGGGAAGATACTCTTCCGCGATGAAGTCTGTCTTGATTCCCTGATCCCAGTGGAAGTGGAGCCAGTGTTGCGCGATATTGCTGTCTTGGGCTTTGCAACTTAGCAGGCCACCGGCGCCTTCTCGAGCCCTTATCCAGCAGGGATATTGAAGATCCTTGATTCTATTGTAGGTGAACGAGTCGCGAGCTGACAATAAAACGGGTTCTTTTCGCAACCTCGCCTCATGCCAGATTGATAGGGCCTCAAGCTTGTCCAAGCATTTTGAAACAGAGTCCTGGTCCGGAAGGAAGACTTTCGCTCCAAGCTTCTCTCTTTCCTCAGAAACCTGTTTCACCTCTGGGTCTGGTTGAGGGAAGACCACTCCAACGTGCTCTTTCTCTATGACCTTTTTGAGGGATTGGAGATAGTTTCGCTTGCTAGCGCTTGGTAGATGGTAGGCTTTGTCGATCCAGAGGTTGAGCTGTAGGCTTGTCCGGTCCGAGTCGGTTCCTATTAGATGTGTTGTCTTGCCGTCCTGGCTCGTTCTGAGGCTCCAGCAGACGTTGTGGCCAGCGCTTCCGCCTGCTCCTGTGACCAGTAGGCTCCTCGAATCAGACACCAACGGTTCGCGGCTTTGTTCTAAAGGAACTAATAAGTAGGGAAGTTGCGGTGTCGCGCTGGTCGTTCAAGGTAGCTTAATGGTTTTGACCGATGAGAGCCCTCGCCTTAGCCTTTCTACTCGTCGCAATCGTGCTTGTGTCTCTGCCTTCTCCAGCTAGGGCTTCGTCTTCAGCTTGCACTCCCGCCACATGCAGGGTCAGCATCACACGAACGATTGCGACAAACAGCTGGGGTGTCACCGTCGTCACGGACCAGATTTCTCTCAATGATACTGTTTCTGTCTCTGACATAACGCTCGGGATTCCTGCCAGCGTAGCCGGCCATCTTCTCGTTTTTCAAGCCAACGATACCAGCGGCAAATTGCAGGTGTCAAGTTCGACGACTCTGAACCAGACCTACACGGCGTTGACCGTGCTTTTCACATCGACTTTGACGAAGTATAATTTCACACTGAGCACTGTCTACGGGGGATTGCTGACTTATAGTACAAATGCTGCGAGCTACTCTTTCAGAGTCAACCCGTTTCCAGTAATAGACAATACGTATAATGCCACTTCGAGCACATTAATCTCGAATTCTGGAGGCTGGAATTCTCCAACGATTGCGCCCCCAAACAACCAGACATCTAACACAGATTGTCTGAGCGGGAGCGGATGCCCTTCGCGACAGCTTAAGCCGTTCGACACTACCGTATGGACGATCTCATTCTCCTCAGCTAGCTCGCAGAACATTTTTGCTGTGGCTGCCGGAAGAACCATAACTATTACACCGTCGAATTCCGTTCAGGTCACCGACGACTATAATCTCACTAATCTAGGCCCCGCTGTACCGTCGGTGAGCTTCACTGTACCCAAGGCGGTGTCGAACATATTCGAGGATTATGTTCTCGGGCTTGAGATCGACCAGCCCTCGACGACACCGACACCGAAGGCGAACCCGGATGGAACGAGCACAGTTACGTTTACTCCTAGTTTTGGAGCCCTGGCATTCAACGAATCTGTCAAGGCCAAGATCTCGTACACTCTCTCACCGAGCACATACGTCAGTTCAAGTTCGCTTGGATCGTTTACGCTCAACTTTGCCTTGTTTAATAGTGTCCAGTTTTATGCTCAAAGGCTTCAGACGAGGGTTGTGACACCGATGGGTTTCAGGCTCAACTCTGTGACGGGACAGCTGCCGCAGATGTCCAGCAATCAGCTCACTTTCGAGAGCTCGTCGGTTAGCCCGGTGAGCGATCTGAGCTTCTCTCTCTCGTACAGGCTGGATCCTTTCTGGGCGACCGTTAGTCCATTGAGCTGGGCGGCGCTTGTGGAACTTGCTCTTGCCGGGAGCGTTATCGCTGTTTGGAAGGGTCCTGGTGCGGCTGGGTCGTTAGGGGTTCCAGTGCAGTTGATCACCAGGTTTGTGGACTTGTATGATGAGAAATCGTCGATGCGGATGGAGTCTGATAAGATGGAGGAGGATGTTGCTAGGGGATCGTTGAACAGGTTTGACTACAAGCAGCGGCGGAGGTCTCTGGATCGGCGGATGAGCGAGATAGACCGGGCGCTCGCTTCGGTCAAGGCGGATCTATCTTCGGTCTCCGGTCGTTATTCGGAGATGGTGAAGAAGCTTGAACGGTCCGAGGCTGAGCTCCAAGTGATTCGGACGACTGCTGCGGATCTGAAGAATCAGAATCGGAGTGGAAAGATCTCGCGTGACCTTTACGACTCATTGTACTCGGATCTTGTCCGGAGGAGGGAGAGGACAGAGCAGAGCATCGATACTGTTATCATCAATCTGCGCGAGGAGATTAGATAGGCTCCTCTCGGTCTGTCGATTTGAGAATTAAGATAGACGATTTTGGTCCCTGGGTCTCCAGAGAGCTGGAGAAGACTCTACGTCCTACCAAGTCGAAGGCGGCGAAACTAGTTGATGAGGCGGCTAGGTCGCTGAGTGATGCGCGTGGATTCTATGATGGGCTGGCGCGGAAGGGGGAGCGTGACATGGCGACCAAGAAGGATGCTGCGTCGTATCGGGCTGCTCGAGTGATAGGCCACGCTGGCCAGGAGGCAACGTCGAGTCTCAGAGAGATCCAGATACCGGGCGAGGTCGGTTGGGAGTCGTTGAAGGTCTTGAAGGATGGGCTTTCTTCTGCTAGCCGTTCGATCAGAAGCCTTCGCGATTCCGCGTCCCGGGAGCTGTCCGGGTTTTATCTTCTCGACCAGCGCTCCTTTGGTGGGACTCTTGATAGGATTGCGAGGAGCGCTGAGCGCCTCTCCGCTTTCCTTGATGGCGAGGGAGCCTCCTTGCAGAGAGCTAGAACGGTGAACGGTATCGTCGAGAGCATTGCGACTGCGAGGGAGGAGTTGAAGGAGAAGCTTGACGAGTCGGGTATGCTAGCTCGAGAGCGTGAACAGGTTCAGGCTACAGTAAACGAGCTGACTGCGAGAGTTGACGAGATCACCTCTAAGACTGATCTCCGCGAGGTGTTGGAGATAGAGAAGGAGCTTCGGAAAGAGGGCCGGGCTTTTCGAGGTGAGACGCTTGCTCATCTGAAGCGGCCTTTGCGGAGGCTTGGCGATCTTTCGGTGAGAGGTGAGTTTGCGATGGGACCTGATGAGAGGGAGGCGTTGTCGAAGTTTATCCAGTCGCCTTACAAGACGTTTCTTTCGAACTCTGCTGGGCAGCATGTGCCGAAGATTTTGGAGAATATGAAGACGGCTATCGATTCTGGTAAGATGGAGTTTAAGCCGAAGAAGACTGGGAGGGTGTCCGTGCAGCTTAACCAGTTGATTGGCACGACTCGTCTGGTTGAGAAGCAGGAGAAGGGTCGGCGATTGGTGGCGCGTAGGCGTGAGCTTCTGCATAATCCTCGGTGTAAAGAAATGTACGAGTTTCGGAAGGGACTCTTGTTGAAGATCGAGGAGACTAGGAGCCAGGAGGAGGAGTTCGAGGAGAGAATGAGATCTGTAACGTCGATGGTGGAGGCGCTGAACAAGCGTCTAGTCGAATTGTTGAGGCTGGCTGAGACGAAGACTCGGGAATATGTCGGGCGAGAGGTAGAACTGGAGAGATCATAGCTCGCATCTTTCCAGAAGCGGGTTTTGTGTCATGAGACAAAGATTTTTTGGAGATTTTTTCGCTAGGCTCTCGCCAGCTGGAACTGTTCTGGGCTTGTCCGGCTGATCAGGGCGTGGAATAGGCTGGTCGGGGCTGATCGAAACCGATGGTTTAACGGAAGAAAAGAGCGTGAAAACAGCACACCCCTCCCAGAATCGTAATCCGGGCTTATTCTGGGCGAGTCTTCGAAGCGGTCTCATACTTCGCGAGCCGAGTAATAGTACAAACCTGTCGTTTGGCTAACAGGTTTGCCGGTGAACTTGTAAGAGTCGTATGTTCCCGAGCAGTAAGAAGCTCCATTGTCCGGTCCGAGGATCGTTGCAATCAAGAACTATCGAACTATTCGGACGAAGGAGCTGTGGCCTGAAGCGGACCAATCGAAGGCCCCGATTCCCAGCGTTCACGGGCTGAACCAGACGTTTACCCCTCAGACCAGTCAATTCAAGGATAGAGTGTAATCTTCAGGAATCCGGTACGCGTCGACTCCGACCGGTTCTAGGTTCGCGAATCTTTCGGAGTACAGAAAGAAACATTTTCTCGGTCAACTTGCCTGTCTGAGTATTCCGCGGGCTCGGATGATAGGAGCATATGATGACTGGGATCTTCTCACCCAACCGGATGATTCTTCCATGCGCGAAGTGGGCTAAGGGTCTCTCAACCCCGTACTTGTTTCGAATTGTCTTGATGACGGCGTTGAATGCGAATTGGCCTAGGCAGAGAATCGCCTTCAATTGTGTGAGTGAGTCTATTTCGGTGGCAAGATACTCCGAGCAGTTCTGGGTCTCGTCAGGGGTAGGCTTGTTGTCTGGGGGTGCACATTTTACCGCTGCCGTCACATAGACACCGTTCAACGTCAAGCCGTCGTTTCTGTTCTGGGAGAGAGGCTGGTTGGCGAAGCCGGTCTTGAAAAGAGCATTGTAGAGAAAGTCTCCGCTTCTGTCCCCGGTAAAGACTCGGCCCGTACGGTTCCCTCCATGCGCGGCAGGGGCGAGTCCCACTATCAACAACGACGCATTCGAGTCTCCGAACCCGGGAACAGGTCTTCCCCAATAATCCCAGTCCAGAAATTCTTTTCTCTTCTTTTGAGCGATCTCTTCTCGATACTCGACTAGGCGTGAGCATCGTCGACACTCGACGACCCGGTTTCGAACATTGAGGAGTAGATGAGCAGAGGACAGTTTTGACCTACTGTTTCTTGGGTTGTTGAAACTTCCAGATGTCGAGATTCTCCTGTATAGCTGAAACCCATTCCAGTGCTATCGCTTCAGGAATCGTCAGGAGAACTTTGCCAATGTGCTTGCATAATTGACGGGTCTCGATCGACCTCTCCCAATCGCCGCAGTCATGAAGGATCGTCTTCGAGC